>Ga0335079_10002980_pt1 | contig 19517 bp, 17 predicted proteins | sample Lox_Sample_33_FD_206719 | JGI IMG/M metagenome (GOLD analysis project Ga0335079, IMG submission 206719) | Soil microbial communities from Loxahatchee National Wildlife Refuge, Florida, United States - Lox_Sample_3.3 | ecosystem: Environmental > Terrestrial > Soil > Wetlands | place: USA... | reverse complement strand
TCCTTCCGTGCTCCGCGCCGCATTCGACCGGCTGGAATCGGAAATCGACGCCTGCTGCGAGAAGGAGCGGCTTGCTGCCTAAACTTGACCTATTCGAATTACAATTTCTTGGACAAGGACTCTAGCGTAGGAGAACTTCAAGCGGAGCCGGTAGAGTAGGAAAGAAGGCGCGTGCCTACTCTCCCCTCGTCGAACCGGAGATGCAGATTTCCCGCGTCCGGCTCTCCTGGAAACTCTCGCCTCAGGCATGCGCAGCACCCGATAGACGGATCAGCCCCAAGCGCGCCAAGTGCTCCAGCCATGGTTCCCCTTTCGGAGGACGGCCGCTGGCTGTGTCGTTGCAGATGCCGGATCGGTCGGTCCCGAACGTGGCGCTCGATCTCACCGTAGGCGCTGGCGGGGTACCCCAAGGAAAAGACTCGCTCCTTGCTTCCGCAGGTCCACCACCCGCGGCGCACCAGCTTGGCATCGGCCCTTCGCCGCGGCCCTTGCGGGCCGTAAAACAAGGCGTCGAACCAGTGCAAATACAGGTTTGCCAGTAAGGGCGAGGCGACTCCCCGAACGCAAAAGATACGAACGCGCCCAGATCGCCGAGCGGTGCCGACGAGGCAAAAAGCACATGGCGCAACAAGGCGGAGTCAATGTGCTGTCCGGAGCGCCCTTCGGCTATCGGTACGTGAGGAAAAGTGACACCTCAGCAGCATTCTACGAGGTGGTGGAGGCCGAAGCAAAAGTGGTGCGGATGGTGTTTGACATCTACACCCAGCAGCGGCTCAGGATCAACGCCATCGCTCGTCGGCTTACCGGCCAACGGGAGCCGTGGTTTTACCTCCCGGTCTCATAACCAAGGTTATCCAGGCTACAGGCCGCCTACGCGCGATCCCGTGGTACAGCAAGCACTATCAAGAACTCCGGAAATGACCGAAGATCGTCCCAGGAGCGAGATATGACAATCACTTACGCGAACGGAAACAAGATCAAGGCGGCCCTGGTAGTTCGCAGCGAAAATTGGATGCGCGTGGTTACGGCTGGCAGCGACGATGTCACCGAGTTCCAGCTGGTCAACGGAACCTGGGTTTCCGAAGATTGCGAAGCCGTGCAGATTGAGTTTGGTCCCGCCCGACGCGTCTATCGTGAGCACACCGAAGAAGACTTCGTCTGCTCCAAGGAGTTGGCCGCGCACTTGATTCAGATGCTGTTGAAGGGCGATGAAGACGAAGACGAGTCCGGCACTCCCGTCCCCTCGCCATCCGTCAATCGTACCGCCCGCCACGTGGTGGTCTAGTTAAGCGATGGCGCGGCGGGCAAAAGCGCTCCGCCGAAACTGCGCGGGCGGGCAGGCAAACTCCCGCTTGAACGCGCGGTTGAACGCGGCTTCGGAGCCATACCCGACCTCGGCCGCGATTTCGGCAACGCTGCGTTCGGTCGAGTCCAGCATTTCCGCTCCCAGCTTCAGCCGCCACCGGGTCAGGTAGGTCATCGGTGGCTCCCCAAGAAAATGGCGAAACCGTTCCGCCAACCGCGTCCGCGACAAACCCACCTGCCTGGCCAGACTGGCAATCGTCCATGGGTGAGAAGCGTCCTTGTGGAGCAGAGCGAGAGCTTGTCCAATGACCGAGTCTCGCGAGCCAGCCAGCCATCCCGTCTCGCCCGGCGGTAGCGACTGGATGTAGCGCCGCAGAATTTCTACGAACAACACTTCCGAAAGCTTGGCGAGCACCACTCCACTGCCCGCGCTGGCTCTCCCCACTTCGGCAACCGAGAAGCGGATCGATTGTTCCAACCATTGGCCGGAGTTATTGTTGGCAATGTTCACCACCAGAATCGGCGGCAGCCCTGCCAGCAGGAATTCGCTAAGCCGCGGGTCACAAGCCATGAACCCGCATACGAACCGCGTGATTTCGCCGCCGCCGCCGAAACGGCACACGTGCAACCCATCGGTTATGTTTTTGCCGAATGCTTCCCAGGAATTCACCGGCCTTTCCGGAAGACCGTTGCCCATAAAGTGGACGTCGCCATGGGGAAAGACGACTACATCGCCGGCCGTCAAATCATGACGCTGGCCGTCCGATAGCCGGGCTTGTGCCCGCCCCTCGGTTAACAGGTGATAAGTGATCAGGTGCCCGGCCTTCGGCGAGAGATACGGCGCCACTTCGCTCGACTGCGGCGAACGAAAGCACCAGGGCGCGGAGAATTCCCCATGGAAAAACACTGCGCCCTCCAGCTTTACCACTTGCAACACTTCGGAAAGAACGTCCATTTAGAAATGCCTCGGGTGTCCCCAGCAAATAACGCGTACGATGGGTCAAGTTTTGGATCATTCTCCTGTCCGATAGTGAAGCCAGACCGTGTAAACATATTTCAACTACTGCAAACAGGAGGAAACGAACATGAATGGGATTGCACAAGAATCAAGGCTCGGACCCAGAGAGTTCAATGATCTGAAATCACGCCTCAAAGCTACCTGGATGGCCGGCGACTACGACCGCTTCGCTCGTTACATGGAAAAAGGCGCCGAGGCGTTCTTTCAGCGTCTTTGGATCATGCCGGGGACCCGCCTGCTCGATGTCGGCTGCGGCGCCGGACAGTTTGCCCTGATCGCAGCGCGCGCCGGCGCGGAGGTCACTGGTTGCGACATCGCCTCCAACTGGGTGGAGCGAGCCCGGGCGCGCGCCGCCGCCGAGGGGCTCACCGTGACTTTCGAAGAAGGCGATGCCGAATCCCTGCCATACCCTGATGCCGCCTTTGAGGTAGTCGCCAGTCTCATCGGCGCGATGTTCGCGCCCCGGCCGGATCTGGTGGCGGCGGAAATGACGCGCGTCTGCCAGCCCGGCGGTACCATCGCCATGGCCAACTGGACACCCGAGGGATTCGTCGGGCAGATGTTCAAGGCCATATCCAAACACATTGCTCCGTCCGGCGTGCCCTCGCCGGTGCTCTGGGGAGACGCCGCCACGGTGCGCGAACGGTTGCAAAAGGGAATTTGCAGTCTCCAAACCACCCGTCACTTCTATCGATTTGACTATCCCTTTCCGCCGGCCGATGTGGTGGAATTCTTCCGCGAAAACTATGGTCCGATGACCCGTGCGTTCGCCTCGCTCAACACGCGCGCCCAGGCGAGGCTACGGGCCGAGCTGACGGATCTGTGGTCCTCATGGAACACGGCAGTCGATGGCTCCACTCAGGTCGAAGCCGAATACCTGCAAGTGGTTGCCGTTCGCATTTGAGATGGTGGGCAGACGTTTGTTTCCGGCGTCTGCCCGCACACCTTACCACAACAGCTTCAATCCGAATTGGATTTGTCGCGACGTGGTGGAAGTGGAAGTGATCACGCCCGCGGTAGGCGAAACGGCCGCCGTCGCTGAAGTAAAGATCACGGCGTTCGGCGTGCCGAAATTGGCGCGGTTGAAGATATTGAAAAACTCCGCGCGAAACTGGGCCTTGAGCTTTTCGGACACGGCGATGTTCTTGGCGAACGACACATCGGTCGTAGCCAGGCCCGGCCCCACCAGAACGTTCCTGCCGCCATTTCCATAAGTCCCCGCCGCCGGCAAATTAAACGCATTCGGATTGAAGTACTCATTGGGGCTGCCCAGAATCACTGGCCCGCTGAAGGCCGGATTCCATGACGGCCGAATCGGGTTGCGGCTGTCGCCGTTGTTCGTAGGATTGAATCCCAGCTGCGGCGTGAATGGAAAACCCGACTGCACTGTTTCGATACCGCTCACCCTCCACCCGCCGGCCAACTTCTGCTTCAGGCCGTGAGCGCTGGCCAGGAATTTCTTGCCCGTCCCGAACGGCAGCTCATAACTCGAGTTGATGACGGCGATGTGGCGGGCGTCGCTGTTCGATGGGCCCCAGTCCAACTTGGGGTTTAACGGAAACATCACAAAGCCGGGAGCATTGGCGCCCACGCTGCTATTGAGCGCCGTGCCGTCGTCCAGGCTCTTCGACCACGTGTACGTTCCACGCACCTGAAGGCCCCGGCTGAAGCGCCGGCTTACGTCGACTTCGAACGCATTGTAGGAACTGAGCCCCTCCGAAAGCCAGCTAGTGGTATTGGCGAGAGCGGGGTTCGCAAGCGGCGCACCCGATGGGTAGTAGACGGTGCCCGACGCCAGGCCGGCCGGGCACGGCGAAGCAGGGCAAATCGCCGGAACCGGCTCGTTGACATCCGCCGAGAGCAGCTCGTGGTAGCCGTGTGAGCCGACATATCCAACGCCCAACGACGTGCTCTGCGAAATCTGCTGCTCCACTTTGAACGTCCAGGTGATGACGGTCGGGGTGAACAGATCCGGCTGCGCACCGCTGGGGGAGATTTTGGTACCGGCCGGAAGAGGCGACCCTGGAACAATCTGCAGGCCCGCCAACGGAAGGTTTTTGAGCGATTCGGTGGTATTGAAGGGAGCGGTCTGATCGAGCCGGTAGTCGAGGTTGTCGAGCAGCGCGCGATAGATTCCGAAACCGGCGTGCACCACCGTCTTTCCTTGCCCAAACGGATCCCACGCCAGCCCCGCGCGCGGCTCCGGCAGAAACCTGGCGCGATTCGTGGTGAACACCGAGTTCCCGGTAAAGGGATTCGTGTTGATGACGCCGCCCGTGCCGAATGCGTAGTTCGCGGCGCGTTCGGCCACTTCGTTCCAGCCATTAGTGGACTCGAAACGGAAGCCGATGCGAATGGTCAGGTTCTTTCTCAGTTGGATTGCGTCCTCAACGAATCCCGCCGCTTCGAGCGAGCGCCAACCTAACGGAGTCGGCGATGGCACCACAGTGAAGGTCGAAATCGTTCCCTGCAGAAACGAGGTCAAGCTGCCAAAAGATGCCTGCCCGTACTGATCCTGTGCCAGCAGATCGTTGGCCTGAAGGCGCTGGAGCCAGATGCCCGCTTCGATCTGGTGGATGCCGTGAAAGATCCCGACGTGGTCGTCGAGCGTAAACAGATTCCTGGCCGCCCGAAGATGGCTGCCGGCGTTGGTGCCCGCGCCGCTGATCGAGGATGCCGCGTTGAGCGCCGTGCCGCCACCGATCACGATTGCGCCAATGGGATCGCCGCTCACCCAGCCCGGCAGATTCAAGGGCGTGTCTCCGGTAAAGAAGTAGCTGCCTCGCGAAAAGCCGAACCGCACCGTGTTGAGCACGCTGGGCGAGAATACATGCTGCTCCTGAACGCTGGCCACCTGTTCGCGCAAACCCTCTACCACGGAGCTCAACGGATTCGATGAAGGCGTATTCGCAAAACTATCGTCGATCGTGTAGACGCCGAAAAGCGTGTCTTTCTGCGAGACGTTGTAATCGAAGCGCGCCGTGCCGAAATCTTCACGGATTGATTGCAGCGGGTGGCTGAACGCTTCCGCGATGCCGCTGCCCAGGTCGGGTCCATTGGGAACCGGCCACAACGCCAGCAATGGGGCCGCGCTCGGTGCAACCCCAATGGACTTGCCGCCTACGATTCCCTGGCGCGCCGCGTCATCGGGAACCAGCGTCACATCGCTCACGCCCAGCCGCTGCCGAAAGCCTTCGTAGTTCCCGAACAGGAAGAGCTTGTCTTTCTCGATCGGCCCCCCCAAGGTGCCGCCGAAACTGTTGCGCTCGAAATGCGGAATCGCCCCCTGGTCAAAGAAGTTGCGGGCATCCAGATCGCTGTTGCGCAGAAACTCGTAAATGGTTCCGTGCAGGTCGTTGGTGCCGGATGCCGTCACGATGCTTACCTGTCCGCCCGGGCGCTTGCCGTATTGGGCGCCGTACGTATCCGACACCACGTTAAACTCGCGCACCGCATCCACCCCTAGAAGCTGGCCGCTTGTGCCACCCGGAGTGTTGTTGATGACCGACGCTCCGGTGTACTCGACACCGTTCAGCAGAAAGAGATTCTCTTGCGGCCGCCGTCCCGAAATGGCGAACATGTTGCCCACCGACGAGTTCGAACTGCCCACGCCGCCCGACCGCTCCCCGGTGTAATTTACGATGCCGGGGTTCAGCGTGACGAGCTGGTCGTAGCTGCGGCCGTTGAGCGGAAGATCCTTCACCTGGCGTTCGGAAACCAGGCCGGAGATCTCGTGCGTGGAGAGATTAACCGGGCTCGCCGCTCCTTCCACCGTCACCGCCTGCTTGAACTCGCCCACCGCGAGGGTCACATCCACCTGCGCGGTCTCGCCCACTACGAGATTAATGCCCGTCCTCACTGCCGAGCGGAAGCCTTCTTTCGCAGCCGTCACCTGGTACTGGCCGATGGCTATGGAAGGAGCCGAGTAGCGCCCACCGTCGTCCGCCACCAGTTTCCGCTCAGCGCCGGTTTCGACGTTCTTGACCAAAACGATGGCCGCCGGCACGCCCGCACCGCTTTCGTCCTTTACCGTTCCCGAGAGCGATGCGCCAACCACCTGGCTCCAAAGTTGAGCAACTACAAGGAATCCACCGAGCAATAACTTGATTTTCATGAGCCCCTTCCCTCTAAAACCCTATTCTCAATCAAATTTATAGGGAAATATCGGGATTGTCAATCGGGAAAGTTGAGAAAAGGGCCAGTCTCATAACTAAAGTTATCGGGGCTACAGGCCGCCTAATCGCAAACCCTGGTACATCAAGCACTTTTACGCAACGAGGAAATAGCAGAAGATCGTCTCAGGAGCGGCAATGACCATCACATACTGGAACGGGCAAACGATCAAGGCGGCGCTGGTGGTACGAACGGACAATCGCATGCGGGTAGCCATCGAAGGCGCGGACGACGTCACAGAATTCAATGAAATTAATGGAACCTGGGTTTCGGAAGATTGCGAGCCGGCCCGGATCGAGTTCGGCTTCGGAGCGCGCGCCGCGCACGAGTACCAGGAAGAGGATTTCGTCTGCTCCAAGGATTTAGCCGCGCATTTGATTCACCGGCTGCTGAACCCGGAGGAAGACGACGATTTCGCTCCCGTTCCCTCGGTGAAAGCCCTGAACTCGACTGTCAGCCAGCTAGTGATGTAGTCACGGATGCCGGTGCAGCACATGCGTGGCAATGTCTGGCCAGAACTCGCGGAAAACGTTGGTAAGGGCATCCCGCCCCATGGCGTATCCGTATTTCACCGCGAGTGCTCCGGCGCTTCGGTCCTGGCTTGGATAATACGAAGCCGAGATACCCTGGGCCATCGCCCGGCCCAGGACTTCGGACGCATTGACGGTGTTATGTCCGTGATAGTTCGGCGTGATGAGAATGCGCGTGGCGGCATAGACTCCGCGCTTCCAGAACCCGCCTTCGCCGCGAGCATAGTAGCGCTCGTCCTCATGAAAAACGGTGGGCAGGGCAAAGATCACCAGGTAATTGCCGTCCGTCTTGTCTAGATAACCGCGCCAATAGTATCTTCCAAAACCCTTCAGGCCCTCCCCCAGTTTTGGGTGCGCATCGGATACTTCCGCCATTAGCGAGGTGATGCCCACAAACACGAAAGCGGAATAGTCGAAGCTGTTCTGGGTGGCAATCTTGAAGGCTTGCTTAGGCGTAGGAGGCGGGGGAATCGATCCCGCGCTGACGGCCCGGTAGTTGGGCATGATGCCGAGGATTCGTTTGGGTTGCTGTTTGAACCTGGAAGTCGAGGGCGCCGCGGGTTGTTCGTCTGGATTCGTCCGGTCCGAAGCCCCGGACTGAGCTGGATTTTGCGGGTCCGCGACTGGCGGCGAACTGGGTTGCTGCGCAAATACCCTCGTTACCAGTAATGTGAGTCCCAACGCGAGAAGCAGACGCAAAACCCCCCCTCCAAGCCTTATGGTCGTATGGTCGCGGGTGAACAGGCAAGGTCAAACGTGGCGGTTGCGTGGGGATTGCGACTAATCAGCCCGGACCGATTCGCTAGCAGGCTGCTGAAAAAGCCCAAGTACCGCTTGCTTGACGCGCACGGAAACGCGGCATCGAGTTCACAGGCAGTTACCGAGCCGGTAGAGAGAAGGCGAAAAGATCTTTCTCTGCGTTCTCTGCTGCCTCTGCGCCCGGCGGCGTTTTGGTGGAAAACGGCCGTTGCCTCCGGTAGGTCTCGGGGTCTCGGCGGTTATTGATGGTGCAGGTCTGAGGCAGAGCCTCGCTAGACGTAGCTCGGCCGCGTAGGATCAAAAACGTGGGGGTGACGGAAAATGAACCGGCTCGCCCCCCAGAACCAATTCGTCCGGCAGTGTGCCATCGCGTTTAACGATCGGCGAAAGTAACAGAATCGTGTCAAGAATCGGACTACCCCAAAACGGCGCCGGAGGGTTGCCATTGGGAATGGTGTGACCCGTGCCGATCCAGGTCTGCTGGTCGTGAGGAAAATGCGCCAGCCAGCGCAACGTTTCCGCGTATTCGGCCTTCGGTTCGTCGCAATAGAAGATCAGTTCCACTCTTCGAGGGCGTTTGGCGCCAGCCGGGACATTCATCTCCAGATCGCTCATTCCGGAAGTCACAAGCGTACACGTATCGCGCCCGTCGGCACCGCGCCGATAGTAGGTGTGAACGTCAACATGCGGTACCAGCGCGAGCGATTCATGCAGTACGCTATGAGCTTCACCGAAGAACCGCTCAAAGACTTTCGCTCGCAGTTCCGCGAACTCGCGCGTGGACTCATCCGACAAACCGACCGGGCTGGCTGCCCAGGACGATGCCGGGTAGCGATAGATGACATCGCCTGCGGGAGTAACTTCCTGTTCTGATTTCTTCTTATCGAACATAGTTGCCCGGCTGAAACAGCAAGACCTCCGGCCGAATCTCCAGGAAGGCATCTTTGCAACTGGTCGGGGTCACGTGATAGCCGCCCCAGATTCCGGCCACGGTCTTGGGAATGGCAACGGTGTCGTCGGGCAGATGCTCGGAAGCGATCGCCATGCGCGGCCGGTATTTGCGGATCGTCTCGGTTCCCCCTCGCAGCGCCTGTTTTTCCGCGCCCTCGATGTCCATCTTGATGTAATCCACGCGCGGCAGGTTTAACTCCTTAGCAAGAATATCGATGGTGGTAAGCGGCACCTTCACCTTGCTTTTAGAGTCCCGGCCGAAGATGAAGCTATCCCCAGTGGTGTTGCCGTTGTCGCCTTGGTTTAGCTCCAGCGTGTCGGTGTGATCCCAGACGCCCTTGGGTACTACGATCACCTTCCCTTCGGCGATCTCGTGCGCGAAGTTGCGCCGGAGACAAGCCACCGTCGCGGGAGCCGGTTCAATCGATACGACCAGGCTGGCCCCGCGCTTCAGCGCCGTCCGCGTGAATACGCCGACATTGGCGCCGCAATCGAGCACCACGTCCCCCGGCTTGACCGCAACCTCGTCGCCGTCGTAAATCTCCAGCTTCTCTTCGCCTAGTGTGTACTTCAGGAATCGATCGTTGGGCACCGTCCAATACTGGCCCATGGGCGTATCGACCAGTTCGAACCCCTGTGGGTCGCGCTGGATCACCTTGCTGGCTGCGCCGATCTCATCTCCCGCGCGGGCCATGTCGACCAGCAACGTGTGGGCCTTGACTGCGCCCCGGAATGAGCAGCCCTGGCAGCGTCCCGCCGCCCAGACCATGGTGAGCCGCGCTTCCGGCCAAACCGACGCGATCAGCAGGACCACCCCGATCACGATCGGGCACATCTTGAGGAACTTCATGAGCATGAAAATAAGCCGCTTCGGTATCCGAGTAAATACCCCGATGGTATGCACTCGGGTGCTGCCCAACGTCCTCGGGCGCGCCGATGCGCTACACTGACGGTTCCAGCCACCATGGCGACCCAAGCCATTCCGCGCACGGACACCAGCTTTTTCGGCCATCCGCGCGGCCTAGCCACGCTGTTTTTCACCGAAATGTGGGAGCGGTTCAGCTACTACGGCATCCGTGCGCTCCTGATTCTGTACATGACGGCGCTGGTGGCGCAGCATGGCCTCGGGCTGAACGTGGCCACGGCGGGCGCAATCTACGGGCTGTTCACGGCCTGCGCCTACATCTTTTCGCTCCCGGCCGGCTGGATTGCCGACCGCTTCCTTGGCCAGCAGCGCTCGGTGGTGCTGGGTGGTCTCCTCATCGCAGTGGGCAACTTCGGCATGATGTTTCCGGCCATCGGCCCGTTTTTGGCTTCGTTACTCTCGATCGCGATAGGTACCGGATTCCTGAAGACGAGTTGCACCACCACAGTCGGTTTCCTTTATAAGCAGGGCGACCCGCGGCGGGATGCCGGGTTTTCCCTCTACTATGTCGGCATCAATATCGGCGCCGGCATCGCCCCGCTGATTTGCGGTTACGTCGGACAGCGCATTAACTATCGATACGGCTTCGGCCTGGCCGGGGTATGCATGCTGGCGGGGCTCACGCAATACGTCCTGACCCGGGGCTACCTGAGTGATGCCGGAAAAGAGCCCGCCGTCGAAGCCACTGCCGGCGATCGCAAGAAGCTCATCTACGGCGTGGCGGCTGTATTAATCGCGGCTGGCCTGGTAGCTGTGCTGGCCGTGCCGATTCAGCAGGTGGCCGACGGCTTCGGTATCCTGCTGCTGCTGGCCGTGGTGGTCACGTTCGCGGGCCTGTTGCTATCGAAGGACTTCTCCCGCGAGGAAAAGAAGCGCATTCAAGTGATCATGGTGCTGTTCGTGGGCTCGGCGCTCTTCTTTTCGATCTTCGAACAGGCCGGCTCCACGCTGAACTTGTTCGCCGACCGCAGCACTGACAATCGGGTGTTCGGCATTTCTTTCCCTTCGAGCTATTTTCAATCTGTTAACTCGGTTTTTATTTACCTGCTGGCCCCGTTGTTCGCTTGGCTCTGGGTGAGGTTGGGCGATCGCGACTGGTCGCCCGTCACCAAATTCTCGATCGGGCTTTTCGGCGCGGGCGGCGGCTTTATCGTGATGATGTTCGCGGCCATCACCGCCGGAGCCACCGGCAAAGTGAGCCCGATGTGGCTCACGGTAACATATCTGCTGCACACCATCGGTGAGCTTTGCTTGAGCCCGGTAGGGCTGAGCGCCATGACCAAGCTCGCACCGGCGCGCATCGCGGGCATGACGATGGGCGTTTTCTTCCTCTCAATCTCGGTGGGGAATTTTCTGGGAGGACGCCTCGCGTCTTTCTACGAATCGATTCCGCTCGATAAACTCTTCGGGTACGTCGGCGCCTTCGGAATTGCCGTGGGACTGATTATGCTCGCGGTGTCGCGCCCGGTGAGCCGGTTGATGGGCGGGGTGAAGTAGGCTTCAGCTCTCTCTCATACGCGTCATTCAACATCTTCCGCGCAAAGCCCAGGTCGTGCCGGATCGCGGCCAGACGATCGTCGGCCAGGTACTCGAATAGCACAGTGAGCGGGCCGGAGAATCGGGCTTTCGCCAACCCGGTGAAGAATGCCGGCCAATCCACGATGCCTTCTCCCAGGGGACAGGGCACAGTCTGTTCCTTTTCGCGGCGGATGTCGCGCAGAACCAGCATGCGTAAACGCGGGAGCGCAGCTTCCAGGCTGCCCGGAAGCGCCAACGCCGTATCGTAATCCCAGCCGGCCCATTGCGGGTCGAAGTCGCCGATGAGTGCTTGCGCCGCGGGATAGGGAACACCCATGACCATACCGGCAGCCCTTCCATAAGCGGCGAGAGCCTGAATTTCATTGCGGCGCTCGATGAGCCGCGCGGCCGGGAAGCGGGAATATCCGGTTCGGAAAAAGGGCACGCCCGAGCCTCCGGCCACCGCCAAAACGTTGCGCGCATAAGGTTCGCCTACGCTGAGAAACGACGTCGTGATCACCGGCACCTCGATGCCATCGCCGGTCAGGCTTTCGACCGCGCGGACCATGTCCACCGCGGTCATCGCAGGCTTCACCGTGCCATCGGGCTGGACCGAGAGGTCGCAGCCATCGAAGCCGAGACCGTTCAGGATGGGCCCCAGATCGGGATACTCAACGTCCGGCAACATTCTCGAAAACAAGCACAAAACCGGACCCGTTCGGGCGCGCGGAGGACGTTGCGCACGGGCCGCGATGGCCGCGGCGCCAGCCAGCAAGCCCCGTCTGCTGATGGGCACATTTCATTGTAGTGTGGGTCGGGGCTTCGGCCCCGCCGCCGGGCTTCCGCCCGGCGCACTGACGACCATGCACCGCTGCGCCAGAAGCCCACACAGTGGCCCGCGTCGTACGAGACCAACGCGCCACGCCGGCTGAAAGCCGGCGGCGGGGCCGAAGCCCCGACCCCACTCGCCCGCGCGTGTGATACCATGCCCTTTTTAAAAAGGTGACAACTTCGTGAAAGTCTACGAAAGCAAAGACATTCGGAACGTCGGTGTGGTGGGCCACGGCGATTCCGGAAAGACCACGCTCACCGCCGGAATGTTGTTCTCCACAGGCGCCACTAACCGCCTGACTCGCGTCGACGAGGGCAACACGATTACCGATTTCGACGAGGAGGAGATCGGCCGCAAGATCACCATCGCGACCGCCATCGCGACGGCCGAATGGAAGAAGACCAAGGTCAACATCCTCGATACCCCGGGGTACAACATCTTCATCAACGATACCCGCGCGGCGCTGGTGGCCGCGGATGCGGCCCTGGTGGTGGTGGATGGAGTGGCCGGCGTCGAGGTGCAGACGGAGAAGGTCTGGGCGTTCGCGAACGAATACAATCTGCCGCGTGCCGTTATCATCAATAAGCTCGATCGCGAGCGTGCCGATTTCCAACGCGCCTGGGCCAGCGTCCAGGAAAATTTCGGGCGCACCGCCGTGCCGATCCAAATCCCGATCGGTTCCGAACGCGATTTCAAGGGTGTCGTCGACCTCGTCCGGATGAAGGCCTACACCTACACGCCCGATGGCGATGGCAAAGGCAAAGAGAGCGACATCCCGGCCGACCTCGCCGATGCTGCCCAGGCCGCCCACGAAGCGCTCGTCGAGATGGTGGCCGAAGGCAACGATAAGCTCATGGAGGAGTTCTTCGAGAAGGGGAGCCTGCCGGTCGAGCAGATCGCCCAGGGGCTGAAGGAGGGAGTTCGCCAGCAGCGCATCTTCCCAGTCTTCTGCGCCTCCGCCCTGCATAACATCGGAACCGACCTGATCCTGAATTTCGTCGGCGAGAACCTGCCCGCTCCCACAGACCGAGACCCCGTGGCCGCCGTGGTGGATGGCAAAGAGGCCACGCGAAAGATTGCCGAAACCGATCACCCCTCTCTATTTGTCTTCAAGACATCTGCCGATCCTTTTGCTGGACGTATCACGTTTTTCAAGGTCATGACCGGGGTTGTCAAGAACGACGCGAATTTGCAGAACGCGGAGCATAGCGTTACCGAGCGGCTGGCGCACCTCAGCACGCCTCAGGGCAAGACTCTGCAACCGGTGACGGATCTGCACGCCGGTGACATCGGCGCCGTAGCCAAATTGAAAGAGACCTTGACCGGGGACACGCTGGCCGAGAAGGGGTTGAATATCGCTTATCTGCCGGTAAAGCTGCCGGAACCCTCCATCGCATTTGCGATTGAAGCCAAGTCACGAAACGATGAGGACCGGATGGGCCAGGCGGTTCACCGCATTTTGGAAGAGGATCAGTCGCTGCGCTTTTATCGCGATGCGCAGACGCGTGAGTTCCTGCTCGCGGGAGCGGGGCAGCAGCACGTGGAAATTGTGGTGGCCCGCTTGAAGAAGCGTTACGGCGTGGATGTCACCCTCAAAGCGCCGAAAATCCCGTATCGGGAAACCATCCGCGGGCACGCCGATGTGCAGGGGCGGCACAAAAAGCAGACCGGCGGACACGGACAATTCGGCGACTGCTGGATCAAGATGGACCCGCTGCCGCGCGGCGCAAAATTCGAGTTCGCCAACGAAATCTTCGGTGGAGCGATACCGCGCAACTTTATACCCGCCGTGGAAAAGGGCATCGTCGAGGCCGCCGAGAAGGGTTTTTTGGCCGGCTATCCCATGGTGGATTTCAAGGTGACGGTCTACGACGGGTCCTACCATGACGTGGATTCGTCGGAATTGGCGTTCAAGCTGGCGGCCCGGAAAGCGTTTAAGGCTGCCATGGAACAAGCCAAGCCGGCTCTACTCGAGCCGGTGATGAATGTCGAGATCCAGGCTCCGGTGGAATACGCAGGCGACCTGATGGGAGACCTTAACGGACGGCGCGGGCGGATCTCCGGGATGGAGACTAAGGGAAGCACCCAGTTCATACGGGCGCAGGTCCCTATGGCGGAGATGCTGAATTACCAAAGCGACCTCACGGCTATGACCCAGGGTCGGGCCTCTTTCACCATGGAGTTCGACCACTACGATTATGTCCCGCAACTTCAAGCCGATAAGATCATAGCGGCAGCTAAGGCCGCTAAGGCTGGAGAGGAAGAAGAAGAGGAATCGTGATCTAGGTAGCAGCGCAGGTAGGGGGAAGGTACGGATTGCAACAGGAGTTGTTGCATCCGCTCTGGTCCTATAGTACTCTAGAGGATCGAAAACGGGTGCCGCCCCGTTAGTTAAGTGGTTTATTTTCTGTAGTTCGAGAGTGTAATGGACAATCGAACGAAGGCGTTATTCTATTTTTCCATTCTGGCCGGTCTTCTCTCCAGCATCTCTTGCGGCGTTCCCCAGCCTTCCAAGTTCCAGATGTCCTTCTTGCCGCCCGCGCCTCGTACCGCAGCGGCCGCCGTCGAAATCGCCGATCCACCGGCGCTCTTGCCCAATGTTTACCTGCAAGACCTCCCCTTCCTCGCCACCTCAGCACTCGTTCCGCCCCGCCGTTCGCGCGGCGACGCCCTGATTCAACGGGCCGACCAGGCGTTCCAGCGCGGCAAGAAGCTCTACCAGGCCAACGATGTGGTCAACGCCCGGCTTGAGTTCGATCACGCTATCGATTGGATGCTCGAAGCGTCCGAACAGAATCCGGCAGATCGGCAGGATTATGAGAAGCGCCTGGAAGAAATGATAGATTCCATACATCGGTTCGATCTGGTGGGATTGGGAGCTTCGGCCAACGTCGAAGAGGCGGGATTCGAGAAGGCGCCGCTCGAAGACATCCTGAACATGACTTTCCCGGTCGACCCGCGGCTGAAGGACAGAGTTCGAGACCAGGTTGCTGCCACGGTGTCGCAGTTGCCCCTGATGGTGACCGACCCGGTTCTCGGCTACATTCATTTTTTCGAAGGGCGCGGACGGAAAACCCTGGAAGCCGGAATGGAGCGATCTGGCCGCTACCGTCCCATGATCCAGCGCATCCTTGATGAAGAAGGAGTCCCCCAGGAGCTGATCCACTTGGCCCAGGCGGAGTCGGGATTCATCCCCCGTGCAGTCTCCCGCAAGGCTGCGGGTGGGATGTGGCAATTTCTGGCCTGGCGCGGCCAGCAGTACGGATTACTGCAGACCCACTACACCGACGACCGGATGGATCCGGAGAAGGCTACGCGCGCTGCTGCGCACCATCTGCACGATCTGTACAACGAATTCGGCGACTGGTATCTGGCGATCGCGGCTTACAACTGCGGCCCGGGAGTCGTGGAGCGCGCCGTGGAACGAACCGGATACGCGGATTTCTGGGAACTGCGAAACCGTGGCGAATTGCCGATCGAAACCACCAACTACGTGCCCATCATCCTGGCCATGACCATCATGGAAAAGAACGCCGCCGAATATGGGTTAACAGGCGTTTCCATGAATCCGCCGGCGGAGTACGACACCGTAGAAATCACGGCCCCGACCAGCCTGTCTTTGATTGCAGATCTGACCGAGACCCCCGTTTCCGAATTGCTGGCGCTCAATCCGGCGGTCTTAAGAAATGTTGCCCCCGAGGGATTTGCCGTACATGTGCCGAAAGGCGCCGGCAACCAACTGATGGCGACGCTTCAGTTGGTTCCCCCCGAACATCGCACCGCCTGGCGCATGCATCGGGTTGCTACCGGTGAAACACTGGCCTCGATCGGGAAACAATACGGAATGACGGCAGCTGTGATCATGTCGGCCAACAAATTGGACAAGGCCGATGCCGTGGAAGGCGACCGGTTGATTATCCCTGCAGTTGTTCGCGCAGACCCGCCCGCCCGGCATACGGCAGTGGCGCGTTCTGCAACGCATCGCGGTTCCAGTGTGCGGCGTGCTTCCACAACCGGCAAAAGTAAGCGTCCTGCGCCCGTGCGAACCGCTCATCAGGGACCGGCGATTCTCACCCGTACCGCTTCGCGGTAGGCCACACACAATTTTCGGCCAATCCGTTTTTTTCTATTGCCTCCCTCGGAAAAAGGGGTATTCTATGGGTGATTGAAGGTGACTACTGGAGGCTGGTCTAATGACTGATAGCCCACAATGTGCTGCTGAGGATGACGAGATGGAAGACTTTCACGACTACGAAGACGAAGAACACTCGGAACTCGACGCGAAGCTCGACGAATTCGACGAGGACGAGGATGACGACGACGAAGAAATCGAATCCATCGCTCCGCCTCCCATAGTCGAGCCGACACCTGCCTTCTCGGCCGTGATTGAGACCGTAGAGGAAGTGGTAGCTGTTCCTCCTAAAAAGCCGGTGAAGAAGGCGGCGGCCGCAAAGAAGGCTCCGGCTAAGAAAGCAGCGGCGAAGAAAGCTCCTGCCAAAAAAGCAGCGAAGAAAGCCCCTGCCAAGAAAGCCGCCAAGAAGGCACCAGCTAAGAAGGCCGCCAAGAAGGTGCCAGCCAAGAAAGCGGCGAAGCGATCTCCTGCCAAGAAAGCCGCCAAAAAGGCTGCCAAGAAAGCCCCGGCTAAGAAGGCCGCGAAAAAAGCTCCCGCCAAGAAGACCGGTAAAAAGGCTGCCAAGAAGGGCGGAAAGCGCCGCTAAAATAGCGTTGCGAAGTTTCGCTGGAACTCCGGGTGGGTCACGGGAATCGTGGCCTGCCCCTGGTTCCCGATCATCGTCCCCTCAGGAGTCCTTTTTAACCGCACGCCGGCAACGCTCGAACAGCTCCAGAAGTGCGTCGACCTGTTCTTCCGACGAACGCACGACCGGCTTGCCCGAGAATCCAGTCGAGGAATACGTTGCCCGGCCGTAACCGGTCGAAACCGCGATGAACTTCATCAGTTCCAGGGCGACTTCGTCCGAGCTTCGCGCCGGCCCGGTGGCGGGAGCGGTTTCTACGGCGGTTTCAGTGGGGGGACCTGGTTCTGCCATGAGTCGTTGCTTCCTCCGTGTGATAAAACTCTAGTGTATCGCGGCCCTACCGATTGGCCCAGTCCTGCCGCCGCGTCTTTCCATGCCGCTCACCGCCGTCCGGCACGTGCGAAAAATGCGAGGAGGCGCCCAGGCACACCTGCTGGAGGCGGACGATGGCAATTGGTACGTCGTCAAGTTCTGGAATAATCCGCAGCATCACCGCGTCCTGGTCAACGAGCTGCTTTCAGCGACATTTCTCGAATACCTGAAAATCGCCACGCCGGAGAGCGCGGTCATCGAGGTGACGCCTCAATTTCTGGCCGCAAACCCGGAGATCCACATCAGCATCGGCACGCGCCGAACAGACGTGGAACCCGGCTGGCATTTCGGCTCACGCTATCCCGGAGATCCCGGAAGGCTCGCACTCTACGATTTTCTTCCCGATAGTTTGCTCGAAAAGGTCCTGAACCTGGATGATTTCCGGGCCATCCTGGTCTTCGACAAGTGGGCCGCTAATGCCGATGGCCGGCAATCCGTGTTTTACCGCGCGCTGGTGCGCCAGGGAGCGGCCCTGGCCGGCAACGAGCACGTTTTGAGGCCGGGATTCATCGCGCGGATGATCGATCACGGTTACACGTTCAATGGTCCTCACTGGGACTTTCCCGAGAGCGCCGTGCAGGGCCTGTATGCGCGGCCCATCGTTTATCAATCGGTGCGGTCGCTGGACGACTTTCAGCCGTGGCTCGAGCAGGTCATGAATTTTCCCGAGGAGGTGATAGACCGGGCGTGGAAGCGCATTCCCGCCGCTTGGATTGCGGATGAAGAAGACGAGCTGGAGCGGATGCTGACCCAGTTGGTGGAGCGGCGGCAACGGCTACCCGAACTGATCAGCGCATGCCGCCAAGCCAGGACGAACTCTTTCCCGAGCTGGATATGATCTCGCGGGCCACTCGTTCGGCGGTGGCAGGAGCCAGCAGGATGCCGTTCCGATAGTGGCCATAAGCGAGCCAGAGCGGCAGCGAGCCGGCGCGGCCTACTGCAGGGGTGTCGCCCTCCACAGCCGGGCGAAATCCTACCCAGCGCTCCTCCGGCATCAACATCCCCAAGGCCGGTAGGAGCTCAGCGGCGCGGGCATGGATCTGGCCGGCGGTGACCATATCCACGGACCGGTTAAATCCGGCGTGCTCCGCAGAGGAACCGGCTATGGTGAAGCCATTCGTGCGCTGCAGCAGGTACGTCTGCCCCTGCCGGACGATGGAGCCGACTGAACCAGGTTCGAGACGAAACCCGATCAAATGGCCGCGGACCGGGTAAGCGCGCGGTAGCGACTGGCCGGCCACTGTGATCTCGCTCGACCAGGCGCCCGCCGCCAGAACCGCGGCAGCCGACTCGATCACCCCCTGATCGGTCAAGACCTCGACAGAATTCCGCTTGGGCCGCATCTCCTTGACGCGAACGCCTTCCAGAATGGCTACCTCACGCTTAAGGCAGGCGGATCGCAGGGCGTACATCACCTGGCGAGGATCGACGTGCGCATCCTTTGGGTAGAAAAGCGCGCCCGCCGCTTCCCGTAGCCCCAGCGCAACCTGCTTTTTGAGATCGTTCGGGGACATCGGAATCGAAGGAATTCCGAGCGACGCCTGCACCCGGGCCCGCGCCTCGAGCGCCCTCCACTGGTCTTCGTAAAGCGCCAATTCGACGGCCCCGAGCACCTGGAAATCGATGGCACATCCGGAATCGGAATGGAGCTCGGCGACAAAATCGGGGTAGAGCCGCAGGCTTTCGAGCGCGAAGTCGTTCCAAGGCGACCGCCCCTCGATTTCACCGCCGGGCGCCAGCATCCCGGCTCCGGCCGAGCTGGCCTCGTTCCCCATCCTGCCGGCGTCGAACAGCGCTACGTGCAAACCGCCCTGCGCCAGCCGCCAGGCGATGGAGCTGCCGATGATACCGGCTCCCGCAATGACTACGTCGTAAGACATTCCTTTCCATCCTAAGCGATTCGCGAGGCCAGCCAAACGGAGCCGCGCGGTAGAATGGCTTCGTGCTCCACCGTTATATCGTTCACAACGACGGCATCCGGGAAGCCTCCGCGCAGGTGTTATCCGCCGGACAAGTCGGTCTGCTTTCCGGCTGGGGTGTCTTCTCGACGATCCGTGTGATCGACGGCGTCCCTTTCGCTTTCGAACGTCACTGGACGCGGATTACCCGCGACGCTGCGGCTTTCCATATCGCGCTGCCGGGCGATGCCGAATCGGTGCGAGGCCAACTGCTTAAGCTGATCGAAGCCAACCAGGCTCACCATTCGACGCTTCGGATGGTGATCGTGCGTAATGGCGGAGGTATGTGGGAGGGCCCTTCGACTGGACGGCCGAGCGATCTAATTGCGCTCACCGCGGATACCAAACGGTGGGGGGCGTCGGTGAAGCTGTCCTACGTGAAGGACGCACGCCATGCGGCCTGCGAGTTCGCCGGCACC
>Ga0335079_10002979_pt1 | contig 19517 bp, 15 predicted proteins | sample Lox_Sample_33_FD_206719 | JGI IMG/M metagenome (GOLD analysis project Ga0335079, IMG submission 206719) | Soil microbial communities from Loxahatchee National Wildlife Refuge, Florida, United States - Lox_Sample_3.3 | ecosystem: Environmental > Terrestrial > Soil > Wetlands | place: USA... | reverse complement strand
TTCTTCGAGTGTGCTGTGGATCGCGGCCACATTCCAAAAGAACAGCTTGGTAGACGTCCCCGATGCTGCCTGGTCCGGTGGGATGGGATTGGCTTTGATCCATTTGCTGCAGGCATATTGAAAGAAATCAGAGCAGGGATCCAGCGACTTATCCACCTGGTCCGGACTGAAATGCTCGAGATCCGGCATCGGACCAGGCTCCGAGGCCGCGTGGGCCTGAAGCAGCGAGGCAAAAGAAAGTGAAAACGCCATGGTCAGGAATGCGAGTTTGCGCATGTGGTGGACCCCCGTTTCGCAACAGGTAAGTTAGACGATGAAAACGGGAAATAGTCACCGGCGACGCGCTGTCCACGTCAGGGGCTAGGCTGTTTGCCGCTGATGAGAAGGGCGAAGGCTGGAAAGACGGGAAATTGCGGCCACCATCATGCTGGAAAGCAACTGCATAGTCGCTACATCGCGCGAATCAAACGCGTACGGAGAGGCGGAAAGAACTTCAAATACGCCCAGGGTCCTGCGGAAATGACGAAGCGGCGCCGCCAGGATGGAACGCACTCCCAAGCGGCGGCAACTGGCCAGATCTACCAGCGGGTTCCTTTCTGCGTCGTTGCACAGCATGACCTCGCCGGTACGCACGCAATCCGCCGAGATCCCGTTATCGGTCTGGAGGCGAACTCCAAGATCGGGCGCAGTGCGGCCAGTGCGGGCGCGGCATACGATCTCGTCACCGTGGCGCAAGGCGATAGCGGCGCCGGTCGCGCCAGTGAGCGCCTGGGCCCGCTCAGCAATTACGTGGATGGCAGGCTCCAGATCAATTTCCACCGGGCAAATTTCGACATCGGGCCGGGAGACGTACACTCCGTTCTGCGGAGCCTGATTACCCAGAGCGCGAGCGTGGTGGCGGGACGGAGCCAGTGATGAGAAGGAAGCGGGAACCCGGCCCTCTGAAGTCTGAGACGAAGCAGAAGGAACTGTCTGCAGGAGTTCCCGCACCAGGCGGTCGAGTTCCGCGTCCTGGATGAGATGAGCGGTCTGCTGCCCGCGCAGCGACCCTCCCAGCACCCGCGAGAGGCTCAGCACAGCATGGCTACCGCATGCCAGGCAACTGGGTGTGGTGTTCTTGCTGATCAGCTCGCATTCCACGCAGAAGACGGCAGTCTGCAAATCTACGAAGTGGATGTCTTGCCCCGTTAACCGTTCCGACATCTCCCAGGACCCTTTCACGAATAAGGAGAAGGAATGAAATTATACGCGAGATGACTCCGCAGAAAGTGACGCGAGTGGTTCAGGGCTGTGGATAAAAATCTCGCGGCTCAGTCGAGATCAGATTCTCAAGCTTGCGCTTGCTGAGACACGCGCGCCTGCGCGATGAGCCACTTCTTCACAAACCAGGCGGTCGCCAGAACGTAGACAAAGATGCCGGCCGAGACCACCAATAAAGGCCGGGACGTACGCAGGTTGACCGCTTTGACGATTGCCGCCATGAGGAGCGCGGCAAGGACGGCAACACCAATGAGGCGGTTCTTCCAGAGATCGTGCAACCCGCTCGGCAGCAGCACACCTGCGATGACTGCAACCGCCAGCTCCGCGAGCACAAACGCCAGCCCAGCCCCTGTCAATCCCATCGCCGGAATCAGCGTCAGGTATAAACCAACGCCCGCCAGGGCTCCGCCAACCATGGATGCCGTGTATGCGCGATGCCGCCCCATCGCATAAAGGATCGTACCCGATAGCAACATCGCCGCCGGAGCCGTTATCAGGTACGCCGACATCCACCTGACGAGAGCGATATCCTCAAGGTAGGTGTGTCCCATGACCAATGGGACCAACAGATGCGCCGTGCTGAACAAGCCGACCGCCAGGGGAATGCTGGTCAGCGCAACAACGCTGGTGGCGAGGTGCGCCAGCCGCGTGAAGCCCGGCTCTGACTTGGCGGAGATGGCCATGCGGGGCATCATCACGTTCAGCACAACGTGTAGCAGGTGATGCAGGATCTCCACCAGCCGCGTGGCAGCGGCATAGAGCCCGAGAGCATGCTCACCCAGAAACCAACGCACCACGATGTGACCCGTGCGACGATATCCGTCAGCCATGAGGGAGGAAACGGCGTAGTGAGCGCTGGGCGTCAGGATCCCTTTCCAGCGTTGGAAAGTAACCGTTCGCCCCAGTCTGACACCTCGGCGCCGCAGCAGCACCCAACCCACAATGTTGGTTAGAAGAACCGAGGTCAGAATGCTCCCGGGCAACCACAGAATGTCCCTCTGGGATCGCACAAAAAGGAATATGCCGGCGGCGTACATGGCCTGCTGCGTAACTGTGAGCAGCGAGCGGGCATGAAACATCTCCATGGCGCCCAGCAGCTGCTCGCATCCGATGAGGTTGGTCAAGAAGAATCCTGCACCGTAGAAGAGAAAGAGGCGGCGAATGTCGGCATGTGTCTCGAACCGCGATACGGCGAACACCAATACCACTGCCAGACTGGAACTAAGCAGCCGGATAGCAACAATATCCGGGACCAACTCGAAAGCAGCCAGACGGCGAGAGGCTACCTGCTGAATCAGATAGGTACTGAGGCCCGGGTCAGCCACGTTGTCCAGGAAAGCGCAAACAGCGACCACATAGCTCCACAGGCCGTACATCTCGATGCCAAGATGGCGTACCAGGTACGGAAAAGTCAGAGAGGTGATGAATACACCTGTCAGGCGCGCCCCTCCCGCCGAAAAGACGAAACCGCCGTAGCGCCAGACTGGATTCGTTTGTTTCATGTTTCGAGCAGTATCCAGGTTTAAAGGGAACGAACTGCTACAGCCAGCGATCAACCAGGTCCCACCAGATCAGTCGCAACCATTCATCTGTGTTTGTCTTGGCCCATTCGCGATGTCGCCACCATTGGACGCCGAACTCCCGCGGATCAACGGCGGCGCTGACACCGAACGTGTAGGCGGGCAATACTCGGCGAAACGTGCTGAGCGCCCGGCGAGTGTGATAATCGGATGTCACCAGCAAAACATCGTGCCCACCGGTTTGTTGCAGGCAGCCGCCTACTTCCTGCGCTTCCGTCTTGGTGGAGAGGGCGCTGATGGGACAAATCATGATGGACGCCGCCTGGGGCAATCCCCTGGCAAATTCTTTGGCCAGTTCCACCTGGTTCCAGCCATAGAACTGGCCCACCGGCACGTCCAGTATCAACCGTTTCGCATATCCTTCGGCGAGCAATTCCAGCCCGCGCGATGGCCGCACGTCAGCCTCGCCCGCCAGGACGACGATCACGTCTGATTTCCGGGGCTCGTTTACCACCAGCACCTGGCCGGAAAACAGCATCAGCACGGACGCAGCCAGCATGGCTAAAGCGAAGCAAATTCGTGCCTTGCTCATGAATCACATTCCACGGCGATTTTCTATGCGCTCTCAACAAAGCGCGCCGGTAGTCGAGCATACGCGAAACCCGCCAAGCCGCAAAAGTGCAACTGACCTAGGCGGCCGCGTATGAAGCTGATAGAATTTCCGTCAGTTCAACCAGCTGACATGAGTTCAGAAATCGTGACTTCCACCCTCCTTCTGGAAGCGAAGCGCAAGATCGAGCTCAGGCAGGCTCGCGTAGGAATCATCGGACTGGGCTACGTCGGGTTGCCGCTCGCTCTGCTGTATGTAGAGCAGCGATTCCCGGTAGTCGGCTTCGATATCGACCCGAACAAAGTCAACACGCTCACACGGGGCGGCTCGTACATCTTCCGCATTCCCACGACCGAAATCCAGCAAGCGCGTGCTCAGGGATTTGAGGCAACCAGCGATTATTCTCGTCTTTCCGAGATGGACGCCATCATCATCTGCGTTCCCACACCGCTGAACGAGTACCACGAGCCGGATCTGAGCTACATCACGAATACTGGAAAGGCCATGGCTCCGCACGTGCGTGGCGGGCAATTGATCATTCTGGAGAGTACGACGTATCCGGGCACGACCGAGGAGGTCCTCATCCCTATCCTCGAGCACGGAAACCCTCGGGGCCTGAAAGCTTCCCGCGGAGAGACTCCAACCGGGCAGGAGTTCTTCGTGGCGTTTTCCCCCGAGCGCGAGGATCCTGGAAACCAGACCGTGGCCCGGCGAGATATCCCGAAGGTGGTAGGGGGCCTGGATGCGCAGGCTTCCGAGCTTGCTGCATCCTTATACGGCGCCATTTTCAACCGCGTCGTGCCCGTGTCCTCTCCGGCTGCCGCTGAGATGACGAAGTTGCTGGAGAATATTTACCGTTGCGTCAATATCGCTTTGGTGAATGAACTCAAACTACTCTGCCTGCGCATGGGCCTTAACATCTGGGAGGTCATCGACGCCGCATCCACCAAGCCATTTGGATTCCAGCCTTTTTATCCGGGGCCCGGACTGGGCGGCCACTGCATCCCGGTCGATCCTTTTTACCTTTCCTGGAAAGCCAAGCAGTGGGATTTCCGCACTCGTTTCATCGAACTGGCAGGTGAGATCAATACCCACATGCCTTACCACGTGCTGGCTTCGGTCGCCCAGGCCCTGAACCAGCAGAAAAAAGCTCTGAATGGCGCAAGAATTCTGGTCTTGGGCGTGGCCTACAAAAAGGACATCGATGATCTGCGGGAATCCCCTTCCCTGACCATCATCGAACTGCTGCAGAATGAAGGGGCTCAGGTAAGTTATAACGACCCGTATTTCGCAAGCGTGGGCAAGGGGCGCCGGTATGACCTGCAGATGAAATGTACGCCTCTTGAGAACCTTGTTCAGTACGATTGTGTGTTAATCGTTACCGACCACTCGGATTACGACTATGCCAGGATCGTGCGCGAGGCGCAACTGGTCGTGGACACCAGGAACGCTACACGCGGCATCGATAGCCCGAAGATTGTGCGTTGTTAAGGCTGACGCTGGCGAGACTATGCGCCGTTGAATGGAGCTGAGGCGCGGGCGGGACTACTGCGGAATCGCGCTGGAGACTTCAGAAAATACGTTGTTGGCGTTTCCACCGATCAGACGGATCGTACCCACCACGATCACCAGGATCACAGCCAGCATCACCGCATACTCCGCGATATCCTGACCGCGGTCATCAGACCATAGTTGATGTAGGACACTTAACACGAGCTTTCCTCCTTGCCAACCTCACAACACCCTACCGATAAACACGGTTCGCGGTTGCAAGCCGCGAAGGGGGATTGTCGCTACCTGTCCCGGTCAACAGATGTTAGTTCCTTTCTTTACACCCCCACAATAGCCCGGACGGGCACAGCCCATGGCACAAAAGTGCTACGCCCATGGATTGTCCTTTCAGGCAATTGGCTTCAAAGGTAACGACTGATTAACAGCGAACAACGCCAGCTCGAGGCGCGTCGAAACGCCGAGCTTGTCGAAGATATTGCTGAGGTGATGCTTGACTGTGTCCTCGCTGATCTTGAAGTACTCGGCAATCTCTTTGTTGGAATAGCCTGCCACCACGGCGGAGACAATCTCCAGTTCCCGCGGCGTGAGCCCAAACTTCTTTTGCCGGGCCTCTTCTCCGGTGGACTGGACCAGCGTCCGCAAATATTGCACCAGGTTGGAAACGCTCTCTCGTCCCACCCAGTATTCGCCGGACATGACCGTGTGAATGCTCTTCAGCAGCAACTGGGTTGCGGAATCCTTCAGCACGACCCCTCGGGCTCCCAGTTGCAATGCCTCAACAATCTGGTTCTTCTCGGCGGCGGCGGTCAGGAGAATAACGCGAACGGACTGCTGGCCACCGCCTGAACTCAGATCGCGCAGTGCTTCCAGTCCAGGACGCCTGGGCATGGCCAGATCCAGAAGAAGAATATCGGGCTTGAGCTGTCTCGCCAGCTTGACCGCTTCGTTGCCGTCGCAGGCTTCCCCGATGACCTTAAGGTCCGGTTCCGTCTCCAGCAGACGACGAAGACCGTCCCGGAAAATCGGGTGGTCGTCGGCAATCACGATGCGAGTTGGTTGCGACCGTCTGTTATCCATATACTGGTGCCGGATACTAGTTCCGGCGCTGCGGAACTGTGATTTCCAAACGTGAGCCCCTGCCCGGACTTGATTCTATCGTGAGTTCTCCTTCTATCAAACGCACGCGTTCCTTAATCACCAATGGCCCCTTCCCGAGCGTGTCCAGCTCAGTCTGAGACAGCCGGCCGGAGAATGGAAAACCGTCGCCATCATCCTCGATCACTACCGTCCACAGGTCATGGCCGGAGCCGAGCCGCACCAATACGTGAGTTGCGTGGCTGTGCTTGCGGACGTTGACCAGCGCTTCCTGCACGATTCGTGCCAGCTCGCGGCACACCTGAGATGGCATGTCCAGTTCTTCCAACTCGGAAAGGAAGCGGGCCGATATGCCCGTTTCCCGCTGAAACCTTTCCACCGTATCCGTCAGCAGGCCGAGCAGCTTGCCGGAATCGACGTCCAGGGTCTTCATTTGCTGCATGAGTTCGCGCAGCTTCAGCACCTCTTCACGCAATAGCCCCTGAATCCGTCCCAATTCCTCACTCACCTGCGCGGGACGCACGGAAGCCTGTCTCCGCAGCACATCCACCTGCATCTCCACAGCAATCAGCGACTGCACGGCGCCATCGTGCAATTCGCGGGCAAACCGGGCCCGCTCCACGGCCCCCGCCCGCAGCCGCAGGCGGCGCAGCAGGTACACGTTGTAAACCGCCGGCCCAACCTGGCGCACGAATTCCTGCAGAAAGCGCAGTTCCTCCTCGGTGTCCCCCGTCAGAGAAGGATTCAGCAAGAAAATACGGCCGTGCCACTCCTGGCCGAACAAAAATGACACCATCATCAGGTTCTCGAATTGATTCCGTTCAGCAAACCGGCGCAAAAACTCCGGGTTGATGTTCCGAATCCTGGAACCATCTTGGTCTAGCCCCACCAGGTTCAAATGGCCATTCTCACTGTGGCCTGGACGCCAGACATAACATGTTGTAGCCGGCGAGTCGTTCAGATAGGTTTCGCGATCACCGGCCCCGGGCTCCAGCCAACGAAATACCGGCCGGTTATCCGCATACTGCACTTCTCCCAGAAATACCCGGTAGCTGTGGAATTCTTGCGAAGCGATCAGCAGATCCTTCGCCCCGTACATAGCCAGAAGCTCACCGGCGATTTCCTGCAAAGTTCCCGTGAGGCCGGTTTCGACCCTCGTCCTTCCAAGTGTACGTGTGATCACCGCCTTCTCTGCCCGCAAACGTTTCTGTTGCTCTGCCAGGTAGCCGAGGAGGAGGCTCATTACCAGGAGGTAAATGGAGCGGATAAAGAGGCGTTTGGGTTCGAAATCCACCGGATCCACGCGAAGCGGCGGTAGGTGATGACTCACGAGAAAGCCGTCAATCTGTATCATCGTCCCCAGATGGACTGCCAGGCTTTCTACCCAAAGCAAGAAGACAGCCGCGGCCGCTGTTCCCGCGGTCTCCCACATGCCCCAGCGATAGGCGGCAGCGGCCAGCACAAAGACGAAAAACAAGAAGAATGGATTCCCCCGTCCGGTCCCGAAAATTGAAATCAAGGCCGGCCAGATCACATCCGCGCCATGCACCAGCAACCGAAAAGAGGAGGTAGACTGCTGGCGCATCCGCAACAGCAACATGATGTACACGCCCTGGGCTATATAGAAAGTCAACAAGCCCGAGATCCACACGGAATAGTGAATCTCGCCCGGATCTATAAGGATGGCAACCAGGGCGGAAATAGCCAGGAAGACCCGTGCGCTCGCCAGCCAGCGCTCTGTGCGGCGTACCTCTTCAGCGCTTGCGGGGGCCCGCAGCCGCCATAAAAACCGATCTCGAATGGAAAGAAATGACAATGGGGACGCGCTCATTCAACCCGGTGACGTCACGGATATTATTGACAACAGGAGGCCAGAGGCAAGCGAAAGTTCACGAATCCCCTCGCTCGCCACTCTCCAGACCCCAATCCTATTGCGAAAACATGAGTTCCGATGCGGCGAGTAAGGTTACGCAAGTAACTTTCTCCGTTCCCATAGCTGTCTAGAATTAGGGACGGATACACATGTCCCGGTTCTACAAAGCTTGGCTTGTCATTGCGGTTGGCCTGGTGGTCGCGCAGGCGGCGGCATCCCTGGTATTGTCCCGTGGCTTCAGTCTGATCGCAATCAGCGATCTAACCCAATTGACGCTTCTTTTTTCGGGCGTATTTGCCATCGCTCCAAACCTGCTTGCGACCCATGGGCGAACTCGCCTGTTCTGGGGGCTCATCCTGCTGGGCGTGGCCTTTTGGTGCTCCTACCAGGTCCTCTGGTCGTACTTCGAGGTCCTGCTCCGGCAGGACGTTCCCAACCCTTTTGCAGGGGACGTCGTTCTATTCCTCCACCTGGTTCCCATGATGGCCGCGTTAGCTCTGCAGCCGCATGCCGCACAAGACAATCGGACAGTCCGGCTGGGATCGCTCGATTTCGCCCTGTTGTTGGTCTGGTGGTTATATTTGTACCTCTTTGCCGTGATTCCCTGGCAGTACGTGTCCCCTCAGGAAACGATTTACGAACACAGTCTGAATGCACTCTACCTGACCGAAAAAATCGTGTTTCTCTGTGGCCTCGTTGTGTTGGGAATTCGCAGCCGGGGAAGATGGCGGCTGGTCTATGCCAACCTCTTCGGTGCCAGCCTGACTTATGCTCTCAGTTCTTACCTGGCGAATTGGGCGATCGAGAGAAATGCCTATTACTCCGGCAGCGTGTATGACGTCCCCTTGGCTGCCTCGATGTGCTGGATTACCATCGTCGGGATTCTGGCAGCCCACTCTTCGCTGCAGCAGCAACCTGCTCGTGACACTTCAAATCACAGTGTTTGGGCGGCCCGACTGGGGATGATCACGGTTTTTTCTCTTCCGCTCTTTGCCGCCTGGTCGGTATTCGACGTTGGGACTCCGGCTCCCATTCGCAAGTTTCGCCTGGTCCTTACTCTGGGAAGCCTGCTGGTGATGGGCAGTCTGGTTTTTCTCAAACAGCATCTCCTCGATGAAGAACTCGTCAAGCTGCTCGATGCCTCGGAGCGTTCTTTTAAAGATCTCCAGCGTGTACAGGCCCAGCTTGTGCAGTCGGAGAAGATGGCATCTTTGGGGCAATTGGTGGGCGGTGCGGCCCACGAATTGAATAACCCCTTGACTGCCATGCTTGGCTATTCGGACATATTGACGGGAAGCTCTCTTGGCGAGGAACAACGCGTTCTAGCGGAAAAAATCGAAACTCAAGCCCGTCGCACGCGCATTTTGGTTTCCGGCCTGTTGAGTTTCGTGAAACAGACTCCGGCCCAGAAGATTCCCATCGAGATTAATGGACTTATTCAGACCGTCCTCAAACTGTGCAGCTCGCCGAACTCGGAAGTTCAGATCCAGACGAACCTGGGTGGTGATCTGCCGAAGGTAATGGGCGACTCGAATCAACTGCTCCAGGTGTGCTTGCACATCGCAAATACGGCTCTTCAGTCCGTCGCCGAGAAAAATGGCACGCTCCGCGTACGAACGTATGCGGAAGATGAATTTGTGCGTATCGAGTTCTGCGAAGACGAACCGCCGGTGGCTAAACAGCAGCCGGACAGCGATGCGGCCAATGAAGATCCTGCCGCGCGCGAAGGAACTTTGGCACTGGGCGTCTGCTACAACATCATTCAGGAGCACGAAGGCAGGCTTGAATGCCAAAAGAGTCCTCAGGGCGGGATGCTGGTGCTTATTGAATTGCCCGCCTTGCTCCCATCAGCATCTGCTCCAGTCATTTCCTGGAAGCCTGGCCGGGTTGAGCCCCAGGAGCAGGTCACCTGAAATCACTCTTAAGCAGTGGTCGTTGTCAGTCTCACTTTTCTTGGGACGCCACCAACTCCACCGTGCGCTTGAGCTGGCCACAGGCGGCATAGATGTCGCGCCCGCGGGGGCGTCGTACAAACGCCGGGATTTGCGCTGCCGTCAGAATCCCCTGGAAATCTGACACGCGTTTTTCCGATGGCGTCTCGAATTCGATCCCCGGACCGGGGTTGAGAGCGATCAGGTTTACCTTGGCGCGAATCCCGCGAATGAGCTCCACAAGCTCTCGGGCGTTCTGGGTAGCATCATTCACGCCGGCGAGAAGAACATATTCGAACGTCAGCTTTTCCCGATTCCGCAACGGGAATTGCTTAGCCGCCGCCATCAGTTTTTCCAGGCTCCACTTACGGTTGATCGGCATCAGGCGCGAGCGAAGCTCCTCATTCGAGGCGTTCAGCGAAATGGCCAGCTTCGGCCGTATCGCCTCGCGCCCGAAATCATGAATCCGGGGGACAATTCCTGCGGTCGAAACCGTCATGCGTGATTCCGGAATTCCCACTCCTTCCACCAGCAGCCGCACTGCCTTCATGAAATTGTCATAGTTCAGGAAGGGTTCTCCCATGCCCATGAAGACGACATTCACCCGGTCGAGCGGAGGCGATACCTTCTGTTCCTTAAGCACAACGCAGATCTGGCCCACAATCTCCCCAGCCGTCAAATTGCGCTTCACTCCGAGCAGCGCCGTCAGACAAAAATGGCAGTCGACAGCGCAGCCAATTTGGCTGGAGACGCAAATTGTCGCCCGATCCCATTTTCTGTCTAACTTCTGCTCTTCTCCGCCAGCTTCGCTTCCATCCCCCGCTTCGCCGCCATCCCCTTCGGGCATCCAGACGGTCTCAACGCTCTGCCCGTCCGCAAAGGCCAGCAGATAACGAACTGTGCCGTCCGCGGAGACAAATTTCCGCTCGATTTGCGGCCGCCCCATCGAGAAGCCAAGATGTGCCAACTCGCTCCGAAAAACGTGCGGCAAAGGTGATATCTCTTCGATCGACTCGACCCGCTGCGAGTAAATGGCCTCAAACAGTTGCCGCGCCCGGTATCCGGGCTCGCCAGCCGCCTCTACTACGCCCGTAAGCTCTTGAAGATCAAGGCCTAACAGTGATCGCTGTAAAGTTTCGCTCATAGTCAAATTTGATTCTAGGGCAATAGGAACCGGCTTGGCTTCCAGATTTAGCCCAAACCGCCCAAATTACAGCTAACTATATGATTATAAGGCAGTAATCGGCCACTCGCACACCTCCGCCGAGTGTGTAACAATATCAAAGGCGGTTCTGGCCCACAGTCTCTCCTTCGCGTCCATTGGGAAAAAGCCATGGTTCAAGAATTGCGCAGCATTCATCGCGAGGTTCTACCCAACGGGTTAACCGTCATCACCGAGGAGATGCAGCACCTGCGCTCCGTATCCATCGGCATCTGGGTGAAAACCGGCTCCCGGGATGAGGACCCCACGTGGAACGGCATTTCGCACTTCGTCGAACACATGGTGTTCAAAGGGACGAAAAACCGATCTGCGGAGGAAATCGCCCGCCAGGTCGATTCGATCGGCGGCAACATGGATGCCTTCACCGCCAAGGAATGCATCTGCTTCAACGTGAAGGTCCTCGACGAGCACCTGCCCGTCGCGCTCGATGTGCTGAGCGACTTGGTGTTGAATCCCGTATTCGACGGTCAGGACATCACTCGTGAGCGGGGCGTCATCCTGGAAGAAATCAAGATGGATGAAGACAGCCCCGACTATCTGGTCCATGAGATCTTCGCCCAGAACTTCTGGAAAGACCATCCTCTCGGCAAGCCCATCCTCGGCACCAAGGACACGGTCAGGAGATTCGAGCGGAACCCGGTGCTGGAGTTCTATGGGCAGCGTTTCGGACCAGGCAACTTGATTATTTGTGCTGCCGGCAACCTGAAGCACGGGCACTTCGCGGCGCTCGTGGCCGAACGTTTCCAGCAGATGAAGCCTGTGAAAAACGGCTTCCACAGCCCGCAGCCGAAAATCGTGCCGCGCATCATCATGCGCAACAAAAAGGCCCTGGAGCAGGTTCAGATCTGCGTGGGCGTGCCGTCCCATCCCCTGGCCCACGCCAGGCGCCATGCTTCCTACATCCTGAACACCCTTCTCGGCGGAGGGATGAGTTCCCGCCTGTTCCAGAACATCCGGGAGCGGCAGGGCCTGGCATACGCGATCTACAGCGACCTGAACCCTTATCGCGACACCGGCTGTCTCTCTGTTTATGCCGGGACTTCACGCGAGTCGGCGGTCAAGGTGGTTCAATCCGTGGTCGCGGAATTCGCCAAGTTGAAGTCGGAAGAAGTACCGGAAGAAGAGCTGCGGCGCTCCAAGGACCAGCTCAAAGGCAGCCTGATGCTGTCGCTGGAGTCCTCCACTTCTCGAATGTCGAACCTCGCGCGCCAGGCAATGTACTTCGATCGCTTCTACAGCATGGACGAACTCCTCAAGAACATCGAGGCAGTCACCGCTGCCGAGATCAAGGACCTGGCCAACCAATTCTTCAGCAGCGATTCAATTGCCGTCACCGTGCTCGGCAACCTGAACGGCATGAAGCTCACCCGCGAACAACTCGTCTGCTAGAGCGTACCGGGAGGATCAGTCTTCTCCTACTAGCGCCTCCTCTTCGCGCACTGCCCACTCCCCTTCCGCTACGTAGCCTTTGCGGTCGTAGGAGTGACCAGTTACCAGGCCTACCACGAACCATCCCAGCACCAGCGCTCCAAGGGCGAAAATGCTGTCGCCGATCATCCGCAGCCAGCGCAGGCGGTCCATCAGCGGAGTCTGCAGGAACTCCGAGGAGCGCGCGTACCACGTCCCGTACTCCACCGACGCCCATGCCTGCATCAGGCCAATGGGAAGCAGGCTGATCAGGACCATCGCTGCCAGGCCAATATTGATGGCCCAGAACGAAAGCCATAGGGGCCCGTTCTTCCATGCTTTGCCCGGACGCAGGGCGCGCAGGCAGAACAACATCAGCCCAAGGCCCAGCATGCCATACACACCGAACAGAGCCGTGTGGCCGTGAACTGGTGTGGTATTCAAGCCTTGCATGTAGTAGAGCGCGATCGGCGGATTGATCAGGAATCCGAACAGGCCCGCCCCCACGAAATTCCAGAAGGCTACCGCCACGAAGAAGTAAATCGGCCATTTGTACGCCGCCAGCCAGATGTGCTGTTCGCGGGCGCGCGCCAAACGGATGTTCTCCCATGCTTCGAATCCAATCAGCACCAGAGGCACGACCTCGAGAGCGCTGAACACGGCTCCCAGTCCCAGCACGACGTCCGGGGTCCCGGCAAAGTAGAGGTGATGAAAAGTGCCAATGATTCCTCCGGAGAGGAACACTACGGTCGAAAACAACACCGCGCGAGTGGCAGTTTGCACGGAAAGCAGCTTCAAGCGGGTCAGCAGGAACGCAATCACGACCGTCGCGAACACCTCGAAGAAGCCTTCCACCCAAAGATGCACCACCCACCAGCGCCAGTACTCGGCAGTCACCAGATTGCTGCGTTGCCCGTACATCAAGCCGGCTGCGTAGAACAGCGGAATGGCGACGCTGGAGATCACGAACATCGTAAGCAATGCGTGGTTGTCGTCCTTCCTGGCCAGCGCAGGCTTCAGAGCCCGCCACATCAGCCACAGCCAGAAAACCAGCCCGCCGAAGAGGGCGATTTGCCAAACCCTGCCGAGGTCCACATACTCGTAACCCTGAGTGCCGAACCAGAACCATAGGTTCCCCAGTTTGTGCTGGATGCTCATCCACTCGCCGGCCAGCGATCCAACCACCACCAACAGCAAGGCTCCGAAAAGGACATTGACGCCCAACCGCTGTCCTTTCGGTTCCATGCCGCTTACCGCGGGCGCCACGTAGAGCCCGGTGGCCAGCCAGGAAGTCGCAATCCAGAAAATGCCTATCTGCAAGTGCCACGTCCGCGTGACCGCGTAGGGCAGCCAGCGATCCAGCGGGATTCCGTAGAATCCAGACCCTTCCACGCCGTAGTGAGCCGTGATGGCGCCGAGGCCTACCTGCACCACCCACAGCGCCGCGACGACGAAGAAATATTTCAGCGTGGCGCGTTGCGAGGGCGTGGGCTGAAGCCCCAGCAGAGGATCGCGTTCCGGCAATAGCTCCTCCGCCACAGTTCGCGGCTGCGAGGCAAAGTACCAGACCATGCCGCCGATGCCCGCCAGCAACAGGACGAAACTGATGACGCTCCAGACCACGGCGTTCCCCGTCGGCTGGTTGCCAACCAGTGGCTCGTGCGGCCAGTTCTGCGTGTAGCTGACTTCAGTTCCGGGGCGGTTCGTCGTGGCGGCCCAAGCCGTCCACCAGAAAAAGGCGCTCATTTCGCGCAGTTGGGTGGCGTCGCTCAGCGCGCCTTTGGGAATCGCGTACTGGTCGCGCCCATTGCCGAAAACGTCAGCGTAGTAATTGCTCAGTGCCTCGAACGCCCGCGCCCGGACGGGATCAATGGTGATCGTGCCGGTCGCGCCATCGTAGCTGTTGTGGCGCATCATCAACTGCAGCCGCTCCCGCAGGGCAGCCTGCTGCTCCGGAGGAAGATTTGCGTAGCTCGCCGCGCCATCCTCTCTTGCCCAGCGATCCAGGATGAATACGCACTCCCGGTGCAGCCAGTCGGCAGTCCAGTCCGGCGCCACATACGAACCATGTCCCCAGATCGTGCCGACCTCCTGGCCTCCAATGGACTGCCAGGCGTTCTGCCCGTCCTGGATCGTGCTTCCCTCGAACAGCACTCGGCCGTCGGAGGTCATGACCTGCGAGGGAATCGGCGGAGCCGACCGGAGGATCTTCACTCCCACGCCTCCAAGCACCGCAAACGACACAACCAGCACTAACGCCAGCGCAATCCACAATCTCTTGTATGACATGAATGGTGCCTTTCTATCTGCGGCAATTAAGACCACATCGCGATACGATACACCCGCAGTAACCGGGTCCGGCAAACTTTTGGGTCCAAGGAACTCCTCAACGACGCGCGGCAGCTTTGCCGTCTTCCATTTCAATAGCGCGCGGAAACAGAACGTTGTTCTCCAGATGAATATGCTGGTGCAAATCGCTCTCAAACCCCTCCAGCGCCTGATAGAGCGTCCGGTAACTGATACACGCATCCGTCGGCGGGGCATAATCCTGGCTGGCTTGGCGCATGCGGCGCAGCGCCTCACCTGCCGAGTCATGTTCCTGCATCATCATGTGTACCGGGTTCTCGACCGTTCCGAAGGGAGGCGGCAGCACCGGATCATTCTGCAGGCGCGCCTCTTCCATGCGAACGATATAAGGAAACAGGACCATCTCTTCCTTCATCAGGTGCACGCTCAACTCCTGGGCGAGACCCTGAAACTGCTTCCGAACTTCGAGCAGTTCAGGGTGCCTGCCTGCGTGGACGGAACAGACTTTTTCGAGCAGCGCGCCCAGCCTGGCGATCTCCTCCCGCGTAAAGCTGTGATGCGTCTTTACGATGTGCGCAATCACTTCCGCCAGCGGCACCGGAGACCAATCGCGATCCGATGCGGGAGACCATCCGGCAGTCTCAAGCGCGCGCAGGACATCATCCAGCGGCTGGCAGGCTGTGTCACATGCTTCCTGAAGAGATTTGCCGCCGCCACAGCAATAATCAATGCCCAACTTCTCAAAGACGCGCGTGGCGCCGGGGATCTCCAGAGCCAGTTCGCGCACCGTCCTCGATGCCCGGTTCGCCGCAGTCATCACACTCATTTCGCTCTCCTGGCGGAGCAGCGTGATCGCTGTTTCCGCTCACAACTGTTGTAGAGGCAATTGGGTGGACGGCCGATGACTTTTGTCACAGCCGGTTAATCACTGAGGCAAAGGACGCAGAGACCGGGGAAGCTACTCCGCTCCTTCGAGTTCGGCTTCCAAGGCCTTCAGGTCAGGAATAACCACATTGCGCCCGTCCATGCGGATCATGCCCTCGGCCTGCAACCGGCTTAGATTCCGCGATACCAGTTCCCGCACGGTGCCGATTTGCGCCGCCAGTTCCTGATTGTTGGTGGGCAGGAGAATCTCGATACCGCTGGACCCGCGCTTCCCTTCCTTCTGCGCCAGGCGCAACAGAAGCGCTGCCAGCCGGTGTCGCACCGTAGTGAACGAGAGCTCTTCAATGATGCCGACCAGGCGCCGCAGCCGCGCGCCCACAACTCGTAACACCTTGAGCGCGACCTGAGGATGCGTCAGACATAGCGCCTGAAAATCCTGCTTGCTCACGAACAGAAGCGTGGTCTCATCGACAGCCGCAACCGATGCGGGATAATTGCCGCCATCGAACACCGGAAGCTCAGCGACCGAACTGCCCGGCCCATCGATGTTCAGCACCTGCTCGCGCCCGTTCGCCGAACTCTTGAAGATACGCACGTGCCCGGATTCCACGACATACAGCCCGGCACACGGTTCTCCCTCGCTGAAGACAATCTCGCCGGGCGAGTAGCGCCGCGGGACGGCGCGTTGCGCAAGAAAATTCAATTCCTGCTCCGCCAGTCCGGAGAAGATTGCGACCTTGGACAACACTGCAGCTGGGATGGTCTTTGCCTCGGGCACGCAAATGTAGTCGCTGGTTTGCGCTCAGCGCGCCAGCACTCCTTCGTCCTTCTCTTTGGTGGCAGTCATGCGAGGCTGATATACGCAGAATGGCTCCTCGCTGAGATAATCGCCGGTCGCGGCGTAGGCGCGGGCCCGGCAGCCCATACAGACATTGCGAAACTCGCAACAGCCGCACTTCCCTTTCAGGTTGCCGGTATCGCGCAAAGCGTTGAACACTTCAGCGTCGCGCCAGATGTCCTCGAACGACTGCTTGCGCAAGTCACCAGCCATGACTGGCAGATACCCGCACGGGAATACTTCGCCCTGGTGCGAGATGAAGCACACTCCGGTGCCTGCCAGGCATCCTTTGGTCATGGCGTTCATATCGTGAGGGTGTCCGCCGAGGTGTCCGCCGCCCGGGCGCGCGCCCTGCGGCAGAATGGAAATGCCGGTACTGCCCGGCATCATCGCTTCTGTCGGGCCAATGCCGGTCTGGTCCGGCGAACCCTCGAGCGCTGCTTTGGCTATCTGTGCGCTGACTGCTGCCGCTTTCCGTTCCAGCACCCGCCGCTGCCGCACCACGCGGAAGTAGTGCGGGGCGCATGTCGCCTTAAGTTCGATTCCACCTTCAAGGGACTGGTCATAGAACCAGTTCAACATCTCTTCGTATTCCTCGGGCGCCACCATCTGCTCCGCCGCGATATCCACCCCGCAGCCCACAGGTACCAGCAGGAATGTGTGCAGTGCGTCGGCCCCCAGTGACCGGGCCAGATTCAAAACATCGGGCAGTTGCCGCGCATTGTGGCGCGCGATAGTCATGTTGATCTGCACCGACATACCCAGCGACTTCAGGTTGCGCAGGCCCTGCACCGCCGCCTCGAACGCTCCCGGGATGCCGCGAAAACTGTCGTGGGTCGCCGCGTCGGCCCCATCCAGGCTGATGGAAACCCGCTTGACTCCGGAATCGACGATCATGCGGGCCACATCCCGCGTCACCAGCGTTCCGTTGGTGGCCAGCGCGACGCGAAGTCCGCGGTCTGTCGCATAGCGTGCGAGTTGGAAAATATCGGATCGATAAAGCGGCTCTCCACCGCTCAGCACCAGAATAGGATTGGCCGCATCGGCGATCTGGTCGATGATCCCGAGGGCCGCGCGCGTAGACAGGTCTTGCGGAGAACTGAGTTCGGTGGCGCTCGCGCGGCAGTGGATGCATCGGAGATTGCAGCCCTTGGTGACTTCCCAGAAAATCAGCCGCGGTTTCCCGTCCCCGCCTTGCCCTGCGCCCTGCTTGCTGCCTTTGACCGGTGCCATCGTCAGTCTCCTTCCCACCCACCTGGGGAATTACTTCTCACCCCTGTGAGCAAGATAGAGAACAGCAAACATCCAGGCCGTGACTGATGTCACTTCCGGATGTGATCTCGGTCACTCCCTGTAATCAATTAGAAACAGAGGGCTTATGGACTAACGCCCCCGTTGTGGCAATCGCTGCAGTTCACCTGAGTCAGGTCCCCGAGATCTACCGGGTGTTGGAATTTTCCGCCTTCCGAGGAAACCATCTGCGTCGTGCCTTCCTGTTGCCCAAGAATGGTGTGGCAAGTGTCGCAGTCCTTTGGAACCACTTTCCCATCGGCGCTGACGTGCTGCCCATCGTGACAGCGGAAGCAGCCGTTGAAATAGAGGTGTCCGATGTTGTTCGGGTGGGTCTGCCAGTTCAGCTTCATCTCAGGAAAAAGCGTGCGCTGGTAGACGGCTTGTACTTCCTCCACCGCATTCCGGATTTCTAGTGCCTTGCTCTTAGCCTGCTCGGGATACTTACTCTCGTAGAAATCCTGCATTCCCTTGGCGATGCCCTGCATCGCCTCGTCCGTCGTTTTGTAGTTCGCGGTCAGGACGGCCACCGCCTGCTGCTTCACGTAAGGCAGCGATGCGTCCAGGCGATGCGCCAGCAGCGACTGGTCTACTGCCTGGTCCGGCGGCACGTAGATGTGAGTGGGGCGGTTGTGACAATCCACGCAGTCCATGCGCCGCATGGGTGCCTTGGCGATCTGTTCCTTGCTCAGGGTGGAATCCTTGGCGTAGTAATCCGTCACGCGTCCCTGCATGTCTTTCACACGGACGAAGGGGATCACCTGGTGTTTCTCATCGGCGGCGACATAGGTGATGACATTCGCGATATTCATGTGCCAGTGAATGCCTTCGGGTGCGCCCGTCGCCGGGTCTCCCCCGCCGACCTTGATCAGCATGCGTATCTGCCGTGCAGTATTTTTCTCGTCGCTCGAATAGTGAGTGAAAACCTTGAGCTGCGCTCCATAAAATTGCGCCGGCCAGTGGCATTCCTCACAGGTTTCCTGTGCCGGCCGCAAGTTATGCACCGGCGTGGGGATCGGCCGCGGATAGGTATTGAACGCCACCGCCAGAACCTGCCGTGCTCCCGATAGCTTTGATTTCACATACCACGTGGCGCCCGCGCCCACATGACACTCCACGCACGCCACGCGCGCGTGCGCCGAGTACTGGTAAGCCGTAAATTCCGGCTTCATCACCGAATGGCACAACTGCCCGCAGAACTGCACCGAATCGGTGAACTCATAAGCCTTGTAGCTGCCCACGGCACTGAGCATGACAAAGGCAATCAGGAAGCTTCCGAAAAAGGCAATCGTGCCGCGCTGCCCGGGGTCGTTGAAGTCTATTCGCGGATAGCGCGGCATGTCGGCGGTCACAACCACTTTTTTCCGCCGCTCCAGCCAGATGCCGATGCCCGCCAGCAGCAGGCCGAAGATCAGGAACCCCGGCGCCACCATGTATGCCAGGATGCCGACATATGGGCTGGGCTTTTCTGAGATGAGGTCAATCAGGAACAGGAACAGAATGTTGGCCAGACTTACCAGCGCCAGCGCCGTCCCCACCAGGCCGATAAGATTGCGCGTCAGCAGCAACAGCGGGTTCGGACGCGAACCCGTCGCTTGCGGAGGAGTGCCCTCAGGACTCATTCGTGCTCTCCGATAAACGGATCAGTTGTGCCGGTCGCCGCTGCCGTCCGTCAAGATGGCAGCCTGAGCTTGGGCATGTAAGTAAGGAAGGACGATTGTCCTCCAACTTGACTGGAAATCCAAGTCCGATGAATTTCACTTGGCG
>Ga0335079_10002978_pt1 | contig 19518 bp, 17 predicted proteins | sample Lox_Sample_33_FD_206719 | JGI IMG/M metagenome (GOLD analysis project Ga0335079, IMG submission 206719) | Soil microbial communities from Loxahatchee National Wildlife Refuge, Florida, United States - Lox_Sample_3.3 | ecosystem: Environmental > Terrestrial > Soil > Wetlands | place: USA... | reverse complement strand
TGGGCGACGTCAATCGGCCGGGTACCCGCCGGAAACGGCTGCTTACTGCCGTCGGGCAGAGTAATCTCAATGTTACTCATAGGGAGAAATTTCAGCGTAACACGGGCGTTGAGGCAATTAAATCACCGCCGAGACGCCGAGACGCAGAGTTTCGAGAATGCCGCTGCGACGCCTCGTGGCTATTCCCGGGGAAGACCCGCGGCCCCGAGTCAAGGTGGCAACGTGCGTTAATAACCTTGCGTCTCGGCGGTGAAAAATAGCATCAAATAGTCCTGAGCTATCATGGAAACAGGGTCCATGGCCGTTTCCAGCTTTGCCGGAATTGACGAAACCACTCTAGTTGCGCAGACGCGCGAAGGGGATAGCCGCGCGTTCGCCGAACTGGTCCGTCGTTATGAGGCCAAGATTTTCCGGCTGGCTCAGCACATCACGCAAAATCGCGAGGATGCGGAAGATGTGTTGCAGGAAACTTTTCTGAAGGCGTACGAGCATCTGGATCAGTTCCAGGGGAACTCGAAGTTCTATACCTGGATCGTGCGCATCGCGGTGAACCAGGCGCTCATGAAGTTGCGCCGCCGGAAGACGGATCGCTCGGTCTCGCTCGATGACACCATCGATACCGGCGAAGACACCGTGACACGCGAGGTTGCTGCGTGGGATGAAAATCCCGAGCAGCGGTTCTCGCGCGAGGAACTGGGCGGACTGATGGATTCGGCCATTCAAAGCCTGGCCGCGCCCTATCGCTCGGTTTTCGTTCTGCGCGACATCGACGAGCTTTCCACCGAAGAAACCGCCGAAGCCCTGGGCCTTTCCGTGCCTGCCGTGAAGAGCAGGCTGTTGCGGGCTCGTTTACAGCTCCGCGAAAAACTCACTCGCTACTTTAAGCGCAAGGGAGACGACGCCTTTGCTTACTTGTAAAGACTTTTTGAAAGAGTTGAGCGATTATCTCGACGAATGCACGGACCGCGAGCTTCGCGCCAAATTGGAGCAGCACATCACCGAGTGCCCAAACTGCTGGGTGATCGCGGACACAACCAGGCGCACGATCCAGATCTATAAAGGGATGGAGCCTTGTCCGATTCCCGGTGACGTGGAAGATCGCCTGATGCAGGCGCTCGAAAAGAAGATGGCGGCCCGGAAGTAACCATCACCGGCGAGCGGAAGTAGCACGGGCCTTCAGGCCTGCTTCTCAAAAGAAGAAGTGTTTCGTCCAGTCAACCAGCATGTGCAGCGCCGCTGATGAGAACACCGTCGAGGCGCGCTGAAATACCCATCCATAGGCAATTCCCGCCAGCGTAGCCAGTATCATATAGCGCCAGTTCGGCAGGGCCTGCGGCCCGTTATCCAAATGCGCGCAGCCGAAAATAAAGCTCGCCAGCAGCAGCGTCCGCACTCCCGCGCCGAAGCGTAGCATCAACAGATTCTGGATCAGCGAGCGGAACAGAATCTCTTCTGGGAGAGCCGTTCCGGCGAAGATGACGGCCACGGCCGCCGCCATTGCACCGGCATTCTTCGCGGGCAAGTGCGGCCCGGGAATGAATCCAAGCGCGACCCCTACGGCCATCAGGACTGGCGCTGAAACCGCGAATCCCGCAGCGGGCAGCCACCAGTCCGCAGCCTTCCGGGGAGCGTTGAACTTCAAATCCGGAAACGCACGGTAGCCGCTGAACAACACCAGTCCGAGCAGGATCGCGATCCCATATCCCACACTGTGCAGGTAGCCGCGCGCCGCTACCGGCACCAACGCACCGCCCGCGCCGAACTCGAGCGGCAACCAGAGCAGCAGGATAATCGCGGAATCGAGAACGGACGGCCGCTTTACCGCCCCCGCCCCCTGCCAGGCGGCACACGCGACAGGGGCTATCGTATAGGCCAGCACCACCAGGCAGAGCGTCATGCTCCACGCCTGTGCCAGCGCCGCCGCTCCGCCAAAAAACGCAGTTAGTACCACTGGGGCGCCCCAGATCAGCCTTGGCCGGCGGGCGAACATGGTGCGAAGCCGCATTTGGACCGCGGACAAAAAGAAGCTCAAAACGGCCGCCAGCATCGAAATAAGGGTCAGAGTACGCATGTTCCCGCTGTATTAGCGTGGCAGATCCGCCCGGTTCCAAGCAACGGCGAGGGGATGCGGTTCGGTACACTAAAAAAGTCATGTCCGCAGGCGCCAGTCTAGGCCGTTCCATTGCACAGGAGCGCGAGAATCGACAGGAGAATACGGCCTTTCGCATCCTGGCCGCGATCAGCTTTTGCCATCTGCTAAACGACATGATGCAGTCGGTCATTCCGGCCGTCTACCCGATCCTGAAGAGTTCGTATCACCTCGATTTCGGTCAGATCGGGCTCATCACATTGACCCTGCAACTGACGGCTTCGCTGCTGCAACCCGTGATCGGGACATTCACGGACCGCAAGCCGATGCCGTTCTCACTCGCGGCCGGCATGGCCTTCACGCTTGCCGGATTGATTCTGCTGTCGTCTGCGCCTACGTTTTCCGCGATTCTGCTGGCCGTGGCGTTGGTGGGCGTGGGTTCGTCTGTGTTTCATCCCGAATCGTCACGCGTGGCGCGCATGGCCTCGGGCGGACAGCATGGGTTGGCGCAATCGCTGTTTCAGGTGGGCGGCAACGCCGGCTCGTCGCTGGGCCCGCTGCTGGCCGCATTCGTCGTGCTCCCGGCCGGTCAGCGCAGCATCGGTTGGTTTTCGTTGGCCGCACTGCTGGCCATCATCATCCTGACTCGCGTGGGACGCTGGTACAAGGCCAACCGTTCGCTTTTGAAGAAAGCCCGGAAAACCGCCGTGGACGCCGCGTCGCACCCTTCCACCACACGCATCGCCATAGCGATTGTGGTGCTGGTCAGCCTGATCTTCTCCAAGTTCTTCTACATGGCCAGCCTGAGCAGCTACTACACGTTCTATCTGATCAACAAATTCCACCTGCCGGTACGCAGCGCCCAGTTGTACCTGTTCCTATTCCTGGGAGCCGTCGCGGCCGGAACGATCATCGGCGGGCCGGTTGGCGATCGCATCGGCCGCAAATATGTAATTTGGTGTTCGATCCTGGGTGTGCTTCCGTTCACGTTGCTGTTGCCGTATGCGACCCTGTTCTGGACCGGCGTCTTGACCGTGATCATCGGGCTGGTGCTGGCCTCAGCCTTCTCCGCGATTCTGGTCTACGCCCAAGAGTTGGTTCCCGGAAGGATCGGCATGGTTTCCGGCCTCTTCTTCGGGCTGGCGTTCGGAATGGGCGGCTTGGGCGCCGCGCTTCTGGGCAAGCTGGCCGATGCCACCAGCATCGCGTACGTGTACCACGTCTGCTCATTTTTGCCGGCACTCGGCCTGTTGACCGTGTTCTTGCCGAACGTCGAGCCGCCTCGCAAGGCGAGAGCACACTAAGCCTGCCTCGGCGGCCATGGATTTGTTATCGTTGTAGGAACGGTGTCAACTCCCCTGCATTTTCACCTGGAGCAGTACGACGGGCCCCTGGACCTTTTGCTCGATCTCATCCGCAAGCAGCAGATCGACATCAAAGACATTCCCATCGCCACCATCACCACCCAGTACCTGGAATACCTGGAGAAGGCCCGGGAAATGGATATGGAATTGGGTGCTGAATTCGTATACATGGCGGCAACCCTGATCCACATCAAGTCGAAAATGCTGCTGCCGCAGGATCCGGCACTAGCGCCCGAAGGCGAAGCAGCCGACGACCCGCGCCAGGAACTGATCAACCGCCTGCTTGAGCACGAGCGCTTCAAGAATGCCGCCGAGATGTTGCAACAAAAGCGGCTTATTGAAGAAAACGTCTGGTCCAATCCGCAGGTCGAGAGCTTCCTGGCAGAGGATAGCGACCCCGGTTTAGCCGTTACTCTCTTCGACCTGGTGAAGGCCTTCAATCAGATTCTAGAGCGCGCCAAGAATCGCCCCACCTATGAAGTGGATGCTGCCGACGTCACGGTTTCCGAAATGATGCGGTTCATGCGGGACCGGTTTTTGGAACAGCCGCCCGATCAGCCGGTCTTCATCCTGCGGATGTTCGAGCAGCAACCATCCCGCCGCGCCATGATCGTGCTGTTTCTGGCGGTGCTCGAACTGGTGCGCATGCAGGCGGCCGTGGTCACGCAAAAGGATCTTTTTGGAGAGATCGCGCTGGTACGCCACAGCCACTTCGACAACGTATTCGCGTCTGATCAACCGATTGCCGCTATCGAACAAGACTACAACTGAACCATGGAAGAATTAGAAACACCCACACAGGAACTGCCCCAGGAAGCCGAGGAGCCGCGCCTCGAAACGGTGCTCTCGATGGACGAGCTGCTCGAAGCTGGTCCGCGCCCCGGGCCGGTTCCGCTATCCATCGAGGATGCGCAGCTCAAAGCAGTCATCGAAGCCATTGTGTATGTGGCCGAAGAGCCGGTCACGGTCGCGCAGATTGCCGCGGCTCTCGAACAGCCGGCCGATCGTGTCGGAGCATTGCTGGCCGAGCTGGCGGCTGAATTCGAGAAGCCGGAGCACGGGCTCGCGGTGCGCGAAGTGGCCGGCGGTTTCAAGCTGGCTACGAAACCGGAACATCACGACGCGGTGCGTAGTTTCGTAAAGAGCCTGAAACCGCCGTTTAAGCTGTCCCTACCGGCACTCGAAACGCTCTCTGTGATCGCTTATAAACAGCCGGTCACCGCTCCCGAAATCCGCGCCATCCGTGGCGTGCAGGGCGACGGCGTGCTTAAGACACTGCTCGAACGTAAGCTCATCGCCATCGCCGGCCGAAAGGATGTAATCGGCAAACCTGTCCTCTATAAAACCACCAAGGATTTCCTGGTGCAGTTCGGGCTGAAGGATCTCAGTGAGCTGCCGTCTCTCAAGGAATTCGAGGAGATCCGGCGGCTGGCTCTGGATGATGTTGGCACGCCCGATCAGGAGGCGCCTAAACCAGATGCGCCACAACCGGAAGCGGTCGTGGCGGAGGCCGTAACGGAGAACTGATGGCGGAAGAGCGGCTCCAAAAAATTCTCTCGCAGGCCGGGGTCGCTTCCCGCCGCCACGCCGAACAAATGATCGTGGAGGGGCGGGTCACCGTAAACGGCGCCGTAGTCAGCGAACTCGGATCGAAGGCCGATCTCGAACGCGATAGCATCAAAGCCGACGGCCGCCTGGTGCGGCCTCCCAAGCGCCTGGTCTATATCGCCCTGCACAAGCCCAATAACACTGTCACCACCGTGAGCGACCCACAACAGCGGGCCACCGTGATGGACCTTTTGCGCGGTGTCAGAGAACGCGTCTACCCGGTGGGCCGCCTGGACTATCACAGCGAGGGCCTCCTCCTGCTCACCAACGACGGGGAGCTGAGCAACGCCATTATGTCCGCGGCGACGCATTTGCCGAAGACTTACGTGGTAAAGATAAATGGCCGGCTGTCGGCAGATCAAGAAGAACAGTTCCGGCGAGGAGTGCCTTTGTCGGGCGTTCGCACCATGCCCGCGGGCTTGAAACTGCTCCACGATGCCGAGAACCCGTGGTACGAAGTGCGCCTGTTCGAAGGCCGCAATCAGCAGATTCGCACTATGTTCAAACATTTCGGGCGGCTGGTGGAGAAGCTCAAACGCGTGCGCATCGGCCCTTTGGAACTTGGGCCGCTGAAGCCGGGCCAATTTCGAATGCTGCCCCACGAGGAAGTCGAGAAACTCAGGCGAGCGGTTCGCCGTTCGGCTTTAGCGCAGGCCTCATGAAACGAATTTCCGAAATCCTGCAGTCGGCTCGAACCATTGCGGTCGTGGGCCTTTCCGGCAAGCGGTACCGTCCCAGCTTTGGTGTCGCCGAATACTTGCAGCGAGCTGGCTACCGGATTATTCCCGTGAACCCCGAAGAGGTCGAAGTGTTGGGAGAGAAGTGCTATCCCGATCTCGACTCGGTGCCCGATGCAATCGATGTGGTCGATATTTTCCGCCGCTCGGAATTCGTGCCGGATATCGTGGAAGCTGCCATTCGCAAGGGCGCCAAGGCCATCTGGATGCAGGAAGGCGTGGTACACGAAGAGGCCGCACGCCGCGCCGAACAAGCCGGTATCACAGTCGCCATGGATCGGTGCATCCTGAAGGATCACCGGCGGATGGATATCGCGTCGTAGTCGTGTAGGGCAGACGATCGGTTTGCGTCGTCTGCCACCGCCGCAGGCCACGGAGAAACGATGGCCTGCGCCACTCTACCTTTTGAGCTCCTGCATCATTCCCGGCAAACTCCACTGCATCTGCAGGCTATTGGGCATCCAGCCGAATTCGGCCATCATGACCTTGGCGACGTCGTCGGAGCTCTTGCCCTGCTTAATCAGGCCGGCCGCGCGGACACGCAGCTTTTCCACGTTATTCCGATAAGCCAGGAGGTTCGCTTTCGTGGTTACCGGTCCATGGCCGGGGATCACGGTATCGAAGTCCCAGGCTTTCATCGCGGCGTCGAGCGTCTTGGTCCACTCCACCACGCTGCCGCCGCCCGGATAATCGATCAGCGGAGTGTTGCCGGCCATCAAGTCGCCGGTATGAATCGTGCGCAGAGCGGGGAAATAGATGACCGCGTCGCCATCGGTGTGGCCGCGGCCGAAGTGGTGCGCCCGAACTTCCTTGCCGCCCAGAAACACAGAGGTCTCGTCGGTGAAAACCACGCGCGCAGGCATCACTCCCGGGGGCGCATTGGATTGTTTGTGCTGCACAATATTGGTGCGCGCATTGGCCGTCGAAATGATCTCCGCAAACGGCAGCATTTTGGCGTTGCCGCCGCTGTGATCGGCGTGGTAGTGCGTCGAGAAGATGTATTTGATCGGCTGATCCGTCACGCTCTTCACGTTGGCCATGATTTGATCGTGGTCTTGATCGAACTTGTCGTCCACCAGAATGACGCCTTCACTGGTGATGTACACGGCGACATTGCCGCCGTCGCCCTCGATCTCATAAAGATCGTCCTTCACCTTGTTCAGAGTCAATTTCGCGGGCTGGTTGCCTTGCTGCGTGTAGGCGATCCAGGCGCCTACGAGAAATACGATTAACGCAGAGACGCGTAGCGCTAGTGTCCGGCTCATGCGGGACACTATATCAAATCGGGGCGCTCTTGTCCGGGTGCCGGGCGCTCCGGCGATTTAGGACAAGGGCGCCGCCGACGCCGGCTAACGTGAGCAGGAAACCGCTGACCACCGAGAGGGGAAGGTATTGGAACGTCAGCGTGTGATCCCCCGCAGGAACCACTACTCCACGCATGGCTTCGTTCACCTCATAGATAGGCGCGGAGCTGCCGTCGATGGCAGCATGCCATCCCGGGAAGAAGACATCCGAAAGAACCACCATGCCCTTGCACGCCATTCTGGCCTTGATTTGGACGCGGTTCGGTGAGTACTCTTGCAGTTCCACGTGATCCGGCGAAGCGCAAGTCTCCATTGCTGGAGCGTCGCCCAACAGGAAGGCCATGTCGTGTAAATCTGCCAGGTGTTCGTTGATCACCCGACTTCCCTCGTTCGCGCTGTTCACCTTTTGTAGTCGATGTAGAGCCCACGTGCGCGGAAATGCTTCGGCGTGTCTGTAGACCTTGAACCCGCTGTGGCCGGCGAAGACCTCATCGCCGCCTTCCGGCGGGGGCCGGTCCGAAATGGTATAGGCCACTCCAAACAGCATACGCGCGGGAAATTGCGAGTTCTCGAAGCGCAGCAGGTTGTCCGTGAGGCTGGCCAGGTAACCCCTCCACATCGGGACGCCGTGCCATTCCCCCCAGTTTTCCGGGAAAGCGTCGTTCGCTACGGTGGCTCGCAAAAACCCCGGTTGTCTTCTGAGAAAGCCGGCGATGTCTGCATTCGCGCGCATCTGATCCACCCACTTGCTGCGGCCAGAATCCGATCGTGACGCGATCACCGAACCGGTAGTGTTTCCGAGGTCCATCAGAACCAGCAGGAGCATGAGGACGCCGATCTGCGTGCGGCTCAGGCTTCCGCGGCTCGAAGCGTACAACAGGGCGGCTACGCCCAACGCCAGGAACGGCACCAACAGAGTCGGCTCTGGCCCTGGTGTCAACATCCGGTTCACAAAAATCGCCACCAGAAAAATCGCCAAAGTGACCACGGCGAATCCCAACAGCGCCCACATTACGCGCTTGGGCCATGGTGAAGGTTCCGACCATCCGAGTAGATCGATACCGAAGGCTGCCAATGCAGCGATTCCGAACTGGAACAGGAAAACGGCCGTCGAGGCCACGCGCGCCTTGTCCAGTTCCGGAATCAATCCGTAGAGGAGTCCCTGAAAGATGCTGAAGTGTCCCAAGGCGTAGACGAAACCTCCGAGGCCCACCGCCGCCAGGAGCCGCACGCGCTTATCGCGCCAGGACACCGCGACGCCGAGAAAGGCCAGCGAGAGCGCCGCCACGCCGACGAACGGAGAGGCGTTGGTGCCGATGTACGGAAAAACCAGACCCGGCAAATCGTAAGGCTTCAGGTCGTACATTTCGTGCACGGAGTACGGCACCGGTTCGTTCCAAGTGATGGCATCTGGCACTCCTACCCAGCGCTTTGCCAGGTGGCCATATTCATAGGCTGGCAGGATCTGTAGAGCTCCGGTCAGCGCCATGAAGAGCATGGCCACCGCCGCGGCTCGCGCCAACTGCCAATCCCATCTGCCCGATCGGACGATGAAATAGATCCATGTGCCTGCGGCGGCTAGCAGGATGAACAGAGGCGCTTGATGGTGGCCGCTCAGCCAGGCGATTCCCAGAAACATTCCGGAAAGCGCAGCGTTGCCGAACACATTCTGCTTGCGGCCGGCGCGCAGCAGGAACAGGAACACGAGCGGCAGCCAGAGAGCGCCGTTCACCATCTGCGGCCAGTTGGTTGTGCCGATGTACCCAGAGAACCCGAACACGCATCCGCCCAGAAGCGACGCAGTCCGCGATCGGCCGAGGTCGCGGCAGAACCAGTAACAGAATGCCACTGCCATGAGCCGCTCCACCACGAAGTACCACTCGACTGCATCGGAGCGCAGAAAGCCTTTGTGTAATGGGAGGGCGAAAAGTATCCAGTTCAACGGATACGCGGTTCCGGGCTGGGCCTGGCCTAATAACGGTTGCCCGGCCCACATGGTGGGATCCCAAAGGGCAATCGTGCCATCGCCCCAAAATCGAGCCTGCTCCTCGAACCACGGAAGCACCTGCGTCGCTACGTCGGGGACCCACGTCCACTCGAACTGGCGCGTGAGTGTAAGTTTCCAATAGAAACCGGCCACCACGGCGAACAGCACGAGAGCCATGCGCAGCCGGCTTTTGAAATGATCGCTCACCAAACTACGTAAGCTTATCAAACACCAGTTGATCGCCTGCTTGAGTCTGGGTATTCGCCGCGACGCCAGCCGGGAGCTCCAGCACCGACTGCGCCGTCAGGCACGCCGAAAGCCGCCACGGCGGAACGGCGTGCCGCACCTTGCGCACCTTCTTGTGCTTGTCGAGATAGACCAGGTCGATGGCAAACTTCATGAAGAACGTGTGGACTGATTCGCACGGGCTGATCCACAACCCTTCGCCCGGTTCGAGGCGTTCATGTTTGAGCAGGCCGGTCCGCCGTTTAGCGCTGGTGTCGGCTACGTCGGCCGCAGTGGCCAGCACGGTATTGCGCGTCTGGTTGGTAATGCGGGTCGGCAATTTTGCATTGGGCAGCGCATGGCGCCGCCCCACAACTTACGCCTTGACGCCCTGGCCTTGCGGCTGGCTCTGTTTCAGCTTTTCGCGCTGCTCTCGCAGCACGGCCTTTCGGCTCAGCTTGATCTTGTTGCCTTCCATGGCCAGCACCTTCACCAGGATCTGGTCGCCTTCTTTGAGTTCGTCGCGGACCTCGCGGATGCGGTTCTCAGCGATCTCGCTGATATGCAGCAGACCGTCCGTCCCGGGGAAGATCTCGACAAACGCGCCGAAATCCACCAGCCGCACGACTTTTCCCAGGTAGGTTTTGCCGACTTCCGCCACCGCGGTTATGTCGGAAATAATCTGGATCGCCCGGTTGGCCGATGCTTCGTCGGCCGACGCAATGTGAATCGTGCCGTTGTCTTCCACGTCGATCTTCACGCCGGTCTGCTCGATGATGCCGCGGATCACCTTGCCGCCCGGTCCGATGACGTCACGGATCTTATCGGTCGGAATATTCATGGTGTAGATGCGAGGCGCATACTGCGAAATACTGGTCCTCGCTTGCGGCACCGCCTGCACCATCTTGTCCAGGATAAAGAGACGCCCGCGCCGCGCCTGCTCGAGCGCTTCTTTCATGATGGCCGTCGTCACGTTGGGGACCTTAATATCCATCTGCAGGCCGGTGATGCCTTCGCGCGTTCCCGCGACCTTGAAATCCATGTCGCCGTAGTGATCTTCAGCGCCCGCGATGTCGGTCAAAACGGCGTAGTTCTTGTCTTCGATCACCAACCCCATGGCCACGCCACCCACGTGCGAGGCTAGTGGAGCGCCCGCGTCCATCAGCGCCAGCGAGGCGCCGCAAACCGTCGCCATCGAACTGGATCCGTTCGATTCCAGAATGTCGCTCACCACGCGCATGGTGTACGGGAAGACTGTCTCGTCCGGAATCAGAGCGGTGAGCGCCCGCTCCGCCAACGCTCCGTGGCCGATTTCGCGCCGGCCGGGACCGCGCATGAAGCCCACTTCCCCCACGCTGAACGGCGGGAAATTGTAATGCAACATGAAGCGCTTGGTGGCTTCGCCGGGTTCCAGCAGTTCGATGCGCTGCTCATCTTCCTTCGTTCCCAGCGTTACCGTCACCAGTGCCTGAGTCTCACCGCGGGTGAACAGGGCGGACCCGTGAGTGCGCGGCAGGACGCCGGTTTCGATCGTGATTTGCCGGATCTCATCGAAGGCGCGACCGTCCGGGCGGCGCTTGTTCTTCAACACTTCGTCCCGGAAAATGCGCTCCTTCAGCGTGTCGTAACACTTGCCGGCCTCTTCCTGCTGCTCTTCGGGCTCGGCTTCGATTGCGCGGTTCCGGAGACCTTCGACACGCGAATAGCTTTCGAGCTTAGGATACTTCTGTGTGTTCAACGCATCGGTCAGCTCCGCGCGGCAAGACTTGGCGATCTTGTCGTAAAGCGCCTGGTCGTGAGCGGGCGGCGCCACCACTTTCTTCTGCTTGCCGGCGACCTTCATCAGTTCGCGGATACCGGCGGCAATCTTCTTGCAGCAGTTATGGCCGAATTCGATGGCGCCGAGCACTTCCGCTTCGGAAACCTGCTGAGCCCCGGCTTCCACCATAACGATGCCATCTTCGGTGCCGGCGACTACGATATTCAGCACCGACTCGCGGCCCTCGGTATACGTGGGATTGGCGATGTACTGCCCGTCCTTCATCCCGACTCGGACGCCTCCCATGACATATTGGAACGGGATATCGGAAATGGCCAGAGCGGCCGCTGCGCCGGCGATGGCCAGCGAGTTTGGATCCTGCTCCGGGTCAGCCGATAGCACCATGGCGATCACCTGGGTTTCATTCATGAAACCTTCCGGAAATAACGGACGGATCGGCCGGTCGATGAGCCGGCTCGTGAGAATCTCTTTCTCCGAGGGCCGGCCTTCGCGTTTGATAAAGCCGCCCGGGATCTTGCCCGCGGCGTACGTGTACTCGCGGTAATCGACGGTGAGCGGAAAGAACCCCGCGCCTGCTTTGGGTTTTTCGGCCATACAGGCGCTCACCAGGACGACCGCGTCCCCGGAGCGAACCACGACGGAGCCGTTGGCCTGCTTGGCGATCTTGCCGGTTTCTAACGTAATTGTCCGGCCGCCTAGATCAACTTCAACTTTATGTGACATTCTTCTAAAAAACCTCCAACCTCGGCCGCAAACGCATACGGCGTCCGGCCATTTACGGATCGGCTACCTTTACAGGAGCCATTTGAGAATGGAGTTGACAGGAATAGAAAGCCCAACGGCCGCGGCCACGCGCCGACGGCTGCCAAGGCTCGAGCGGAATGAATTGGGAAACATCCGTTAGCCGGGAGTGTTCCCGCGGAATGGACTAGCGGCGTATGCCGAGGCGTTGCAGAACGGTCTTGTAGCGCTCAGGATCGGTATTGCGCAGGTACGTCAGAAGCCGGCGACGCTTGGCAACCATGGTCAGCAGGCCTTTTCGCGATCCATGGTCCTTTTTGTGCGTCTTGAAGTGCTCGGTCAGCAGCGAAATCCGCTGGCTCAACAAAGCAATCTGTACTTCTGGCGACCCGGTATCCGTCTTGTGGCGCTGATTTGAGGAAAAAATCTGCCGCTTCGCTTCAATCGCCAGTGCCATTCTAGAGGTTCAAGCTCCTTGTCTTCTCTTCTCGTTTTTTTGTACCCATCCAGAATACCACACGGCGCCGTCTAGACGGTTTAGTAAACCTGGAAGCAAAAAACCTGGTTCGAGCCCTCCGGGCTCAGGGCGTATTCGCCGTTGCTGAGGGAATCTTCGACTTCGATCTTATAAAGGTTATCCGAGCTCAAGCGGTTGACGTCGATGCGGATCGGCACCGCATTCTGTCGTTTCTTAGGCGAAAACGTAATTTCACGACGGCCGTTCTTGACTTCCAACTTATACAGAGACAGCTTCTCCGGCTGGATCTTGTCGGCCTGAAACAGAAGAACCGGCGACGGGAGCGGCGTCTTGGCCGCACAACTGGCGCCTTCCATGATGTACATGGTGTCGTCCTTGCGTTTCTCCTCCTTGGCCTCGGAGGATTCGGTCGCAACCAGGTTGTCGCCATGCTTCAAGTACGGCAGATCAGGCTTCTCCGGGCGCGGGCCGTCATACTTCTGAGCGAAACCCGCGGCGGCAGCAACCAAAATAAGCGGCAATAGTCGGCGGCACATAAACGATTTCTACTCCTTGCAGAACGGGAAGATCTGCCCCACAGTTCTGCCAGAGCGTCCTTGGTTCTAGGTCAATCTAACTCCTCATCCGCGTCATCAGGTACAGTCCACCCAAGGCAAAGACCGCATCCGGAGACCAGGCTGCCATGGCCGGGGGCAGCTGGTTCACCTCGCCAATCTTCTGGAACAGAATGCTGATGCCCCAATAGAAAATGGCGATGGCGATACTCACGCCAATGCCGGTCATGGCGCCGCGGCTGCCCACCAGAAAGGCGAACGGGACGGCGATCATCGCCATAATCAGCGCGAAAATCGGCACCGAGAATTTCCGGTAGAACTGCACCTGCAGGCGCACGGTATCGAAACCGCTCTGCTGCAGATCGCGGATGTAGCGGTCCAGTTGCAGAAAATTCATCTGCTTGTCCTGGAGCGCCTCTTTCAGAAAGTAGTCGGGAGGTTCGCTCAATTCCGGAAAGGTCACGCCGCCGAACGGACGCGTGGAAAGGCGCTGCGTGCCGCGAAAATCGCTACTCCAACCGTTTTCGAACACCCAGGTTCCGAGCGACGGATTCCAGTGCGCGCGCTCGGCCGAGATCTCCCGCGTCATGCGGAATGTCCCCGGATCCAATTCGAACACGTAGACGCCGGCCATCATGCTTTGATTGGGATCGAAGTATTTGTAGTAGTAGATCCGCGACTCGGCGCCCCAGATCCATTTGCGGTTCGGATTCAAGTAGGTCTGGGTAGCCCGCCCTTTGATTTCGTCGCGCAGGGCGTCCTGCTTCCGGTTGGCGCCGGGAACGTAGTAATAATCGAACGCGAACAGAGCCCCGCTGAAGAGCACGCTGGCCAGCACAACCGGCATTGCCAGCCGGTACAGGCTCACGCCGCAGGCCTTAAACGCGGTCACCTCGTTATTCTTGGTCATCACGCCGAAGGCTCCCAAGACGGCTAGCAGCACGCAGATGGGTAGGCTTTGATAGATCAACGTGGGGCTGAGAAAGAACAGGTACGTGAACATCTTCAGCAGCGGGATATGATTGCGAATCATATCGCCCATCAGCTCGAAGAAGTTATAGATCAAGGTCATGAAAACGAGGCTGGCCAGCCACAGCGCGAAATAAAACAGGAACGTCGAGAGGATGTAGGTATCCACCAGTTGCGGGAGCAGGGGAAGGCGCCGGCCCGGCTGCAGCGGACGATCGGTTTTGAAACGAGCGAACAGCGATCGAATGGCGCCCAGCAGGTCGCGGTCTCCGGGGCGATCCATCCGGGCCAGGAAAATCACGCCGACGATGCCGAACACGATGTTCGGCAGCCACATGGCTAACGGGATGGGGAGCGTTCTCTGACGGGCCAGGCCGATCAGGCTGACCGAGGAAAGGTGATAGCAGAAGAAAGCCAAAAAGACGGCTGTGACGTAGCCGGCCGATTTGCCTCCTTTGCGCGTAGCTACACCTAGCGGGATGCCGACTAGCGACAACATGATGCAGGCGGCCGGAAGCGCAAAGCGGCGGTGCAACTGCACCCGCGCCTCAATCCACTCGGGCCCGGCGTATCGCCACAGCTTGCCCGTATTCATCTCCTGGAATGGCTGGTTGGTGACCTGCTTGGGCGGCGCGGCATCCAACGCCTGCTCGCCGCGGGGGAAACTGACGTCGTGGGCGACGTTGTCTTTGCCCATCTCATAAGTGGAGGCATCTCGCAATGAAAGCTGGATGCGATTGTTCAACGGGTCAGGCGTCGCAATGGCTTCCCGCGAAACAGTGATGAGCGGCCCTTGCGCGTTGCCGCGCAGGCCGGTGGCGCGCAGCGACGGATCGGTTACGTCCGCCATGAATACGTTGCGCCAAAGCACTGGATCGCCCGGACGGACATCATTCACATACAGGATCTTGTTGGGAAAGTCCTCCTGGAATACGCGCGGCTGGATGTCGGCTGAAAGTTGCGTGGCAATGAGTTGATCACGGATCTGGTTGCTCTCACGAATGGAGTACGGAGTGAGCCGCAGCGAGGAATAGGCCGCGAGCCCCGCGGCAATCACCGCAAACAACACCACCGGCGCGATCACCTTGCGGCTGGGCACGCCCGCAGCCCGTAGGGCCGTGATCTCACCGTCAGCTGCCATCCGGCCCAGCCCGATCAGAATTCCCACCAGCATGCCGAACGGAATAGTAAGCGGCAGCACCGGCGGCATGGCCAGAGCGAACAAGGCGACCACGGTTTTTGCCGAGGCGTTGCTGCGCACCAGCACTTCAAAAATCGGGTCGATCCCCTGAAGGAAAAGCACGAAGGTGGCCAGGAAGGTTCCCAGGAACGCGCTGGAAAGTATCTCGCGGAAGATGTAGCGGCCGATCAGGCGCAGCATGTTAGCCCTCGCGCTACCAAAGCACCGCTCCCTTTGGCCGCGGCTCGGTAAGGTGGGTCAACCGGCGTTTCCGAGCCGCGATCGTCAGGGAGCGGAGCTTGCCCCGATAACGCCACGGCGTCCCTACTTCACCAACTCAGGGGCCGGAACCACCGGCAGCCTCTGGGTTTCCTCTTCGAGCGGGCGTAGCTCCAGGTCATCGATCAGAATCGAGGGCGCCACGACCGTGGTGTTGGCTTCGTAGCTGGCAGCGCCCATGAGCGCGAACGGAGCCGGGTTCTCCAGGTAATCGAAACGAGTGAGATCATCTCCAACCGCGAGAATGTCTTTCAAAGACCGCGTGTTGAAACCGCGGAATTGCATGCCTCGCACCAACTCCTCGTGCCCATCCGGGTAAACCCGGTACACCAGTATCGGCAGGCTCACGGGGAAAGAGCCTCCCGAGGGCACTCCCGCCAGCATCCGGCGCGCGTCTTCGATGGACATCGAAGAAGGAAAGTCCATTTCCCGCACCACAATGCCATACGGTTTCCCGCGCATGGCCACCAGGTCCATGAGCTTGCGGCGGAGCTCCGGCAGCGGCACGGTTGCGGTGGAACTCACGAACAGATTGCTAATGCTGGCGGTAGAGGCGCCGAAGGAACCGGGCATGCGGGCATGGCCGTTGGAACCCTCCGCGCCACGGACCGGCTGGCGCGTCAGCAGATAGCCCTTCAAGGTGCCGTTTTCGATCAGATGCAGTTTCTGCGGAGCTACACCCTCGCGATCCACTTCGAAGGTGCCGAATAGCGGCTTGCCGCCCCACTCCGTCAACAGCGGGTCATCCCAAACGTCGAAAGTATCCGGCAAAATTCGGGCTCCCAGCCTGCCGTCCAGTTCGCTCGTCTCGACGGGCGTATTGCGCCGTGGGTCCATCACGGGACGCCGCGTAATCGCCAGATTCCGGCCCAGTACCTGGGCAAAAACTTGCGCGGCTGCCGTGCCTTCAAACAATACCGGGCCGGCGTAATCATCGCCTTTCCGGGCGTGGGCCAATGCGGTCACTCGCTGCGCGAGGCTGTCGACGCTGCGTGTCAACTCGGCATCGGCAGGCATGCCCGCCGCATCGGTAGTTTGGATCACCACGGCATCCCGTACCCGCATCCCGTCTGGCGCGCGCGCGTCTGCGCGGGCTCGTAGCGAGGCCGTCCGGTCGGGAACACGCACGACGGTGCCTTCCGAATTCACGAGGTAGTAGCCGCCATCCCCCACGCGGAATTCCACGGTGGAGCCCTCCACATCGGGATACCGGTCGAAAACAGCCGAAAGCTTGCGCACCCGATTGGCCCAGGCGTCTTCGTCGACGGAAAGCTTTTGCAGGTTGCGGAGCACATGCACCGGCTCGGCGTGCGCAAAGTCATTGAGTTGGTCGCTTACGTTTAGATTCCGTAGCGCCGCCCGCTTCCGCGCGATTGCTTCCACCGCCGATTTATACGCCGTGTCGGTCGCCAGCCAAAAGTAGCGGCGGAGCACGGGGTACGAATCTTCGAGAGGAAACCGTTCCAGGTCGTAGTGAGTGCCGAAGTTGAAATCGCTTCCGGTGTAATTGGTATTGTCGAACTTGTAATCGCCCACCCGGACTCTAACGTCCAGGCTCCGGATTTTCTCGCGGCGGCGGCCAGTTAATCCTCCCAGATTCGCGGAAACATTAAAAGCCTCGCTATCATCCAGCAGGTACTCGATGAAGTAAGGCTTTTCCAGATTGGGGACGGTCAATTTCAGCGAGCGCTCGATCTCGTCGTGCATCGCTCGGATCAGGGGATCGGCCGGAGGCACCTGCGCCCGGATCGTAACCGCGGGGATCGCGACCGAACTGGCCGTAACAACGACTGCCAACGTTGCGGTTGTGATCGGGCCGAGCTTCACCGCGCGCTCCCGGCGGTTTCCGTATCAAACGGAATCGGCAAAAGCGGTGGCCGGTCCTGCGACTTGGCCTTCTTCTCGATCTCGATCTCCGAAACCAGGATGGCGGGAGAGACAGCCGATACTGGCACGCTACCCGATTCGGCGCCGCAATAGCCGTTGAAAACCTCGGGTTTGTCGGAAGTGGCCAGGATCTTGGCGAAACTGGAGAGCGGCGTGCCGACAATGTCCGCGCCCCGCACCAGCTCGTCCGGACGTCCATCGGCGTAAACCCGATACACCACCAGCGGGATCACTTTGAAAGCCTGCAGCCCGGAACGATTGGTTGTCGTGAAGCCGCCCGTGATGTCGGCGAAATACAGCCCGTACGGCTTCCCTTGGCGTTTGATTTCGTCGATCAGCATACGCCGCAGTTCCGTTTCGGAAACCGCTTTGGCAGATTGCACGATCAGGTTGGATTGGCGCGAAACCACGTCATAACCGGGTTGCCGGCGGCCATGGCCGTTGGAGCTGTCGAAGCCGTGGATTGGCGACCGCGACATCAGAAAGGTCTTAAGAACTCCGTTCTCGACGGCGACCACCGGGCGGGCTTTCACGCCTTCATCGTCGTAGTCGTACCAACCGAAGAGGTCCTCATTGCCGACCTTGCGCCGCGTCGGATCGAATACGACCGACAGGAAATCGGGCAGAACTTTCGTCCCCACGCTTTTCGTAAACGTTTGGCCTTCGCTCTCGTCCTTCTGCCGGTGGCCCTCGACGCGGTGTCCGAAGATTTCATGGAAGAACACGCCCGACGCGCGGCCGGAGAAAATCGCTGGTCCTACAAAAGGATCGGCTTCCGGCGCCCGGAGCAGCGCCGTAAGGTCTTTGGCAACCCGGTCGATGCCCGCCAGAATGAGATCGTCCTTCGGGAGGCCTGCGGGATCAACAGCTTCAAAGGTCTCGCCCGTATCCAGATCGGCGCCATCCATGGCCTTGGCTTCCGCGGAAACGGTAACGCGCGCATAGCCGCGGCCATGCAAAACACGCGTGCCGTCCGTGTTGACGAAGTAGCGCGTGTCGGTCTGTGCGCTTACGGAGACGTGCGAAGTGAGAATCCCGGGATAGTTGGCAAAGCGCGCCGAAAGATTGCGAATGCGCTCCTTCCAGGACGCATCATCGAACTGAAGCTTGGCGGGTGCCTTTTGATAAGTCGAAGGCTTCTCGGCCGAAAAATCGTCGGAGTCATCCGAAGCTGCGACCTTTACTTCCGCATTCGTTTTGATGCGGATGAGGCGCTCTGCGGCGGCGCGATAGGCGCGATCCGTCTCCATCCAAACGCGCCGCTTGATGGCGTTGGGATTGTCTTCGAAGGAAAGCAGGGCGCCGCGCGTCAACTGGCCCCTCTCGCCGACTACCTTCCGATAGTTGTCCAGCTGTGGGCTGCCCACACGCACCGAAACATCTAAGATGCGTTCCTTGGAATTGTGGATGTTGGTGATCGAACCGAGCGTTGCGGAGATGCCCCGGTAATCCTGCTCGGTCACTTCATAGCTGAGGAAATACGCTGCGGGTTCGACTTTCTGCCTCAGGGCAGTGAAGTTGCGCTCGATCTCTTGGGAGAGAATATCGAGGACAGAGGGACTCTGTGCCGGGGCGGGCAATGCCGCCGCCAGGGACACGAGGAGGCAAGCGAACCGAGCGAGGGCCAAGCAACCAGGATATCATTGCCAGACCGGCACATCAGGTATGGAATTCCGGAAGCGTGGCTGCCAACAGGCCCTTCTCTTTGAGGCCTGTCAAGGCCAGGCCATACCGGCCGCGAACGCCGGTCTTCTCGAAAATATGTTTCAGGTGAATCTTTACGGTGCCGGTGCGGATTCCCAGCGCCACGCCGATATCGCGGTTTTTCAGACCCCGTTCGACCAATTCCATGACCTGCAACTCACGCGCCGTCAGCGAAGCACGTGCCGAGCGCCCAGCGCCGTCAAGCTGCGGACGGGTTTCCGCTTCCACCCAGGTGCCGCCGGCGGCCACCGCGTTCATGCATGCGATCAAAGCCGACAGGGGCGCCGTCTTACGGATCACCGCGGCAGCACCCGCCTGAAGCAGATGCAGCGCCTCGGCTTCCGCCACCGCCACCCCCCATACCACGGTCGCGGTTGGGCGTTCGGCTCGCCGGACGGATTGCAGGCAATCCATGATGTTGTGGATACCAAAAGCTTTGTCGAGCAACAGAATCGAAGGAGCCAGAACCTGCACGGCATCCATGGCGTCCTCCAGCGACTCCGCCACGGAAACGATGCCGAATTCTCCGCCGGGCTCCAGAAGGTTCCGGAGACCCTCTACGGCGATTGGTTCGGTCTCACAAACAATAATGGTTTTCAAAGCGCACTCTACCTGGCCCGCTCTGAGCCTAC
>Ga0335079_10002975_pt1 | contig 19523 bp, 11 predicted proteins | sample Lox_Sample_33_FD_206719 | JGI IMG/M metagenome (GOLD analysis project Ga0335079, IMG submission 206719) | Soil microbial communities from Loxahatchee National Wildlife Refuge, Florida, United States - Lox_Sample_3.3 | ecosystem: Environmental > Terrestrial > Soil > Wetlands | place: USA... | reverse complement strand
GTACCAGGCAGGGTCCGCCGCAAGCTGGATCATCGGGTGGAGCTCGAATTTGTCGCTGGCGTTGGCAGCCTCATCCGCGAGTGACTGCGTGACGGGCCGATCGACCAGCTCGCCCGCGCGGTCGACCAGCGTGAGCTCTCCTGAAGCGGCGCTCCTGACCCCAAGGTACGCCGACACTGATTCGTACGGCGCGGCCTCGCGAATGGCGCTCAGGGTGGCTTGATCGTCGCTGCGCTGCTGCTGGCCGAGGCGATTTGCGACCCGCGCAAGCGTTCCTGCGGACTGCTGCAGCAGCGCGGTGGCGGAGGTCTCCAGCGCGGTTGCCACATGCAGGGTGTTGCGATGAGCATCCGCCCACACCTGCTTCCATTGGTCGACCACCAGATACGTGGTCGCTGCGACGAGCAAAGAGAGCGCGGCGGCCAGGGCAAGGGCGGTACGGCGACGTTGCGTCGCAACAATCAGCGGCGGGCTGCGGGGCTCGCGTCCGGAAGGGTTGTTACCAACGGCGGCGCTTGCCATCTGTCCGTGGCCGCAAGCTGCTTCAAGGGGAAAGCGAGCCTACGCCGAGGGGCCAGTGCAGGCAATCAAGCGCGCTGCGATCGCCGCAGCTCGTCGCGGGGGCAACGCTCCTAACGTGCGCCGGCGGGCGCAGCGGTCGCAGCCGCAGCTTTCGGTCCCCAGAAATCGCGCTGAATGATCCCGTAGAGCGCCGCCGTGTAGCGCTCGGCTTCCGCGCGGGTCATGTGCGACCACTCGGGCAGCTGGTAGCCCTGCAGCTCGGGGTAGTCCTGGAAATGCAGACCCGGCGCGCCGGTCGCAGCGAGCAGCAGGCCCCAGGTCTGCGCACGCGGAAACAGCCGGTTCTCGTACGTCAGATACTCCCCGTCGCTCGGTGAGCGCAGCAGCAGTACCTTTACACCGCGCGCACGCAGCCTGGCCACCGCCTTGGCCAGGCGGTCGATTTGCTCCTGGATCGTCTTGCGGAGCTTGTCCGGCGGCGGGTCCATCGCCGGCGCGAAGCGCTGATGCCAGATGCTGCGTGCCAGCTCGCGGTACTGCGGATCGTCGGCCACTTTGCTCCACATGTAGGTGTTGCGATCGGCTTCGGTGTTGGAGAGCTTGCGCACCTCGGTGAGCCGGCGCTTTCCCGGGCGCGCCGGCCAGGCCTGGCGCTCCAGCACGGTCTCGAGTGCGTAGTCCGGGTCGTCGAACGCGAGGTAAGGCTCGATGAGATGCATCGACAGCCACTGGCCGATGCGCTGCGATGGAGATTGCTTGCGTGTATAGGCGATGGCGTCGACATGAAAGTCGAATCCCTGGAAGAACACCTGCGGATCGATGCCGATGATCAGCCGGCCGGTGAAGTGCGGGTCGGCGGCAAGATCCTCCGCGAACTCGAGTGGCGAGGTTCCCTCATAGGCCAGCTGGATCGGGCGGTGGCCATCGAGACGCTCCCACACCGGCAGCTGGATGTCGAAGAACGGGCGTGAGGATGCGATGATCACCGTCGCATCTCCCTCGCCCGCGTCGATCCGGCGGCGCTGAATAGCCCACAGGCCGTTGTCGTTGGCGATGCTCGGCGTAACGCCGTAGGCACGCCAGTACGCCTCCCAGCAAGCGAACAGCAGCGCGCAGATCACCAGCGCCGCGACGAGGATCCGCCCCCAGGGCTGCTCGGGCACCGGGCGCGCGGGCACCGGCTGCGCGACACCCGGCCGATCGGCCGCCGTCTGCCGCGCGTAGCGATCGTGGCCGCGAGACTCAGAACTGGAAGTAGATGAAGGCACTTCCGGCTCCCTGGGCAATGATGATCGCAAACAGCATCAGCCCCCACACGGCGCCAACCACGACGGCAGGCGCTCGCGCGATCACCGACTCGATGGTGCGGCCGCGCATCAGCCAGTGCGTGATGAGCATGCCGCCGACGATCACGAGCACGGTAAGCAGGCTGAACGTATCGAGAATCGGTTTCGCCCCGGCGCTACGGCCGAGCATGCCGCTCAGCACCACCCAGGCCTTGCTGAAGGTCTTGGCGCGGAAGAACACCCACGTCAGGTTTACCAGTGTGTAGGTGAGGAGCCCGAGCAGCACGAAGGCTACGGGCCCCGGGCGATAGTTGGCGAAGCGTACCCGCAGGAAGCGCTCGACCGAGAGGTACAAGCCGTGCAGCCCGCCCCAGGCGACGAACGTCCAGTTCGCGCCGTGCCACAGCCCGCCGAGCAGCATCGTGGCCATGAGCGCGACATAGGTACGGCGCGGGCCGTGGCGGTTGCCGCCGAGCGGAATGTACAGGTAGTCGCGCAGCCACGAGGACAGCGTGATGTGCCAACGGCGCCAGAAGTCGGTGAAGCCGATCGCCGCGTAGGGAAAGCGGAAGTTGTCCGGCATCGCGAAGCCGAGGCACAGCGCCGCGCCGATCGCGGTGGTCGAGTAGCCGGCGAAGTCGCAGAAAATCTGGCCGCTGAAGGCGAGCGTCGCCGCCCAGGCATCCAGCGCCCCGGGAATCTTGTCGCCGTCGTAGACACTCTCGGCGACGTGCGCGAGGAAGCTGTCGGCGAGCACGACCTTGTTGAAGAGCCCAATGGTCATCAGCGCGAGGCCAAAGCGCAGCTGCGCGGCCGTGGCGCGGCGCGGGGACTCGAACTGCGGCACCAGCTCGGTGGGCCGCATGATCGGGCCCGCCACGAGGTGCGGGAAGAAGGTGACGAACAGCGCGTAGTCGAGCATGTTGCGCGCCGGGAGCGCGCGCCGCAGGTACACATCCAGCGTGTACGACATGGTGGCGAAGGTATAAAAGGAGATGCCGACCGGCAGCACGATGTCGTAGTGGGCCGGGTGGTAGGCGATGCCGAGCGTGCCGACGAGGGCCGTGAAGTTATCGAGCAGGAACTGACCGTACTTGAAGTAGCCGAGCATCCCCAGGTTGGCGATCACTGACAACAGCATCCACGCGTGGCGCGCGGCCGGGCGCCGCGCCTTCACCAGGCCCTGCGCGGCGTACCAGTCGACCACCGTCGAGATCCACAGCAGGATGACGAACGGCGGATTCCACGCCGAGTAGAACAGGTAGCTCGCGAGCAGCAGATTGATCTTGCGGGTGGTCCACCCCAAGGGCAGCGAGTGCATGAGAAGCACGCACGCGAAGAACACGATGAAGGTGAGGGAATTGAAGACCATAGGCTTGCCTGCCCGCTGCACTGCGGGTCTTGAGCTTCTTCTTCTGAGCCCCCTGGCGGCACCGGAGCGGCGCCGCGCGGAATCATGCCTGAGCGGAATGCGGCGGCGCAATGCTCTGCGCCCGCTGCGTGGGCAAGCTGCCGCGGGAAGCCTAGACTCGCGTGTCAAAGGGAGGCGCGATCATGCAAAGCACGACACCACGGGGAGCGCGAGCAGCGCCCCTGATACTGGGCGCGTGGCTGTGCGCGGCGAGTGCCGCCGCGGCCGGTGCGCTCGATGCGCTCAGCTCGAAGGACGCCGCGGGCGGCCTGCGGGCCGCGCTGTCGCAGGGGGTAGGCAAGGCCGTGGCGCAGCTCGGCGCCAACAACGGCTTTCTCGACGACCCGAAGGTGAGCATCCCGCTGCCGTCGGCTCTGGAAAAGGCCGATCGCGCGCTGCGCATGGTCGGAATGAGCGGCGAGGCGGACGAGCTGCGCGCCACCATGAACCACGCCGCCGAGCAGGCGGTCCACGAGGCGAGCCCGGTGTTCGAGGACGCGGTGCGACACATGTCGCTCGCCGATGCCAAGGCGATCCTCGAAGGTGGCGACGATGCGGGCACACAGTACTTCCGCCGCACCACCAGCACGCAGCTGACCACGAAATTCCAGCCGATCGTGGCCGCCGCCACCGCGAAATTGTCGCTCGCCTCCAAGTACGATCAGTTCGCCGGCAAGGCCGCGCAGTTCGGGCTCGTCTCCCGGGAGGACGCCAACCTCAACGACTACGTCACCGCGAAAGCCCTCGACGGGCTCTTCAGCCGCATCGCCGACGAGGAGCGCGCCATCCGCAAGGATCCGCTCGGGCAGGCGAACGCGCTCATCAAGAAGGTATTCGGGTCGCTCGAGGTCCGCTGACCTTCAGCGCACGCGCACCCACGCATCGATGGCCGGCATGAGTCCCTGGCGCTCCGCGCGGCGTACCGCCACGGCCTCCATGCCGCGTGCGATGTTGGGCGACATCTCCGCGGGCAGCCGCGCGCGCACCCACGCCTCGAGCTGCTGCGGCTCGGCGGCTTCCCAGAAGACCTCGGGTATCTCCTGCGAGGTGATGAGCGGGGCGTACTTCGGATAAGGCGCCAGCAACAAGTCCGCATTCGCGGTGAAGACGCGCCAGGCGAGCGCCGGATGCCGGCCGGCGAGTGCGGTGACGAGATGCAGCCGCAGATCGGCCGCCTGCGGCGGGATTTCCGCCGACAGCGCCGCCTCGGCCGCACGCTCCGCGAGCGTCGCATCGCTCACCTGCATGAGCGCGAGGTAGTAGCGGCGCTGCGCGGCCTCGTCCTTCTCGCCACGCGCTATGGCGTGCAGCTGCTCGAAGGTCGCCTCATCCGCCGCGTGGGCGACCACCGTCAGCACGCTCTCCTGATCGTCGGGGCGGATGGCGCTGCGGTCGGTAACGAAGTGCGCAAAGCGCCGCCGTGCCTCGGCGAGCGTATGCGGATCACCCCACTCGCCGAGATCGAAGCGCAGCGTGCGGCGCAGGCGCTGCACGTCGGGCGTCTCGCCGGGGCGTGGATCCCAGCCGAGGCTGTCGGCCATGGGCTTGATGAGAGCGCGTGCGCGTGCCGTGAAGGCCGCGTGCCCCGGGCTGCCGCGCTCATCGCGCTCCAGCGCACCGAGCGAGGCGGCGATCTGGTCCCAGGCGCGGGAGTTGTGATTGCGGCCCATGGCAGCCGCGAGCGCCAGGTAGCTGCCGAGCGGCTGCTCGCCGGCGAGCGACAGCGCCCAGGCATCGTCGAGCAGCGCAATGCGGTCGCCCTCCGGGAGCCTGGCGAAGGCGCGCACGTCGGTGGCGAACGTCGCGGCGTCGTAGCGCACGCGGAAGAAGCCGATCGCCTCGGCGTTGACGCTGAGCGGCTCATCGCACCGCCCGGCGGCGCTCTGCTGGCCATCGTGGACGAGCAGCTCGGTACGCGGTACCGCATCCCCGACACGAACCCGCAACGGGATCCGCCAGCGCGGCGCGTTGGGATCGTCACCCTGCACCAGGAAGCGGTGTTGGGACAGGGTCAGCGTGCGCACGCCACCGCTGCAGCCGGCGGTCACGGTGACCAGCGGGAAGCCCGGCTGCTCGGTCCAGTCGCGCGCTACCTGCACCACGTCGTCCCGGCCGCTCGCCTGCGCGAGTGCGACCCACAGGTCGCCGGCCGTCGCGTTCGAGTAGGCGCGCGCGCGCAGATAGCGGCGGATGCCGTCGCGGAACAGCTCGGGCCCGAGGTAGCTCTCGAGCATGCGCAGCACCGACTGCCCCTTCTCGTAGGTGATCTCGTCGAAGGCATTGGCGGCCTGTAGCTCGTCCGCCACCGGCTGCTGGATCGGATGCGTCGACAGCCGGGCGTCCGAGCGCATGGCGCGTTCCTTGGCGGCATCCTGTTGCTGCCACCACTTCCAGCTCGGGTTCCGCCGGTCGGTTTCGTTCGCCGCGCGCCACGCGGCGAAGCTCTCGTTCAGCCACAGGTCGTCCCACCAGGCCATCGTGACCAGGTCGCCGTTCCACTGATGCGCGATCTCGTGCGCCTGGACGGAGAACACGGCCTGACGGTCGGCGATCGTGCTGTCGGGATTCAGCAGCAGCAGCTTGTCGTTGTAGGTGATGGCACCCCAGTTCTCCATGGCGCCGCTGAATCCACCCGGCACCGCGATCGCATCGAGCTTGGGCAGCGGGAACGGCAAGCCGAAGTAGTCGTTGTAGTCGGCGAGGATGAGCTGTGCATCGGCGAGTGCCATCTGCCCTTCGCGCTCACGCCCACGCACCGCCCACAGGCTGAGCGCGGTGCCCTCGGTCTGCGCGCTGATCGCCGCCAGATCGCCGCCGGTGAATTCGATCAGGTAAGACGGCATCGCCGGTGAGCGCTGGAAGGTGGTGGTCGCGAGCCCGCCGTGCTCCTCCCTGCGGGCGACCGGCATGTTGGATACCGTGGCCCAGGCGGACGGCCCGGTCACGGTCAGCTCGAATGTGGCGCGGAAGGCCGGCTCGTCCCAGCAGGGAAACATACGCCGCGCATCCGTGCTCTCCATCTTGGTCGAGACCAGCACGCCGCGTGTGCCGTCCGGCTTCACGTACTGCTGCAGGAACATGCCGTGCGGCTGTGTCTCGAGCAGCGCGGTATAGGAGAAGCTGAGCGTGTGCTCGCCAGGCTGCGCCGGCCGGGCGAGCGTCACGGTCGTGATCTGGCGCGCGTCGTCCGCAATGACGGCGGCCACCGGCGCGCCGTCGAGGCGCACGTCGGCGAGCTTCTCGTTGAGCGAGTTGAAGACGATGGCGGCGGTCGCCGCCGTGACGCGCAGCCTCACCGATTCGGTGCCGGCGATCGTCCTGGTCTCGAGCTTCGGCGTGACGCTCAACTGGTAGTCGAGCGGCACGACGTTCTTTGGCAGCCGGCCGGGGGCGTGGTCGAAATCGAAAGTGGCGCCGGCGGCCGGCAGGGCGGCCAGCGTACTCAGCGTCCAGGTCAGCGCAAGCGCGCGTCTCACGGCGTGCGTGCTCCCCGCGGAGCTAGTAGTTCGCCGCGGCGCGCACTGCGTCGGCGGATTTGTCGAGATCCGCGAGCAGCTCAGGAGCGACGATCGCGAGCGGCGTGGTGCCGTAGGACAGCAGCCGGTCGTGGAAGTCGCGCAACGAAGCCGCACTGCCCTTGCGCCGCAGGTACTCGGCCAGCAGATTCTCGATCTGCAGCCGCCCGACCGTATAGGCGATCACATAGCCGGGTGCGGTGGCGATGCCGGCGACCGCGGCCTCGGCCTGCTCGCGGGTGAACCCGGTCTCCTGGGCAAAGAACTGCACCGCCTGCTCGTAGCCCCACTCCCCGCTCGCCAGCTTAGGATCGACGATGGCGCGCGCGCCGCGCACCCGCTCCCAGCGGGCGACGTCGAGACGCGCGTCGAGATCGTCGCCATACAACCCGAGCCGCACGAACATCTCCTCGCCGTAGAACGCCCAGCCTTCCGCGAAGACGCCGCTGAACTCGGTGCGCCGCACGAAGTCGGGGTGCCGCCGCGCGATCGACAGCTGCATGAAGTGCCCCGGCAGCGCCTCGTGCGCCGCGGTGGAAATGATGCGGTCGTGATCGAAGTCCTCGTTCATGTCGAGCCGCGCGGCCGCCTCGGCCAGCGACTTCGGCGGCGTGATGTAGTAGTAGCCGGTGGTCGACAGTGAGAACAGGCGTGGCGGATTCATCGACGCCCCGGGGGACACCGGCTGCAGGAAGGGCGGCGTCTCGACGATCTGCATGCTGCCGAGCCAGTCGGGGATCGTGACCACGCCCTGCTCGCTCACGAACTTGCGCAGCTCCGCGATGCAGTCGCGGTAATAGCCGATGAGCGCCGCGCCACCCGGCGCGAGGCCCCCGCCGCTCGCCGCGCCGAGCGCCACGCCGCGGTGCCGCGCCAGCTGCTCGAGCCAGGCCTCCTCCGCCCAGCCGTGCGCGAGCTCATCGTGCGCGATGCGCTCGACGTCGGCGGCGTCGAACGGCAGCAGCTGCTCCTCCTTGAGCATGTGGTCGTAGGCCGCGCGGCCGATTGCATAGTTCTCCGGCCACGAGGCCAGATGCGCCTCGATGTACTTGCTGGTTTCCGCGATGCTGGCCAGCGCCGCGTTGCGCGCATGCTCGAACTGCCGGAACTCACCCGTGCGGGCGCCGAGCTGGACGCGCGCGGCATCGGTGAGCGCCCCGTTGAGAAACTCGGGCGCGCCCGCGAGCTCCTTCATGCCCACCACGCCGAACAGGTGGCCCGGCGTCGTCACCAGCCGCTGCGCGGCGGCGATGTAGGCCGGCGCGGCGGCCAGGCGGCGCGTGATGTCGCCCCAGGCGCGCTTCAGGTCGGCAGCCGTGGCGCCCTCCTGACCGACGACCGGCAAGTGCTCGAATTGCTGGAACACGACGTTGACGATGCTGGTGGCGGGCCCCGCGTAGTCCTTGCGATCCGTCTGGTCGATACGCAGCTCATCGAGACTGCGGGTGAGGCGCGCGCGCAGCAGCAGCGCATCATCGCGATCGACGAGCGAGGTGTGCGCGTCGAAGCCGGCGCTGATCCCATCCAGGCGCCGTTGCCACTCCTCGAGCCGCGCTACCTGCGCGGCGCGAAACGCCTCACTCGGCATCTCGAGCTCGCCGTCGTGCCCCGGAATCCCGAGGTAGGTGGCGCTCATGGGGTAGACCTTCGCCGTGGTGAAGATCATGTCCTGCGCCAGACTCGTCAGCGCCTGGTGCGGCGCCGGGTCGGCGTGCGCGGCGCCGGCGGCGCCGAGGACGAGAGCCGTCATCACCCGGAGCTTCGCTGCTGCGTTCATGCAATTCCTCGTGCCTATGCTCCGCAGCCGGGCGGAGCGTGGCGCCGATTATGTTGCGACGCAGGTTCACGATCCAGCGGCGATTCACGCCGGCGGCAAGATCGGAGGCAATGCGAGAAGCGGGCGCCGAGGAAGCGTCCGGGAACGGCCGGCGCGGACCGCCTGCCTCAGTGCAGGCGCGCGTGGTGCTGCCGGCGGCGGCTCAGTAGCCAGACTGCGCCGGCGAGCAGCGTCATCCAGTCGAGTGCGCCGCCCCCGCCGCCGCCGCCGCTCGCGGGCGGCGCGGCGATGGTGAGCGTTGCGGACGCGCTGCTCGCACCATCAGCCTGTGCAACCGCGGTGATCGTGACGGTCGCCGGTGACGGCACGCTCGCCGGCGCCGTATATACGCCCGCGGCGCTGATGGTGCCGACGGTCGCGTTGCCGCCCGTGACGCCGTCCACCTGCCAGGTGACCGCCGTATTGGTGGTATTGCCGAGCGTCGCGGCCAGCGTTTCCGTGGAGCCGATCTGCACGTTGTCAGTCGACGGACACACCTCGATCTCGATCGACGGCGCCACCGTCGAGCAGCCGTTCTGTCCGGCCATCGACGGCGCGGCGCTGCTCACCGAGCTCGGCGTGATGACGACGTCCGCCGTATCGGTGCGTCCGGCGTCGTCGGTCACGGTGAGCGCCACCGTGGCGACGCCGCATGAGGGGGCCGTGACGGTCGCCTTGGAAGTCGCCGCCCCGGAGATGCTCAGGGTGAGTCCGCCGCTCACCGGGCTCCATTGATAGCTGCTGACGCTGTGGCCGTTGGCCGCGCCGCTGCCGCTGCCGTCGAGCGAGACACTCTGTCCCGCGGAGACGCTCATCGGCAGTGCCACCGCGGCGATCGGCCGCAGCGCCGCGGTGAGCGCCGCCGGCGCATTCGCCATACCGGCACCGCACGTCTGATCGTCGCGCGTACAGATGCACTCGCTCCCCTGCACGTCGCTCGAGCCCGTCGGAACGTGACACATGGGCGGCTGGGCCGCGGCATCGAGCGAGCTCTGCGGAAACGGCTGCGCGCCCTCCTTGAGGCGTGAGATCAGCTGGCAGGAGTTGAGCTTGCTGTTGGCCGAGGACATGAGTGCCGCGACGCCGGAGACGATGGGCGCGGAGAAACTGGTGCCGATGTTGTAGGTGCGATACTGGCCCGCGACGACGCTGCAGTTGGCGTAGCTGCCGGTGGTCGCATCGCAGTAGTAGAGACCGGTGTAGTCGTTGGCATCGGGCGTCAGCGGCGACGTCGCGGCAAGATTGGTGGTCGTCGTGATCGTATAGGTGCAGGCCGACTCGGCGGTGGTGAAGGTGTCGCCGCAGTTGCCGGCGGGTGCGGCCAGTGCCACCTCGGGACCGAGGTTGCTGTAGCCGACCTTGGTACCTGCCTGGCGGATTCCGGCGATACCGGCAACGCCCGCGCAATTGGCCGGTGTGTCGACGACCGTTCCCTCGTTGCCGGCGGAAGCCACGATCAGCACGCCGAGCGCCGCGAGCTGGCCGATGGCATCGGCGTAGCTCGCCGGACAGCCGCCCGTGCCGCCGATGCTCATGTTGATGATCTTCGCGGGGTTGGGATTGGCGGGCGCCCCGCTCACGGCGATTCCGCCGGCCCACAGCATCGCCGACAGGATGTCGGAATCGCTGCCGCCGCACTTGCCGAGCGCACGCAGCGGCAGAATCTGCGCGCTCCAGGTTATGCCTGCGACCCCGGCGCCGTTGTTGGTGAGGGCGCCGAGGATTCCGGCGGTGCGCGTGCCGTGCCAGGAGCTCGGCGCGGCGGTCGCCTGGCTGCACTCGTTCGGGTAGGTCGTGATGTCGGAGCTCGTCACCCAGTCGCCGGGGTCGGCCGCTCCCGGCCCCGGACAGGTGCCGCCGTTATTGACCACCGCGTCCGAGATGAAGCAATAGCCGGTCAGCAGCCGGCCGGCGAGATCCGGGTGGCCGGGCCGCACGCCCGTGTCGATGTCGGCGATCACCAGACTCGCGCTGCCGGTAGTGGTATTCCATGCGGTCTGCGCGTCGATGGCGCTCGGCGTGGCCGCGGCCACCTGCAGGTACCACTGCTGCGTGAACAGGGAGTCGTTCGGCATCGAATGGATGTAGCGCCGCTCATCGGGCACCGCGTACTCCACTTCCGGGTCGGCGCGCAGCCGCGCGAGCGTCGCCGCCGCCTCCTCGCCGGCGGGCGGCTGCACGTGCACGGCATGCATGAACTCGGTGATCGGTCGATGGTCGACGAGTGTCAGCGCGTTGCGCGTCATGAGCGCCGCGACCCGTTCCCGCGGCTCGAGCCGTACGGCCTGCCCGGACTGCGTGCCGGTCGTGCCGCCGCGCAGCTTGATGATGAGATGCTGCGCCACCGCGGGCGGTGCGCCGTGCGGATGGGTGCGCACCGGGTTGCGTTCCACCATCACGCCGGCGGCGACCGCCACCGCGGTGACCGCCATCAAGCAAGCCCAGACGAGCGAGCGCATCGGGAATCCTCTGACTGTGATGGTCCCGCGGTCGTGAAAGCTGTCGGCTCGCTACGACGCCCGCCGCTCGTCATAACGTACGCGAACTGCGATGCGCATCACATAACTCCCGGGTAATATCCAGCCGTCGGGTCTGCCCTGGGGAATGGCCGTGATCAATTACTTCCGCATGCTCACCCGGCCGCAGCTGCATGCGTACTTCGCCGCGCTCGGCGGCTGGTCGCTCGATGCGCTCGACTTCTTCATCTTCGTCTTCTGCCTGAAGGCCATCAGCGCCGACTTCCACACCGACGTCAAGGCGGTGAGCGAGGGACTTTTCCTGACGCTCGCCTGCCGGCCGTTCGGCGCCCTCGCCTTCGGCTGGCTGGCGGAGAAGTACGGCCGCCGCCCGGTGCTGATGCTGAACGTCATCACCTATTCGGCGGTGCAGCTGGCGACCGCCTTCGCCCCGAACCTCGCATGGCTGCTCGCGCTGCGTGCGCTGTTCGGCTTCGCCATGGGGGGCGAGTGGGGGGTAGGCGCGGCGCTCGCCTTCGAGACCCTGCCGGCACGGGGCCGTGGATTCTTCTCGGGCCTGCTGCAGGAGGGTTACCCCATCGGCTTTCTGCTGGCCTCGGTGATCTTCGCCTACGCCTTCGACCACGTCGGCTGGCGCGGCATGTTCGTCATCAGCTCCGCGTCCGCGCTGCTGGTGCTCTACATCCGCTTCGGGGTCGAGGAGTCCCCGGCATGGGTGGCAGGCAAGGCGCCGCATCGCGCCTCGGCCGGCGCCATCTGGGCCGCGGCGCGCCAGTACTCCCCGACGCTCGTGTATCTCGTAGTGCTCATGGCCTGCTTCAACGCCTTCTCGCACGGCTCGCAGGACATGTATCCGACCTTCCTGCAGGTGCAGCACGGATTCTCCACCAGGGCCACCGGCTACATCGCGATCGTCACCAACATCGGCGCCCTGCTCGGCGGCATATCTTTCGGTGCATTCTCCGAGCGCCTCGGCCGGCGGCGCGCCATCGCGCTCGCCTCGCTCCTCGCCCTGCCGATGATTCCGCTTTGGGCACATGCGCAGACCGCGGTGATGCTGGCGGCCGGCGGGTTCTTCATGCAGTTCATGGTGCAGGGAGCCTGGGGCATCGTGCCGGCGCATCTCAACGAGCTGTCGCCGCCCGCGGTACGCGCCATCCTTCCCGGCTTCGCCTATCAGCTCGGCAATCTCGCCATGGCGCGCATGGGGCCGTTCCAGGCCGGCGTCGCCCAGGCGCACGGCAACGACTATGCGTACATTCTCTCGTGGACGATCGCCGTAGTCGGCATCGCGCTCGCGACGGCGACGCTCCTCGGGCCGGAGGCACGCGCGCGCGAGCTCAAGGTCGCCTAACCCAGCTCGAGCGTCATGAAGACGCTGTTGGGATCGGGGCGGTAATCGGCGAACGGCCCGCACTCGCGAAAACCGCAGCGCCGGTACAGTTCGCGCGCGGGGGCGAAGTACTCCCAGGATCCAGTCTCGAGACTCAGGCGTCCGAGCCCCAGGGCGCGAGCCTCGGCGATGAGCCGCGCGAGCAGTGCGGTCGCGACGCCGCGACGCCGCGCCTCCTCCGCGGTGTACATGGACTTCACCTCGCCGTAATCAGCTGCGACTCGCTTGAGCGCGCCGACCCCGAGGAGCGTGCCGGCATCCCAAGCGGCGAAGAAGCTGACATCCTCGCCGCGCAGCTCACCGACATCCAGCGCGTGTGCGCTGCCGACCGCGGTCGCGGCGCGTGCGCGGGTCACGTGGCGCGTGAGGAGTGCCGTGATGCGCGGGTCCGCGGGATCCTCGCGCCGGATCGAAACCTCCACGGCCGCAGCGTGCGCCTCACGGGCGGCGCAGCTGGTACTCCTTTATCTTGCGGTACAGCGCGCTGCGCGAGAGCCCGAGGCGTTTGGCAGCCTCGTTCACCCGCCACGCCACCGCCCGCAGGCTCTCCTCGATGTGGCGCTTCTCCTGCTCGCCGAGGGTGTGCGGCACCGCCTCATCGCGGCGCGTGCGGGCCAGCAGCGCCGCCGGATCGAAGCGCAGATCGCGGCCGCGCAGTCGCGGCGTCTCCGCCAGCAGCACGCTGCGCTCGAGTACGTTGCGCAGCTCGCGGATGTTGCCGGGCCAGGGATAGCGCGTCAGGGCCTCGACCGCGTCCGCGCCGAGCTCCATCTCCCGCCCCAGCTCGGCGGCGAAGCTGCGCAGGATCGCCTGCGCGAGGAACACGATGTCCTCGGGGCGCTGCCGCAGGCTCGGGATGCGGATCTGCAGCGTGCTGATGCGGAAATAGAGATCGCTGCGGAATTTCTCCGCGTGCACCGCCTCGGCGAGATCGCGATGCGTCGCCGCGATGAGCCGCACGTCGACCGAGCGGTCGTGCACGCTGCCGAGCCGGCGGAACTTGCGGTCGTCGAGGACCTTGAGGAGCTTCGGCTGGATCAGCAGATCCATGTCCCCGATCTCGTCGAGAAAGAACGTCCCCTGGTGCGCAACCTCGATCAGCCCGGACTTTACTCCCACGGCGCCCGTGAACGCGCCCTTCTCGTGACCGAACAGCTCCGACTCGAGCAGCTCGCGCGACAGGCCGGCGCAGTTCAGGTCGACGAAGGCCTCGTCCGCACGCGGCCCGTGGCGGTGAAGCCAGCCGGCCAGCACACCCTTGCCGGCACCGGTCTCGCCATGGATGAGCACCGGCCGGTCGCTGCGCGCGATCTTCTCGACCTCGCCGCGCAGCGCGCGGATCGCCTCGCTGACGCCGATGAAGGGATCCGCGGCCGCGCGCGAGTCGCGGCTGCGGGAGGCGAGCCGGGCGCGCTTGTTCTTGGAGTTCTCGAACAGTCTCTCCAGCACTACCGTGAGAGTCGCCAGCTGCACCGGCTTGGTGAGGAAGTACTCAGCCCCCTCGCGCATCGCCTGCACCGCGAGCTCGATGGTGGCGTGCCCGGTGATCACGACGACGGGAACCGCGTCGTCGAGCTCGCGCAGCTGCGGAATGACCTCGAGCGCGTTGGCGTCGGGCAGCTCGTAGTCGAGCAGCACCGCATCGGGCCGTACACTGAGGAAGGCCTCGCGGCCCGCCCGGGCGTTGTCGGCTTCGGCAACCTCGTAGCCCCGGCCCTGGAGGAACTCGCGCAGCGGCGTGCGGATGTCCCGCTGGTCGTCGATGACGAGAACTCGCCGGGTCACGAGGCCGCCGCTGCCGATGCAGGGTAACGGTCGAGCGCGTTGCGCACGGTCTCGAGGAGCTGCTGCGAGGAGTACGGCTTCTGGATGAAGTCCTGTCCCGCGTGCAGCGTCAGCTCCCGGCCCGCCATGTCCGCGCTATAGCCGCTCATGAAGATGACGCGCAGCGCCGGATCGCTGGTGCGCAGCCGCGCCGCGAGCTCGCGGCCATTCATGCCCTGCGGCATCACGATGTCGGTCAGCAGCAGCCGGATCTCGTCGCGATGCTGCTCCCACACCTTGATGGCCTCCGGGCCGTTGCCGGCCTGGAGCACGCGATAGCCGGCGCGTTGCAGCGTGGTAGTGACCGCCTCGCACACGATCGGCTCATCTTCGACGAGCAGCACCGTCTCGGTGCCGCGCGGCAGCGTGCCCCTGGCAGCCGCCTGCGCGGGTGCCGCCTGCGCGATCGCCGGCAGCAGGATCCGGAAAGTGGTGCCCCGGCCGAGCGTGCTATCCACCGAGATCGAGCCGCCGTGCTGCCTGACGATGCCGAACACGGTGGCGAGACCGAGTCCCGTGCCCTTGCCGGGCTCCTTGGTGGTGAAGAACGGCTCGAAGATCCGCAGCAGGTGCTCGGGCGAGATGCCGGAACCAGTATCGCTCACCTTCAGGCATACGTAACGGCCCGGGGCAAGGTCCTGAGCTGTGCCGGCGTTCGCCGCCTCGAGGGTCGTCTCGGAAGTTTCCACGAGCAGCGTGCCGCCATCGGGCATCGCGTCGCGCGCATTCAGCACCAGGTTCATCAGCACCTGGTCGAGCATGCCGGGATCGGCGTGCGTCAGCAGCGCCCGCGGGTGCAGGTTGAGCCGCAGCTGCACGTCCTCGCCGATCAGCCGCTGCAGCATCTTGGCGGTACCGGCCAGGGCGTCATTGAGATCGAGATCCCGCGGCTGCATCACCTGGCGGCGGCTGAAGAGCAGCAGCTGGCGGGTGAGGTTCGCGGCGCGCTCGGCAAAGCCGCGCAGCTGCCGCAGCTTCTCGTAGGCCTGCTCGGGCAGCCCCTCCATCATCTCCGTGAGCTCGGTATGCATCATCATGGCGGCGAGGATGTTGTTGAAGTCGTGCGCGACGCCGCCGGCCAGCTGGCCGATGCCCTCCATCTTCTGCGACTGGCGCAGCTGCTCCTCCAGTTGCCGCCGCTCGGTGATGTCCTCGACGGTGCCGACGATACGCACCACGACGCCGTCGGCGCTGCGCACCGGGAAGCCGCGGTCGCGTACCCAGCGCACCGAGCCGTCGGGTCGCACCACGCGGAAGGTCTCGTCGTACTTGCCGAGCGCCTGCTGCGAGAGCGCAGCCTGCCGGACGCGCTCGCGGTCCTCGACGTGGATCGCCTCGATCCAGGTGAACGGCTGCGCGCGCAGACTCTCGAGCGAACGCCCCCATATCTTCTCGTACGCGGGACTGATGTAGAGCATCTGTCCCTTGGCGATGTCGGTCATCCAGAACACCTGATTCATGTTCTCGGCGAGCTGGCGGAAGCGCTCCTCGCTCTCGTGCAGGCCGGCCTCGGCCGCCTGGCGCGCAACCTCGCGGTGATTCATCTCGAGCGCGAGCCCGATGTTCCCGGCGAGCTCCTCGACCAGCGCCACCTCCTCGATGTCGAACACGTCGGGCTCGTTGCCATACAGGTTGATGATCCCCACCACCTTGCCTTCGACCTTGAGCGCAGCGACCCCCGAGGAGCGGTAGCCGCGCTTCAGCGCCTCGCGGCGCCAGGGCTCGAAGCGTGGATCCGTGGCGATGTCGTTGCAGGTCGCGCACTGGCCGGTGCGGTAGCAGCGGCCCGCCGGACCGCCGGACAGCACCGGATCTCCCAGGTCGATGTTGATGAACTCGAGGTAGCCGTCGATCACGCCGGCCGCGGCCGCGGGCCGCAGCCACTGGCCGGTCTCATCCGGCAGGCCGATCCATGCGCCGCGGAATTTGCCCTTGTCCACCGCAATGCGGCACGCGTCCGCGAAGATCCGCTGCGGGTCCTTCTCGCGCATCATCATGCCGTTGATGTCGCTCAGCATGGCGTACATGCGGTTCAGCTGCTGCACGCGCAGCTCCGCCTTCTTGCGTCCGGTGATGTCCTGCATCAGCGTACACAGATAATCGACGCTGCGGTCGCTCTTGCGGACGCAGCCCGCGGCGATGCTGGCCCATATGACCTCGCCGCCTTTGCGCACATAGCGCTTCTCGAGCGAATAGCTGTCGATCTCGCCGGCCAGCATGCGCGAGAACTGCACCATGTTGGCAGACAGGTCCTCCGGGTGGGTGAGCTGTGCCCAGGTGGTCGCGAGCAGCTCCTCGCGCGTATAACCGAGTAATTCGCACAGCCGGTCATTGACCGCGAGCCAGCCCTTTCCGGGCGAGGTGACGGCGAAGCCGAGCAGCGGCAGATCGAAGAAGCTGCGCAGCCGCGCCTCGCTCTGCAGCCGCTTCTCCTCGGCCAGCTTGCGCTCGCTGATATCTGTAACGAAGGCCAGCTGAGCGGGACCGTCCGGCAGGTCAATGTCGGCGACCGCGGCGCGCTTTGGAAATGTCGACCCGTCGCGCCGGCGCCCCAGTCCCTCGTACTCCGTGGTGAGCGGCAGGCCGAGACGCCTGCGCCGCAGCCGCTCCTGAATGAGAGGCTGGGATTCGACCGCCCAACTCTCGGCGACCGGCCGCCCGAGCACCGCTGCGGCATCCGGGTAGCCATAGATCTCCGCATATTTGCGGTTCGCAAATATGACGAGCCCGTCGCGGGCCATGCCGATCGCCTCGGGTGCCTGCTCGATCACGGCACGGAATCGCGCCTCGCTGGCGCGCAGTGACTCTTCGGCCTGCCGCCGCTCGCTGATGTCCTGCGTATAGCTGATGAAGAACGGCTTGCCGTCTGCCCCGCGAGTCAGCGCGGTGGAGATGTGCACCCAGACGGTATGTCCGTCGCGATGGATATAGCGCTTGGTGAAGGCGGCGCGCTGCTTGCCTCCGGCAAGCGCCTCATCGATGAAGTCCACTCCGACGTTGCGGTCATCGACATGCGTGAGCTCGCGAAACGTCAGGCGCGTGAGCTCGTCCGCCCTGTAACCCACCATCTGACAGAGAGTCCGATTGACGCGCTGGAAGCGCCCGTCGATGCCGACCAGAGCAACGCCTGCGGCAGGGTTCTCGAAGACGCTCCGCAGCAGCTCCTCGCTCGCCCCGAGAGCCACGTCAGCGTTTCGGGTACGGGCACGCGGCGCCGCGACGGCACGTGCCGGTTTGGCTGCCCGCCCCCGCGGACGCGATGCCCGCTTGCCACCACTGGCTCCGCGCCGCTGGTCCTTCCTGCGCATCCTCCGCACCCACCGGTTTGCCGCGAGACATTCTCCTACGCTTGGGACGCGATGTCCCATTTGTGGGACGCCTGCGGAGCAGCCCCAACGAGGTCAGGCTGGGGATGCGAAACTAAAAATCCTTGTGTGTCCAATGGTTGCGAGCATCACGAGCCGCAACCAGGCGCCTGGAACGGTGCGTGCATTACCTCCCGGCACGATGGCTACCGTCATGGCAGAACCTCTCGATATCGCGCTCGAGTCCGCGCAGCAGCGCATCGCGCGCCTGCCGGCGCTGCCGGTGCTCGATCCGCGGCTGATGCAGGTCCTGGCGCAGCGCGACGTCGACGTTCAGTACCAACAGCTGCGCGAGCTCCTGCGCGTGGACCCGGCACTCGCCGCGCGCGTCCTCAAGGTGGCCAATTCCGCCTTCTACGGCTCGCGCTCCATCACCTCGATCGACCGGGCACTCACGGTGCTCGGCGCGGTGGCGGTAGCCGGCATCGCCATGGTGGCGCGCTTCGACGCAAATCTCGCGCCGCCGAGCGCCGCTTCCGCCCCTTTCCTTGCGTTGCGCCGTCACAGCCTGATGACGGCAGTGGCTGCCAAGGCGCTGGCCGGGCGCATCGACGGCGGCGTCTGGGACCGCGAGGCAGCCTTCGTGCTGGGGCTGCTGCACGATCTGGGCTGGATCCTGCAGGTGCAACTCGAGCGCGAGCTCCCGCAGGGGCGCGACACCCCGGCGCTGGCGCTGATTGCAACCTCGGACCCCTCCGAGCACTCACTGCTGTCGGCTGCGCTGTTTGCCCGCTGGCAGTTGCCCGAACAGTTCATCGCGGCGGTGCGCCACCATCACCACCTGCCCGACAACGGTCCGGCATCCGTCGGCGGCGCGTTACTGGCGGTGGCCGAGCAGTGCGCCATGCACGGAGGCGACGAGCTGGGTGCGCATCTGCGGCCGCGTGATTCACAGCTGCCGCTCGGGCTGTTCCGGCTCACCGAGGCTGAGCTGCCCGAGCTGGGCGCGCAGTGCGCCGCCGAAGCCACCGCCATCGACGGCCTGGTGAACTGAGATGCCGCAGACCGATACTCAGATCCTCGGCATGCTCGAGGAGCAGTTGACCAGCGCGCGGCCCGAAGAGTCGGAAGCGCCGGCGCGCGATCGGCTCACGGGCCTGTTGAGCCGCGAGACACTGCTGGCGCGTATCGAGCAGACCATCGCCCGTGCCGCAGCACAACCGCGCAACGGCTTCGCGGTGCTGTTCCTCGACCTCGACGGGTTCAAGCTCGTCAATCACGCCTACGGCCACGAGGCGGGCGATGACCTGCTGCGCCAGGTCGCCGAGCGTATCCGTACGGTGAGCCGCGCGACTGACGCGGTGCTGCCGGCGACACGCGGTAATGCCGCGGCGCGCCTCGGCGGTGATGAATTCGTCGTGGTGCTCGAGCAGCTGAGCCGGCGCGAGGACGCCCAGGCCGCCGCCGAGCGCCTGCTCACCGCGCTCGCCACCGACTACTGGATCCAGGGCACACGGGTCACCATCGCCGCCAGTATCGGCATCGTCCACAGCGACGGCGGCTACCGTAACGCCAGCGACCTGCTGCGCGATGCGGATGCCGCCATGTACGCGGCCAAGGCCGCGGGCCGCGGACGCTACGCGCTGTTCGACTCATCGCTCAGCCAGCGCATCCGTCTGCGTGTGGACACCGAGCGCGAGCTGCGCTCCGCCATCGACAATCAGCAGCTGGCGCTCGTCTACCAGCCGATAGTCAACCTCAATACCGGCGCGATCGCCGGCATCGAGGCGCTGGTGCGCTGGCAGCACCCGGCCAAGGGCACGATCCCGCCGGCGCAATTCCTGCCGATCGCCGTCGAGAGCGGACTCATCAAGCCGATCGGCGAATGGGTTGCCCACAAGGCGTGCCGTGATTTCGTGAAGCTGCGGCGGCAACTGGGTGAGGCCGCGCCCGAGTTCGTCAGCGTCAACGTGT
>Ga0335079_10002973_pt1 | contig 19528 bp, 16 predicted proteins | sample Lox_Sample_33_FD_206719 | JGI IMG/M metagenome (GOLD analysis project Ga0335079, IMG submission 206719) | Soil microbial communities from Loxahatchee National Wildlife Refuge, Florida, United States - Lox_Sample_3.3 | ecosystem: Environmental > Terrestrial > Soil > Wetlands | place: USA... | reverse complement strand
TGAAAGGGCTGCTGTCCAAGGGCGCGGGCCGGTCGCTGCAGCTGCTCGCCCACGTCGGCACCCGGGATGCCACGAACTCGTTCAAGGCCTACTCCACCGAGTTCATCCGGCAGGTCGGCATCGACTCCAGGGACGGCTTCGAGATAGGTATCGAGCTCACCGCCAAGGCCAAGCGGATGCGCCTGCCGGTGGCCGAGATACCGACCATCTGGCTGGACCGGCAGGCGGGGGTGTCGAACTTCAAGGTCGCGCAGTGGATCCCGAAGTACCTGCGCTGGTACCGTTTCGCGTTCGGCCCGCGCCTGACCCCGGCGCAGGTCCGCGCCCAGGCGTCACGGGACCAGGGCGGTGCCGCACCCGCGAGACCGGCGAAGGAACAGTAATCCATGGAAAAGGTCCTGGTCAGCGGCTCCGCGGGCTTCATCGGCGGGTACCTCGTCGAGGAACTGCTCGCCCGCGGCTACGCGGTCACCGGAGTGGACAACTTCTCCAAATACGGGCGGATCAGGAAGTCCTACGACGGCAACCCGGACTACACGCTGGTCGAGGGCGACGCCCGCGACACCCAGCTGATGACCAGGCTGCTCGAAGACTGCGACCATTTCATCGCCGGCGCCGCCATGATCGGCGGCATCACCTACTTCCACACCTACGCCTACGACCTGCTGGCCACCAACGAGCGGATCATCGCAGCCAGCTGCGACGCCGCGATCAGCGCCCACCGGGCCGGCCGGCTGCGCAAGGTCACCTACGTGTCCTCGTCGATGGTCTTCGAAAACGCGAGCCACTGGCCCTCGCACGAGGGCCAGGAGCGGGAGATCCCGCCGCCGCTGTCGTCGTACGGGTTCCAGAAGCTGGCGGTCGAGTACTTCGCCCGCGCCGCCTGGGATCAGTACCAGCTGCCCTACACCATCGTCCGGCCCTTCAACTGCGTGGGCACCGGCGAGAGCCGGGCGGTGGGCGAGGCGGAAGTCCTGTCCGGGAACGTGCGGCTCGCCATGAGCCACGTGGTGCCCGACCTGGTGCAGAAGGTCCTCAAGGGCCAGGACCCGCTGCGCATCCTCGGCTCGGGCGAGCAGATCCGCCACTACACCTACGGCGGTGATCTCGCCGCCGGGATCGCCACCGCGATGGCCCACCCGCAGGCCCGCAGCGAGGACTTCAACCTCTCCACCGCGGAGGCCACGACCGTGAGCGAGCTGGCCGCCATGATCTGGCGGAAGATCAAGGGTGAGGATGTGCCGCTGCGGATCGCCCACGACGAGCCGTTCGCTCACGACGTGCAGCGGCGCGTGCCGTCGACGGACAAGGCCAAGCGCGTGCTCGGCTTCGAGGCGACCACCACGCTGGATCAGATGCTGGACGAGGTCATCCCGTGGATCTCCCAGGCCGTCGACGCGGGCACGATCTGACCCACCGTCCGGCCCAGCCGGTGGCGGGCAGGCAGACTGGATGCCATGGGGCAGGACAGCTTCCGCCCTGCGGGAAAAGGGGATGCGGCGGCCGCCGGGCGGCGGCCGGGCCGGGCTTCGCTGCGGGTGAGGCTGGTGGCCGCGGCGCTGTGCCTGCTGGCCGCCGGGGCCATGGCCATCACCGGGGCCTGCGCCCTGCTGGCCCGGGGCTACCTTGCGGGCCAGGCGGATCGGCAGCTCCGCGCCGCCGCCGGCCAGCTCATCAGCCGCCCGTTCACGGCATCGCCCATCTACGGGATCGCGCCCGGCACCCCCAGCGCCGGTTACCCCGGCGGCGGCGTGCTGGGTATCGAGGTCCGGGGCCCAGCGGGCCAGCTGGTGATGAGGGCGGGGCCGGGCACCCGGCCCGGGCCGCTCCTCCCGGCGGTCCCTGTGCCGGCCGCGGCGCGGGCAGGGCAGCCGGTGACCATCGCGGCCGGGGGCGCTGGCAGCTGGCGGGTGATCACCGAGCCGATCCACTACCGCGCCCGGCGCATCCCCTTTTCCTACAGCGCGGAAGGCTTCTCCGTGCTCATCACCGGCCGGGCCCGGCCGGGCCTGGCGGGCACCCTGGTGGTCGGGCTGGAGGTGGGCGGCATCGGCCACGCCGTCGGCAGGCTCGCCGTCACCGGCCTCGCGCTCAGCGGTGTGCTGGCGGTGGCCGTCGCCTGCCTGGGTGGGGCGGTGATCCGCGCCATCCTGCGGCCGATAGACCGGGCGGAAGCGGCGCTGGCCGTGGCCGCCGCGGGCGGGCTGTCACACCGGGTGCCCGCGGGCCGCACCGGCGGCGACGCCGGCCGGCTCACCCGGTCTCTCAACACGATGCTCGGCCAGCTCGAGCATGCGCTCGCCGCCCGTGCCAAGTCGGAGGCGGCCGCCCGCAGGTCGGGCGAGCGGATGAGCCTGATCTTCGCCGGCACCGGCCACGAGCTGCGCAGGCCGCTCAGCGTCATCCACGGCCTGGCGGGGTCCTACCGGCGCCGCGGCCGGCCCACGGCCGCCGAGCTTGACCGCCAGATGGAGCGGGTGGCCGGCGAAGCCGCGCGGATGGACGCGCTGGTCGATGAGCTGGCGCCCGGCCGGCTCACCCGGCCCGGCCAGCCGCGGCCGCCGCAGCGCTGACGCCAGCGCGCGGCCGGGCCACCGGGCCGCGGCCAGCCGCGCCGGATCAGCGGCCGGGAGGCACCGGGGGCGCCCATCCCAGCGAGCCGGCGGCCGCGATGGCCGCGCCGCGGGCACCCGCCATGTCCAGCTCGGGCACCAGCGCGAAGGTCACCCGCGGAAGCTGCTCGGCCCGCAGGTCGGTGTGCTCACGGACCGTGGTGAGAAACCAGTCGCGGAAGCTCGGCACCGCCTCGACCACCCCGCCGCCGAGGAAGTAGGCGTCCGGGTCGGTGAAGTTCGCCGCGATGGTGAAGAGCCTGCCGAGCGCGATCGCCTGCTGCCGGAAGATCTCCAGGGCCATCGGGTCCCCGGCGCTGGCATAGCCCCGCACCAGCGCCGCTGCCTGGCGCGGCGGCCCGGCCGCGTGGAGCTCGTGGCCGGGGAAGCGGGTCAGCCAGTAGGGCAGCAGGTTCTTCTCGATGCCCGTCAGCGACGCGATGCTCTCGCCATCCCCGGGCTGCCCGCAGTTGCAGCGGGGCACCGGCTGCCCCTCGGCCAGCAGGCCGTCCAGCGGGATCCGGATGTGCCCGAACTCGCCGGCCATCCCGGCGGCGCCGCGCACCACCATGCCGCGCTCGATCACGCCGCCGCCGAGCCCGGTCCCCACGATCAGGGAGACCGACGAGCGCTGGGCGGCGACGGGCCCGAAGTGGACGTGATGGGCGTACAGGGACGCCGCATTGGCGTCATTGTTGTAGATCACCGGCAGGCCGAGCCGGGTCTCCAGGGCGCTGCGCACGTCAAAGCCGCGCCAGGCCGGATCGACGAAGTTCACCGCGCCCCGCAGCGAGATGACCCCGTCCGCGCTGGCGGGCCCCGGCGTGTCCAGGCCCACCGCCCGCACCGCCTGCGGCGAGGTCCCCGTCAAGCCGAGCACGCGCGTGAACGACTCGGCGAGCGCCTCGATGGCCACCCCGGGGCCTTCGGCGACCCGGCTCGGCACCTCGACGAGCTGGTCCACCAGGAACCGGCCGCCGGTGTCGAGCACGGTCGCGTTGATGGCCGTCCCGCCATTGTCGAGGCCGACGACGACCTCCTGGCCCTCACCCGGCATCCGGAGCCTTTCTCGCATGGCCGGCCGGGCCGGCCGTCCGGCCGGAAGCCTAACGGGCTGCGCGTCCCGGCCGCTACCGCGCCCTGGGGCCGCGGGTGGCCGGCCTGGGTCGTCCTCACCCCGGCCCGCCTGCCAGGGTCACTATCATGGCCGGGAGATGACAGATCCCCGCGCCGAGTCTCACCACGGCAGCGCCACCACCGACAGTGGCCTCTTCGGGTTCGAAGGAAAGCTCACCCCCGACGGCACCCCGCTCCGTGAGCTCCCCGATCTCAGGCACCTGACGCCCCGGCTCGATCCCTACCTGCTGCCCTTCCAGCGCGTCATCTATGTCCACGATCTGCGCCCGCTGCTGGGGCCCCCCGTCCAGCGGGCGCATCCGTCGTCATCGCGGGCGCTGATGCGCCTCATGCACGCCGCCCATCTCGGCGACATCGGCACGCGCGGGCCCGGTAACGCCGCGCTCCCCCTGCCCGAGCACCGCGACCTGCCCGAGTTCACCCTGCTGGATGCCCTGGTGGGCCGCGATGCGCTCTATATGGGCCTGAACCTGTACGAGTGTTTTCCGCAGCTGCTCAGGACGACGCTCCGCCAGCTGGCCGAGTCGCAGGGCGTCACGTACAACTCAGCGAGCGAGGAAGAGCCCGGCCGCATCATCCACTGGGCGCCTGACCCGGGCAGTTCTGTGGCTCAGGAGATCAGCGCGCTCAACGGCTGGGAGTGGCCGCATTACGGCGCGATCGACTCCACGCCGCTGTTCATCCGCGGCGTCCTCCGTGTTGCCGGCGACGACCCTGCCTTCCTGGCCACCAGCTATACCGGGGCCGACGGCCGGGAGCATGTGATGCGCCATGCGCTCCAGGCCGCCGCGGACTGGCTGGAAAGGCGGCTGCAGGGTAATCCCGAAGGCCTGCTGGAATTCCGCATGTCCCAGCCGCGCGGGATCTGGAATCAGGCCTGGAAGGACACCCCCGAGAGCTACATGCACGCCGATGGCGCCTACGCGAACCACGCCCAGGGCATCGCCTCGATCGAGATCCAGGCGCTGGCTCACGACACGCTGGCCGATCTCGCCCGCTACTACGCCGGGGAGGCGGCGCGCGGCAGGGGCCTGGCCGGGGAGGCGGAGCTGCGCGCCCGGCAGGAAACCGCCACCGCCCGGGCGCGCGAGCTGAAGGACCGGGTGCGTGCGATGTTCTGGCTGGAAGACGACAGGGGAGGATACTTCGCCCTGGCAACCGACCGGGATCAGCAGGGCAGACCCAGGCCGCTGGCCGTGCGGACCTCCAACATGGGCCACGCGCTGCATCTGCTGGACGGCGACGACCCGGAGATCACCCGGCGGCGGCACGCGCTCATCGAGACGCTGTTCTCCGGCGGGCTGCTCGACCGCAACGGCGTCCGCACCCTGGCCAGCCCCGAGGTCAGGTTCGTGCCGTTCTCCTACCACTGCGGGAGCGTCTGGCCGTGGGACAACCAGGTCATCGCCCAGGAGCTGCGGAAAGCGGGCTACCCCGCGCTCGCCCGCGACCTGGAACGGCGCATCTGGCGGATAGCCGACACGCTGGGGTTCTTCGCCGAGTTCGTGCCGGGGAACGACCCCGTCTCGGCGTCAGACCTCACGGTCACCACCGTCGTCGACGTCTACGACGGCGAGCGCGAGCATTACAGCGACTGTTACCGAATCGAAAAGCCAGCGCAGGAGATACAGGCCTGGACCGTGGAAGCCGTCAGGACCATCAAGCGGGGAAACCGCCCGCTCCGGCCGGGACTCTCGCTGCCGGTGGCCGCAGCCGACCCGGCCAGGCGGGAGTTCGAGCTGCGCGTGCTGGGCAGCATCGGCTCTCCGTCCTGAGGCGCTCAGAAGAGCGCCCGCACCCGGTCCCCGAGATCGCGCACAACGGTAGCCGTGTCGCCCCCTGTGACCAGCGCCACCTGCGCTGATCCGATCAGGCCCAGCACGTCGCCTATCTGCGGGAACGAGGGCATCGGCACGGCGTCCATGCAGAGCGCGTGGAAGTCCGCGATGGCCGGATCGCACTCTCCCGGCACCCGGAGCGGCACGACATGCGCCAGCCTGCCGAAGTACTCGGTCACATCCGACCGGGTCAGGTAGTCGGGAACAAGATCACTGGCTACCGCCTTGTTCCGCCCGCGGCTCGCCACGTAGAAGCCGTTGACGGCAAGGAACGGGATGGCCGGCGAGCCGTCCTGGAACGGCGGCACGCGGCTCACCGCGAAGTTGAGCCCCGAGGCGCGGGCCGGGACGACCGCTCCCGACGCGGCCAGGATGAAGGGGGTCTGCCTCTTGCAGAACATCTCGATGGACCGCACCCGGTTGATCTCCGGCCGCATCACCCCCAGCTGGCCGAGCATCCGGACCTTGTCGAAGGCCGCGATGCTCTCGGGAGAGCTGATTCCCTGCCGCGCCGGATCCCAGCTGCCGTCCGGCTTCCGCTCGAACAGCCAGCCGCCGGCGCTGGTGAAGAGCGGCCACATGTGGAAGGCGTTGCCCAGCAGGCCGACCGGGACAGTCATGAGCTCGGTGACCTCGTTCTGGCGCCGGAGCTCCTGTGCCACCGCGAGCAGTTGCTCGATCGACTCCGGCGGATCCGGGGCAAGGTCGGCATTGCGGATGAGCGCCACCGTGTCCAGCGAGGACGGCACGGCATACAGCGCGCCCTCGAATGAGCACGCATTCAGGTGCTCCTGGGCAAATGCGCTGGCCCGTTCGCCGGAAAGCGTCATCGGCTCGACGAGCTGGCGGCTGGCGAGAGTGCCCACCCAGTCATGCGGGCCGATGAGGATATCCGGCGCGGACTCCGCGTCCATGAAATGACTCCGCAGCTCCCCCTCGATCCGTGCCGGGTCAAATTTGGCTGTCACGCCGTAGGTTGCCAGGAATTCGGCGGTGAAGGGCTTCACCACCGCTGCCCCCTCCGGGCTGGTCCAGATGAGCAGGTTCGGCTCCAGCTCGCTGAGCACCCCGTACTGGTCCCGCATCCACCGGACACCGGTGGCATCGGTGAACCTGAGGCTCACCCGGTATTCGGACAGCGGATGGCCATCGGCATCGTGATCATCATCCGCCCTGGCGCCCGTTATTCCGATGGGATGGATCGTGGGCGCCTGGGTGGGAGGCACCACGGACAGCTCTATCACTGTCGCTTGGAGCTTTGCGTGCTGGCCCAGCCCCAGGATGGTCAGGGCGGCCTTGTAGACCGGGGTGTCGGACGCATTGCGCAGGTGCACGGCCCAGGAATGGCCGCTGTGCCGGTCCCCGTCCCTGGCCCACCACGCCGAGACGGATGCGGCCTGCCTCCTCGTCCTTGCCTCGGCGTTTCTGCGGTCGCGTTCCGACTCGAGCCGGAACGTGCGGCGCGAGACCACGACCGCGACAACGGCAAACACCAGCGCCGCCAGGGTCACCAACGCCGAGAACCAGCTGGGCACGTCACCCCAGTTGATGCCGTCCGCCACGGCTGGTGCCGGAATGGTCACGCCCAGGAGGCTATCGCCCCCCTGCGGTCAGGGTCCACGAGGCGGGCCGGGCGCGCCACAGGCGCCGGACGGGACGGCTGCCGGGCGGCGCGGAGCGCCTAGTGACGGCTGCCGGGGTGGCTTCACGCTCACGCTTGCCGTGTTCGCCCCTTGTACGGCGCCCCGGCCACCGCCGGCCTGGCTAAGGCGTGTCCTAGTCCGCCGGGAACCGGTTGGTCCGCCAGAAGGCCTCCCACATCAGGACCTGCTCGTCGTTGGAGGCCTTGAGTGCGCGCGCGGCGCGCCGCACTGCCTGCAGGCCCCGGGGGCGACGTGCGGGCTGGCTGGCCGTCATCGAGATCACCACATTTCGGCTGTTGGCTATCGCTGGTCAGAAGTGGACACCATTCAGGCTCGCGCTAAGGCACCCCACTCCGCATTGGGCAGACGCCCTAATTCGGGCGATCTTCCGCCCAGCGACGCTAAGACCCTCACACCGCGTCGTAGATCGCCTGCCCGTACGCGGCGCTGCGGTCGGAGCCGATGATTCCCGGCGCCATCTTGTTCATCATGTAGGAGATCGTCATGCGGCGGCCAGCATCCATGATGATCATGGAGCCACCCCAGCCGCCCCAGAAGCAGATCTGCTCGTCGGGGATCCAGGGCAGGACGTCCCGCTGGGGCAGGCCGTAGCCGATGCCCCAGCGCAGCGGGACGCCGAGCACCAGGTCGATCCCGTTGAGCTGCTCGCGGAAGATCAGGTCGATGGTGCCCGGGCCGAGCAGGCGGATCCCGTCGACCTCGCCGCCGCGGGCGACCACCGACATGACCCGGGCCAGCGAGCGCGCGTTCCCGTGCCCGTTCGCGGCACCGATGTCCGCGTTCCGCCAGCCGGGCGTGTTGGCCTCCCCGGCTTCGACGATCGGCCCGGTGAGCGTCTTGACGGCCGGGTGGTCCGGGCCGAGCGCCTCGAAATCGAAGGGCAGCGGCGGTGGCGGGACCACGTTCGCGATCCGTCCCCAGTCGCTCTCCGCGGCGCCGATCTGGAAGTCGGCGCCCAGCGGCCCGGTGATCTCCTCGGCGACGAACTGCTTGAGGGTCTTGCCGCTGATCCGCCGCACCAGCTCGCCGACCAGGTGCCCGTAGTTGAGCGCGTGGTAGCCCGACGCGGTTCCCGGCTCCCACCACGGAGCCTGGGCCGCCATCCGCGAGGTGGCCTTCTGCCAGTCGTAGAGATCCTCGACCACGGCGGGCTGGTCCAGCGCGGACACCCCGGAGGAGTGCGACATCAGGTGCCGGACCCTGACGTCCTGTTTGCCCGCCGCGGCGAACTCCGGCCAGTACCTCGCGACCGGGGCGTCGACGTCGAGCTCGCCACGGTCGGCCAGCATCAGCGCGGCCAGGCTGGTCACGGTCTTGGTCGAGGACCAGACGTTGGTGATGGTGTGCTCGCCCCACGGGACCGTCCGGGCCTCGTCGCAGAAGCCGCCCCACATGTCGATGACGATGTCACCGTCGATGTCCAGGACAAGCGATGCACCCAGTTCCTCACCCGAGTCAAGGTTCTGCGCCAGCGCGCTGCGCACCGCCTCGAACCGCCCGTCACACCTGCCATGGATGTCCGCCATGCTCACTGTCCTCCCCATCGCTGCGGCCGGTGGATACCGGCCGGCGCGGGGCGGCCGACCTGGATGCCGCACCGTCATCGTGTGCCAGGTACGGGATCGCCGTCAAAGACCGGGCCCGCGGCGGGCGCGGTAATGGCGGAAGCCCGGCAGCAGGCCCGCCAGCAGGGCCGCCCCGGCGATGCAGGCCAGGCCGCCCGAGACGATGGCGAACTCGGTCGACACCAGGCTCGCCACGGCACCGGACTCCATGTCACCGAGCCGCGGGCCGCCTTCCACCACGGCGATCTGCACCGACGAGATGCGGCTGCGGAACTCCTCGGGTACCGACGACTGGAGGATCGTGGAGCGGAGCACGGCCGAGATCACGTCCGCCCAGCCGGCCACCGCGAGCAGGGCAAGCGCGATCCACAGCACGGTGACCAGCCCGAAGGCCACGATGGCGGCCCCCCACACGCACACGGCCACGATGACCGCCCAGCCCTGCCGGTGGATCCGCGCCAGCCACCCCGTGGTGAGCGCGCCGATGAGCGCGCCCGCTGCCGGGGCCGCGTACAGGTAGCCCAGCGTGCTGGGGCCGCCGTGGAACACGGACGCGGCCAGCGCCGGGAACAGCGCCCGTGGCATGCCGAACACCATCGCGTTGATGTCGATGAGGTACGCGCCCTGCAGGGCCTGGCGCCCGCGCAGGTACCGCAGCCCCTCCGCGATGGAGCCCAGCCCGGGGCGCCTGGCCCCCGGGGCAGGCGGGATCGCCGGAATGCGTGCCACGGTCACGGCGGTGAGCAGGTAGATGACGGCGGCGATCGTATAGACCCACGGCAGGTGGACCGCCTCGATCAGCAGCCCGGCCATCGCCGGCCCCACCACCAGCCCCACCTGGTCGGTGACCTGCATGGAGGCGTAGGCGGCCACCAGGTTCTCGGGCCCGACCAGGGATGGGACCGCCGCGGTGGACGCGGTGGAGGCCATGCCGCCGACGCCGGCCGCGGCGGCGCTCACGAGGTAGATCGCCACCAGGGACGGGTGGGCGGACGCCGCGTTGACGGCCAGCGCCCCGCTGGTCAGCGCCATCATCAGCGCCGTCACCACCAGGATGCGCCGGCGGTCGATGGCGTCGCCGACGGTGCCGCCGACGAGCGCCCCGAGGACCAGCGGGCCCAGCTGCGCCAGGCTCACCGCCCCGACCTGCAGGGATGACCTGGTCAGCGCGTACACCTGGAACGGGATCGCCACCGTCGTGAGCTGGCTGCCGAACACCTCGACCAGCTGGCCGGCGAACAGGAGGCGGAAGCCGCGGTTTCCCCGCAGGGGGCCGAGGTCGATCAGGATCCGGCTCGCCACTGCAGCATCGTGCACGGCAAGGCCCGCATGAGCGCAAGGGGCAGCGGATCACAGATCAGCCGCGATGACCGCCCCGGGCGAGGGTTGCTGGCCGCACCGCCGTTCAGCAGACCCGTGGGTTGGCGGCGCTACCTCCCGATCAGCGCCGCGACGATGCCGCGGACCTGATCTGGCTCCAGCGCGCAGGTGGCGTCGCCGACGGTCAGCTCCACCCGCTGCACGCCGGGGTCGGCGGTGGCCATGGCACCCGGCCAGGTCCAGATCCCCTGCCCGGTGGCCAGCTGGTAAGCGGCCTCGGCGAAGCCGTCCGGCGAGGTGTCCAGCAGCAGGTGCATCATCGGGACCTGGGGCGGATCGGGCACCACCCGCACGCCCTCCAGATCGCCGAGCGCGGCCGCGATCGCGCGGGCGTGGCTGAGGTAGCTGGGCATCAGCGGCAGCCGGCGCCGCAGGCAGCTCAGTGCCGACGCGGCGTTCGGCCACAGGCCGAACAGGGTGCCGCCCATCCGCTGCCGCCACTCCCGCACCTCGGCGAGGATGTCCGGGGGCCCGGCCACGCAGCAGCCCGGCAGCGCGCCGATGCCCTTGTAAAACGACACGTACACGGTGTCGAACAGGGCCGCGACCTCGGCCGGCGGCCTGCCGTACCCGGCGGCCGACTCCCACAGCCGGGCGCCGTCCAGGTGCACGGCGGCACCACGGTCCCGTGCCCACGCGAGCTGGGCCTGCAGGTCATCCCAGCCGGGCTGCTGGCCGCCGAGATCCCGCTGGGGCAGCTCGATCAGCAGCGCGGCGGGCGGCTCGCCGATCTCGGTCAGGTCGCCGATGGCCAGCAGCCGGTCCGGCTCACCGGCTGGCCGCCCGGTCAGGCCGTGCAGCCGCTGGTAGGCCTCTCCTTCGTGCCAGCGCAGGTGGCACATGGGATGGAAGACGACCGTCCGGCGCTGGCGCCGGTCGGCGTGCACCCGCAGCACGGACTGCTGGGCCATGGTCCCGCTGGGCAGGAACACCGCCGCTGGCTTGCCGAGCATCCCCGCGATCTCCGTCTCCAGCTCGGTGACGACGCCGCCGTCGCCGTAGTGGTCGGTGACCGTGTCGCCGGGGATGCCTGCCAGCAGGTCGGCCGCTGTCACCCGGCCGTGCCAGGCGAGGAAGACCGTGCACTGGTCGTGCAGCGCGTCCTGCTCGCCGCGAGGCAGCTCATCAATGGTGGGCATGCCTCATTATGAGCGGTGAGCATGCACTCAGGGCCTTGACATTTGCTCACGCCCGGCGGAGCTTGGGGTTCACCGTAGCCCGGGTGCGGCAGTGTGCTGCCCGCCCGCTGTGGATGCCTCTGTGACAGGAGGACAGCATGCAGGATCAGGCGCCCCGCTGGTCGCGTTCCTGCAGTACCGGGGGATCCGGATCTCCACCAGGACGGTGGTGGTGCTCGGCGCCACCGAGATGCTCATCGTGCTGGCCCTGGGGATCACCGGCTTCGCCAACCCCGGGCCCGGCGGTGTCTCGCTGGGCGTTTTCAACTTCGGCAACAAGATCGCCCTGTCCGGCTTCGCGCTCGCGGTCGTCCTGTCCGTGCAGGGCCTGACCGGGTGGGAGGCGGCGGCGCCGCTGGCCGAGGAGACCCGCGATCCCAAGCGGAACGTGCCCCGGTCGGTGATCATCTCCATCATCCTGCTGGGCTGCTTCCTGGTGTTCACCTTCTGGGGAGTGATCACCGGGTTCGGCGTGGACACCGTGAACAGGCTGATCAACTCGCCGGTGCTGCCGGGCCTGGCGCTCGGGATGGGCTTCGTCTACGTGATCGCCAACATCGGGGTCATCCGGTACTACCTCACCGAGCGGCGAAGCGAATTCAACTTCTTCAAGCACATCGCGTTCCCGGTCATCTCGGCCGGGGTGCTGCTGTACGCGGTCGCGATCTCGTTCCAGCCGTTCTGCACCACGGTCTGCCCGGCGTCGCCCTACAGCTAGGCGCCGCTGGTCGACGGCGCGTGGCTGGTGCTCGGCCTGCTGGTGCTGCTGTACTACCGGTCTCAGGGACGGGAGGACTGGGTCAAGAACGCGGGCGCCGCGCTCGGCGAGAGCGAGGAGGAGTACGAGAAGGTCGTCGGCGGCCCCTGACCCGCCCGGGTCACAGGACGCCGAACCGGTCGTAGGCGCTGCGCAGGGTGCTCCCCTGCGCCAGCGCGTCCCGGACCCCGTTCTCTTTCGACACCTTGTCCAGCGCGCGCCCGACCGCCTCGGCAGCGAGCCCGGCCGGGACGACGACCGCGCCGTCGGCGTCGGCCACCACCAGATCACCCGGCCGGACCGGCAGGCCGCCGACGACGGCGGGCTGCCGCCACGCGGTCACCGCCAGCCGGCCCTTGACATCCAGCGGCAGCAGCCCCCGGCACCACACCGGGTAGCCGATGGCCGCGATCACCTGCGCGTCGCGGCAGTATCCGTCGATCAGGGTGCCGCGGGCCCCCCGGGCGCGTGCCGCCGTCGAGAACAGCTCTCCCCAGCAGGCGGCACGGGGCGAGCCGCCCGCGGCGATGAGGACCACGTCCCCCGGCGCGATGTCGTCCATCGCGGCGATCTCACCGGTGTAGGGGTCGGCGGGTATCTCGTCCACCTCGGCGACGAGGAACGGATCGGCCCAGCCGGCGATCACCGTGGCACCGCCGAGCGGGCGGATGGCAGGGTCAAGGACGTGATCACGGTGGCCGAGGTCGTCCAGGATGTCCGACAGGACCGCCGTGGAGAGCCGGGCCGCGACCAGGTCAGGCAGCGCGCTGGCGTCGTCGGCGCCCATCCGCGACCTCCAGACTGCACGAGGATCTTCACATGGTTTCGCGCTTGGTCAACGCACTCTATGTGCGCTGGCAGGACCTTTCCAGCAGGGACACTCCCCGCCGGTCCGCGACGGGGCGGCCGGGCCGGCACGTGTCATGATCAAGCGAGGTGAGGGGAGCGCCGTGCGGTACGAGACTGTGGCCGAGGCCTACCGTGACCTGGAGCTGGCCGGGGGCCGGCTGGCGCTGATCGAGCGCCTCGCCGCCCTGCTGGCGGCGACCCCAGCCAGCCTGCTGCCCACGGTCTGCTACCTGTGCCAGGGCCTGATCGCGCCGGAGTTCGCCGGGGTCGACCTGGGCCTGGCCGAAAAGCTCGCCGTCCGCGCGGTCGCCACCGCCACCGGCACCAGCCCCGCGCAGGTGACCCAGAGCGTGCGGGAGACCGGCGACCTGGGCCAGGCCGCGGAGCGGCTGCTGGCCGTATCCGCGGCCGGGCGGCCGGCCAGCCTGCAGGTCAGCGAGGTGGTGGACACCCTGCACCGGATCGCTGCGGCGGAGGGGCCGGGGTCGCAGGGCCGCAAGCTGGAGCTGCTGGCCGGTCTGCTCGGCCGGGCCACCCCGCTGGAGGCCCGCTACCTGCTGCGGCTGGTCACCAAGGGGCTGCGGCTGGGCATCGGCACGCCCACCATCCTGGACGCGCTGGCGCAGGTGTACGCGGGCGGGCGGGCCGAGCGGCCGGTGCTGGAACGGGCCTACAACATCTGCTGCGACCTGGGCCGGGTCGCCTCGACCCTGGTCAGTGGCGGACTGGCCGCGGTCGAGCGGCTGCAGGTGCGGCCGGGTAGTCCGGTGCGGGTGATGCTCGCCCAGCGGCTGTCCGACGGTGCGGAGATCCTGGCCAAGCTGGGCGGGGAATGCGCGGCCGAGTACAAGTACGACGGTGTGCGGGTCCAGGCGCACAAGACCGCCGACGGGGCGATCGAGCTGTTCACCCGGCGGCTGGAACGCGTCAGCGCCCAGTTCCCCGACGTGGTCGAGGCCCTGGCGGCAGGGCTGGGCCCGGCCGAGGCGATCGTCGAGGGGGAGGTCGTCGCCTTCGACGCGGCCGCCGGGGAGCTGCGGCCGTTCGGCGAGGTCATGTTCCGGCGCCGCAAGCACGGCATCGCTGAGGCGGTGCGGGATGTGCCGGTGGGCCTGTTCTGCTTCGAGCTGCTGTTCGCCGACGGCCAGGACCTGACCCGGCTGCCGTACCCGCAGCGGCGGGCCAGGCTGGCCGAGGCGATCACGGTCTCGCCACAGCTGCGGCTGACCACCGCCACCGAGGTCACCGCCCCGGCCGCGCTGGAGGCGGCCTTCGAGCAGGCGATCACCGACGGCTGCGAGGGGCTGGTGTGCAAGTCGGTCAGCCCGGCCGCGCACTACCAGGCCGGCGCCCGCGGCTGGCTGTGGATCAAGCTCAAGCGGGACTACCGCACCGAGCTGTCGGACACCGTCGATCTGGTGGTGGTCGGGGCGTTCGCCGGGCGCGGCCGCCGCGCCGGTGTCTACGGCGCGCTGCTGCTTGCCGCCTACGACCCGGCCGCCGAGGTCTACCGCACGGTGACCAAGTGCGGCACCGGGTTCTCCGACGCCGACCTCGCCACGCTGCCCGGCCGGCTGGCACCCCTGGCCCGCCCGGACCGGCCAGCCCGGGTCGACGCGCGCCAGCAGCCCGACGTGTGGTTCGAGCCGGGCCTGGTGCTGGAGATCCTCAGCGCCGAGCTGACCCTGTCACCGACCTACACCGCCGGCTGGGGGCAGATCAAAGCCGACGCCGGGCTGGCGATGCGGTTCCCCCGGTTCACCGGCCGCTGGCGCGACGACAAGGCCCCGCAGGACGCCACCACCACCGGCGAGCTGATTGATCTCTACCGCACCGCGCAACGCGCACCCGCGGGCACCTGAGCGCCCCGCAGCCGCGGCGCGGGCAGACGTGCCGGGCCCCCGGTTACGGGGTACCGGTGCGCACCGCGGTGACCGCCACCGTGGCGTAGTGCATCGTGAAGCCGCCGCCCACCGCGTCGACGACAGAGCCGATGCCCGCCAGCAGTTCGGCCAGCTTGGCTGGCGGGATCTGGCTGTGGCCGCCGGCGGTGGGCACCAGTTCCAGCCACTCGTCGCGGGTGTAGGGGCGATCCCAGTCGAATCGCCACCGTTCCGGTTCGCCGAACGCGCCCGCCTGCCGCATCCCGTCAGCGGCCGTGGCGCACATCGTCAGGTATGCGTCGAGAGCTGGCCTCGCCCAGGGGTTGAACGGCAGGCCGGGCTGCACCCGGCGGTAGACCCCGGCAAAGGCCTCGCTCAAGTCCGGCGGGAGCAGGAACGCGTTCCAGAACGCCGCCAGCCGCCCGCCGGGGCGCAGCACCTGCGCCGCCCTGGCCGCTCCGGCGACCGGGTCCACCCAGTGCCAGGCCTGCCCGGCGATGACCGCGTCGAATGCCCGGCCGGCCGGGTCCCAGGTTTCGAAGGCCGCCACCTCGACCTCCAGCCCGCCCTGCCGTGCCAGGCCGGCCATGCGCGCGTCGGGGTCGACCCCGAGCACCCGGCATCCGGCCACCTGGAACTGCCGGGCGGCGATGCCGGTGCCGCAGCCGACGTCCAGCACGTCGGGGCCGGGGCTGGTGGCGACGATCCGTTCCACCAGGGCGCCGGGATAGCTGGGGCGGGCCCGGTCGTAGCGTTCGGCGTCCGAGCCGAACGACTCCGCTACCTGCCGGTGCTGATGCGGCTCGCTCATTGATCAAGCCCGTTCCCGCTGGGGCCCCGGCGCGCTGGCATACAGCAACGATCGCTGCCGGATGTCCCCGCGGCCGCCGGTTTCGCGCGCGGCGAAGAGGGGGCATTCACCGGCCGCCGGGCCCGGTAACAGCTCATCGCCCACCGCCAGCACCACGGTCGCCAGGTCCCGCAATGGCCCGTCCAGGTCGTACTCGCCCACCTGGACCAGGTGATCATCCATGCTGATGTGGTAGACGCTGGTGCCCGGGACCGGGCGGTAGGGCGGCGGGTACGCCGCAGCCCGGGCAGCCAGGTCCTCCCACCGGGGGCCATCGCTGCGCCCGGCGGTGTCCACGACGCGGCGCCGCATGGTGCCGTCCGGCTCGATCCGGGTCACCACGACCCTCATGCGCCCATTCTGTCCCCGCGCGGGAGGCAAAGCCGCGCGAAGGCCCAGCGTGTCGAGGCAAGACGGCCGACCCGCTTTGCGGCGGCTGAGCCGTGTCACGGCGGCGGCCATTGCTTGGCCACCAGGGTCAGGACGTCGTAGGTGGCGACCGGCGCCCCGTCCTGGTTGGTCACGCTGGCGTCCCAGCGGACTTCGCCGTAGGCCGCGTCCTCGCGGGGGGTGATCTGTTTGCAGGTCAGCGTCACGGTCAGCGCGTCGCCTGGATACACCGGCGTGAGGAACCGCAGGTTCTCCAGCCCGTAGTTGGCCAGGACGGGGCCGGGATCGGGCTGGACGAACAGCCCGGCGGCGAAGGACAGGACCAGGTAGCCGTGCGCCACGCGGCCGTCGAAGAACGGGTTGGCCCGGGCGGCTGCTTCGTCCATGTGCGCGTAAAACGTGTCCCCGGTGAACTCGGCGAAGTGCTCCACGTCGGCCAGCGTCACCGTGCGCGGGCCCGCGATCACCGTGTCACCGGGCCGCAACTCGGCGAGCGATTTGCGGAACGGGTGCCCGGAGCCGGTGCCGGCGGGCGCGCCGGGGACCCAGCGGCCGGTGACCGCGGCGAGCATCCGCGGGCTGGCCTGGACGGCGGTCCGCTGCATGTGGTGCAGCACGCCCCGCATGCCGCCCATCTCCTCGCCGCCGCCGGCCCGCCCCGGGCCACCGTGCACGAGCACGGGCAGCGGGGACCCGTGGCCGGTTGACTCGGCCGCGTCATCCCGGTCGAGCACCAGGATCCGCCCGTGCCAGGGCGCCAGCCCGGTCACCACCTCGCTGGCGAACCCGGGGTCGGCGGTGACCACCGACCCGGCCAGGCTGCCCCGGCCGCGCGCGGCGAGCCGCACCGCGTCGGCGGCGTCGCGGTAACCGATGATCGTGCTGACCGGGCCGAAGGCCTCCACCTCGTGCGGCTCGGCCCGCGCCGGGTCGTCGCAGCGCAGCAGCAGCGGCGAGATGAACGCGCCCCGCTCGGGGTCGGCGCCGACCACCTCGACCCGGTCCGGGTCACCGAAGACGAGCCGCCCGGCGGGCAGCAGCTCGCTGACCGAGCGGCGCACCTCGGCCCGCTGGTCGCGGCTGGCCAGCGCGCCCATCCGCACGCTCTGGTCTGCCGGGTTCCCGACGATCACCCCGGCCAGGGCCGCGCACACCGCGTCGGTGACCCCGCCCGCCACCGCCGCGGGCACCAGCGCACGCCTGATGGCGGTGCATTTCTGTCCCGCCTTGACCGTCATCTCGGCGATGAGCTGCTGAACGAACAGGTCGAACTCGGGCGTGCCCGGGCCCGAGTCCGGCCCGAGGATGGAGCAGTTCAGCGAGTCGGCCTCGGCATTGAACCGCACCGAGCGGGCGACCACCACCGGATGCGCGCGGAGCGCCCGGGCCGTCGCGGCCGAGCCGGTGAACGCGACCAGGTCCTGCTCACCCAGGTGGTCGAGCAGGCCGCCCGCGCTGCCGCAGACCAGCTGCAGCGACCCGTCCGGCAGCAGGCCGGACGCGGCGATCAGCTCGACCAGCCGGGCGGTGAGATAGGCGGTCTGGCTGGCGGGCTTGACCAGGCTGGGCATGCCCGCGATGAAGGCCGGGGCGAACTTCTCCAGCGGCCCCCAGACCGGGAAGTTGAACGCGTTGATCTGCACCGCCACCCCGCGCAGCGGGGTGAGGATGTGCTGGCCGAGGAACTGCCCGCCCCTGCCAAGCGGCTCGGCCGCGCCCTCGACATGGACGGTGTCGTTGGGCAGCTCACGCCGGGCCCTGCTGGCGTAGCTGAGCAGCACGCCGATGCCGCCGTCGACGTCGAATCTGGCGTCCTGCAGCGTCGATCCCGCTCGCGCCGACAGCGCGTAAAGCTCCTCCCGGTGCTCGCGCAGCATCGCGCCAAGCGACTTGAGCAGCGCGGCCCGCTGATGGAACGTCAGCGCGCGCAGCGCCGGGCCGCCGGTGTCCCGCCCGTATTCCAGCGCCGCGGCCATGTCGATGCCGGCCGATGAGACCCGGGCGATCTCCTCCCCCGTGACCGCGTCGAGGGCCGGCCGCCCGTCGCCGGCCGGCGCGACCCAGGTCCCGCCCACATAGCTACGCAACAGCGTCATCGCCCACTCCTCACAACCGATCGGCCCGCCCGGCCGCACGTCACCCGCCCAGCCGGGGCCAGGGCCTACACGCTCCAGTTGCCCAGCGATAAGGGCATCCTGCTCCCCGGTAACTACATGCTGTTCGCCCTTGACGCCAACGGCACACCGAGCGTGGCCAGGATAATGAACATCCGTTGACCAGCATCCCGCCGCCACGCGGAGCGCCGTTCATATCGTCCAGTCAGGCTGGGGGTCAGGGATGCCAAGCTGCCGCCCATGAGCCTGTGCCGCGGCCCGGCCAGCCTCCTCGCCTCTCGGGTGGCGGAAGATCCGGCCCGGGAACATGACGAAGCCTAGGGTCAAGACCCCTGGTCAGCTGATGTTTGCCGGTGCGGCGTACCGCTCGATCAGCTGGCCGGCGATCACATCGAGGTCCTCCCCGATGTAGTCCGGCTGCGGGCCCACATCGAGTGGGGCGTTGCCCTCGCGAAGGATGAGCGCGGCCTGCCAGCCGGCCGCGGCGGCACCGATTGTGTCCCAGACGTGACACGCCCGCGCATCGGGGAGCCTTTGATGAGCACGTCCTGGTCTTTCACCTTTCCGGTCATCGCCGCGTCCTTTCGAGCGTGCACGGTCCTTTAGAGGGTGCACGGTCCTTTCGAGGGTGCATAGTGGCCTGGCGGTGATGGACGGTCATCGCTTGTCCTGGATGGTGAATCCCAGCTTGGTGAGCACCGCGACGGCACCGGCCTTCCCGCCCTCGAAATCACCGGCGCCCAGGCGCTGGCCCGTGGCGAACTCATAGGCCGTGCCCAAGACTGCCTTGTGCGGGTAACGGCGTTCGTTCCAGACCAGCTCATAACTCCTGCTCCGGCCGTAGCCATGCTCAGAGAAGAACCGTTCCGGCCCCAGCCGGTCGTACTCCTGTATCGCACGCAATACGTCATCGCGGGTCACCTCTGCCCGCAGCCGGGCGAGCGCATCTGTCATCGGGGTCCTCCCCAGATCGTGAGAGCCGGGTGGCTAGTTACGGCCGGCCATGACGCCGCCGCCGACATCCCAGATGGCGTCGGTGACCCAGGAGTTTCTCCTTTAGCGGCATCGATTGATGCCTGCACGCTAATGGATAGCAGGAGCCTGGCACATTACTCATGCCTGTGGCAAGGAGCCAGGAGCTTCGAAGAATTCATGACGGTTATCGAAATTCCTCATGCCTATGCCTCTGCGGCAACCGGGCACGCGTCGCCCGGCATCACCGCCGCGCCGGCCATGCCTGGCAAAGGCTGAAGCCGGCTGAGATGCGGCACGTGACTGGCCGCGGCGGGCAGCGGCCTAGTGTGGCCCGAT
>Ga0335079_10002972_pt1 | contig 19529 bp, 22 predicted proteins | sample Lox_Sample_33_FD_206719 | JGI IMG/M metagenome (GOLD analysis project Ga0335079, IMG submission 206719) | Soil microbial communities from Loxahatchee National Wildlife Refuge, Florida, United States - Lox_Sample_3.3 | ecosystem: Environmental > Terrestrial > Soil > Wetlands | place: USA... | reverse complement strand
GATTCCGGCCGCGGCCACCGCGGCCCGTCAGATGCTCCATGCCGAACGGTTGGGATTTGTTCATCCGCAAAGACGGGAGTACGTCGAGTACTCCGCCCCCCTTCCTCCCGACATGGAGCGCGTGATTGAAGCCCTTCGCGCGGATAAACAACCTTGACTTTGACGACTATACGGCGGTATACTCCATATTGAACTTTCTATTTTTGATCTCATCCTGTTAAGGAATTACGAAACTCCAACCGGCAAGGGGGATATGACATGAAGCGCGTATCGAAGACGCACGTGGGGCAGCGGATCCGCGCGATCCGCGGGAAAATGAATCAAACCGACTTCGCCAAGATCATCGGGGTGCGCAAACAAAATTACGTGAGCCGGTACGAACACGGCCGGATTCCCAACCCGGAACTTCTGGTTCGCATCGCCAATCACGGGAAGGTCACGGTGGATTGGCTCTTAACCGGTCGAGGCAAGGGGCCGAAATCCCGTTAAAACACCCAGCCCCGTAAAACGATCTTACGGGGCCGGGGTCCTTTCCTTCTAAGTCGTTCCTTCCCTAAAAGGCAAAGTCAAACGCGAGCAGCGCGGTCTGTCCGACCTGATTGCCGCCCGCGGCGTCCGTCTTCTTCGTCTGAAAATAGTTGTATTCGGCATGCAAGGTGGTGTCGACCCGCGTCGAGATGTTGAAGTTGTACCGCGCCATGACGGTGTGTGAATTCACGTCGTTAAAGCTCTTGGCAAACGCGGGGTCGCCCTGACGGCTGTTGCGGACAATATCATACCGGTAGATGAACAGCCACGCGGGAATCTGAACGGGATTGTAATCCAGTTCCGCGAAGCCTCCGTTCCAGACCGCGTTCTGGGCCCCCGCGATTCCCTGCGAGGAAAACAGCTCTTTGTTGTCGTTCGCATGCATGTAGGCCCCGAAGATATTCAGCTGATTTAACGCGGTCACGCTGACATCCCCTCCGATGCGGGAAAACGCCTGGCCGTCCGACGCGATCGCCCCGCAACCGCTCGGCCCAGAGGGCGACGCCGCGCAGACGGAATTCGGCGCCGTGGGCGCCTTGCCGTACGCTCCGAAGACCCCGACCCGTTGACCGGAGACAATCCCGTAGCCGCCGAAGGATTGAGTGACGTGCCCGTAGAAATTGAGCCGATGACCTCCGCCGGTGGCATCGGCGTTGACATCGCTGTTGGAAAGCGCGTTTAACGAATACCGGAAAAAACCGTCGCCGGGAGTGGCCTTGATTCCCGCCAGCTCCAACCCCGGATGATTATCGCCGATGCCGAAATCGTTGGGATCGGCATAGCCCTGGGTCGGGAGAAGCCCGGGATTGGCCAACAACGTCGTATAGGGCGTTCCGGCCACATAATGGTACATCACAAACGGGGTGTTGAGCGTCGGGCTGCGTTTCTCGCTGAACGGGAGGTCCAGCTCGTACTTCCCCACCCTCATGTTCAAGAGATAATCACTGTGGAAGAGATTGTCCACCTTCAGGAAGGCCGATTCCAGATCGCTGTCGTCCAGGCTGCTCCCGGAGCCGAATCCGGCGCTTCCCAGGCCCGGAGTAAAAACGACGCCGAAACTGATATCCCGGGCCAGGGTGCCGAAACTCAGGACATCCAGGCCGGTGAACCCGAACCCCCCGCTGGAAATGTTCGCCGTCGGATCACCCGGAGTCCCGTCGCCCGCCTTGTGGAGGCTGGAATACTGATAGCCCACCGTGGTCCGGAACGCGACCGGCCAGTACCCGTTCGTCAAGCCTTCCGAGGTCGGCAGATCCTGTTCGCCCAGAAGCTGATAACCGCGGTCACGGAACAGGTTCCCGAAGTCGCTCAATTTTGGAAAGGACGGCACATGGCAGACGCTGCAGGGGAGATTGTATTTCCGGGCAAAGGCCGGGATCGCGAGGGCCTGTTTGGGCGTAAGCGGTATCGTAAGTAAGAAGGCAAGACCGGCGAACAAACCGAGAAGGATCCGTTGCATTGAAACCTCCTTGTTGATGGTAACGCTGAACGAGTCTAGAACCTCCATCGACTTAGAATCCGGTCGACCTCTAAAATAAAACTATATCACTCATTTACAAAATGTCAATACTATAATTAGTATACCAATGGTTTTTCCTTGAACCGCTTCATCCGGAAAGTCTCCTCCCGCTCCCGCTCCTCCAGGGCAAAGCGGATCGTCCGGATCTGGTAACGCAATTCCGGCAGGACGATCTCGGTGAGGGCGTTGATCCGGCGCGTTGTTTTCTTGATCTCTTCGCCGATCTTCTTCAGTCGCATCTCGACCGAAATGATCTTGAGAATCTGGTCCAGCACCTTTTCAAAATCGCGCGCCGCCGTGTTCGTGTAACCGGAAACGCTCGGCACGGCGTACCCTCGCGCGTCGGCGGAGCGGACGACGCTCCGGCACTGGATTTCCGGAAACGTAACGCCCCAAACATTCCGTTCGACCAGCTCAAACGGGATGTCCCGCCGGGCCGCGAAGGCGGCCGATTCAACGACGGCCCGGCCGTCCAGCCCGAGGGCCACGGCCAGGGAGTTCATGGCCCCCTCCATCATCCGCCGAAGAAGATCCCGCGAGGCGACCACGGTGTCCATCGCCGAGAAAAATTCGCGGACCAGCGCCTCACGCTTGCTGCGCAGAAGATCCAGCCCCTTCCGGGTCGATCCCACCCGGGCTTTCAGGATCAGGAGGTTCATTCGCGTCGGACTGGTTTTCTGCATTCACACCCCCGCTTCGGGATGACCGGAAACCGTCACCCTTTATAAAAGCGCTGGACAAACTCGGGCTTGATCCGCGTGAGCCGTTCCTTGGGAAGAAGGCCCAAAAGCGACCACCCCAGGTCCAGGGTCTGCTCCAGGCGGCGCTCCTCCCCGCCCTGGCTCACGAATTCCCGCTCGAACCGCTCGGCGAATTGAAGCAGCCGCTTGTCCGATTCGGTCAAGCCCTCTTCGCCGACGATGGCGGCCAGACGGCGGAGATCCCGTCCCTGGGCGTAGAAGGCGTACAGCTGGTCCGCCACGCCGCGGTGGTCCGCCCGGGTTTTCCCCTCGCCGATCCCCAGATTCATCAGGCGCGACAGGCTCGGCAGAACGTCGATCGGCGGATAAATCCCCTTTCGGTGAAGATCCCGCGACAGGACGATCTGGCCTTCGGTGATGTAGCCCGTGAGATCGGGAATCGGGTGGGTGATGTCGTCGTCGGGCATCGTCAAAATGGGCAGCTGCGTCACCGAGCCGGGAAGTCCTTTGATCCGTCCGGCCCGCTCGTAGATCATGGCCAAATCCGTATACATATACCCGGGATACCCCCGGCGACCCGGAATCTCCTCGCGCGCCGTGGCGATCTCGCGGAGCGCCTCGCAGTAATTGGTGATGTCCGTGAGGATGACCAGGACATGACGGTTGCGGGTGAAGGCGAGATACTCGGCCGCGGTCAGGGCGAATCGCGGCGTCAGGAGCCTCTCGATCGTGGGATCGTCGGCCAGGTTTAAAAACACGACGGTGTGCTCCGACACCCCGCTCTTTTCAAACTCCTCCAGGAAGAACGAGGCTTCGCGGAAAGTAATGCCCATCGCGGCGAAAACGATGGCGAACTCGGCCTCCTCGCCGATCACCTTGGCCTGCCGGAGGATCTGGGCCGCGATTTCTTTCGCCGGCAGACCGGATCCCGAGAAAATCGGCAGTTTCTGCCCGCGCACCAACGTGTTCAGCCCGTCGACGGTGGAGAGCCCGGTCTGGATGAAATGCCCGGGCTTGTCGCGCGCGACGGGATTGATCGGACTGCCGATGATTCCGACCCACCGCTCCGGAATAATCTCCGGCAGGCCGTCGATCGGCTCGCCCACCCCGTTGAAACGACGGCCCAGAATGTCCGGCGAAAGTCCCATCCGGGCGACGTTCTCGGAGAACCGGAGCCGCGTGCCGGTGGTGCTGATGCCGGCGGTGGCCTCCAGCACCTGGATCACGGCATGCCGGTCCGAAATCTCGATCACCTGACCCCGGCGTTCCCGGCCGTCGGGCAAAAGGATCGCGACCATCTCGCCGACGGAGACCCGGCGGACCTTCTCCACAAACAGCAGCGGGCCGCTGACGGAATGAAGGGTGCCGTATTCCCGGGTCAGATAATCCATCAGCCGGTTTCCCGCTTGCGTTCCTGGTCCATTCGAGCCATTAATTCCTTCGCCCGATCGACGAACCCGGTCGCCGGGATCTCTTTCATCCGTCCGAGCTCTTCCCGGATCGGAAGACCGAAGATCTCCTCCACCGGCCGGCCTTTTTTCTGGAGGTCCTGACAGAGAAGCTCAAAGTCGAAGATCACCTTGAGCATCCAGTACTGCTTTTCCATCGGACAGGAAGCGTCCGTCTCCGAGAACGCGTGCTGTCGGAGAAAATCCTCCCGAAGCACGCGGCCGAGTTCCAGCGTGATCCGTTGCGGCTCCTGCAGGGCGTCGATGCCGACCAGTTGAACGATCTCCTGGAGTTCCTCTTCCTGTTGCAACAGCGCCATCATCCGTTTACGGAGGCCGGACCAGTCGGGCGCGACCGACCGCCGGTAATAGTCCTCCAACGAATCCATGTAAAGCGAGTAGCTGCGTTTCCAGTCGATGGCCGGGAAATGCCGCCGGTGGGCCAGGTCGGAGTCCAGGGCCCATAATGTCCCGGCCACGCGCATCGAACACTGCGTCACCGGTTCGGAGAAATCGCCCCCGGGCGGGGAGATCGCCGAAACCACGGTAATGGATCCCTGACGCTCGCCCGATCCCAGACAGGCCGCGCGTCCCCCGCGCTCGTAGAAATTGGCCAGCCGCGTGGCCAGATACGTGGGGTATCCCTCTTCCCCCGGCATCTCCTCCAGCCTCGAAGAAATCTCCCGCAGCGCCTCGGCCCATCGAGAAGTGGAATCGGCCATGAGGGCGACGCGATATCCCATGTCGCGATAATACTCGGCGATCGTGATCCCGGTGTAGATCGAGGCCTCGCGGGCCGCCACCGGCATGTTGGAGGTGTTGATCACCAAAACGGTCCGCTCCATCAGCGGGCGGCCCGAGACCGGGTCCGTCAGCTCCGGGAAATCGGCCAGGACTTCGGTCATCTCATTGCCCCGCTCGCCGCAGCCCACGTATATAATGATGTCGGCCTGCGCGTGCTTGGCCAGGGTCTGCTCGACCACCGTCTTGCCGGTTCCAAAGCCGCCCGGCACGATCGCCGTGCCGCCGGCCGCCACGGGAAACAGAAGATCGAAGATCCGCTGGCCGGTGATGAACGGCAGCGTGGGAGAGAGACGTTCACGGAACGGACGCGGGGTGCGCACGGGCCAGTTCTGCATCAACGTCAGCGGCGTTCCGTTATCGAGCGCGGCGATCGTGTCCGTCACCCGGAACGAGCCTTCATGGATCTCGGTCACCTTCCCGGAAACGGCGGGCGGAACCAACACGCGGTGCTCGATTCGCGGCGTCTCGGCAATGGTGCCGATCACGTCCCCGCCGGAAACGGACTCGCCGGATTTCACGGTCGGGACAAACGGCCACTGTTTGGCGCGAGGGAGAGCGGGAACGACGACGCCGCGGCCGATAAAGTTCCCTTCCTCTTGTCGGATCACGTCCAGCGGCCGTTGCACACCGTCGAAGATCGATCCGAGCAGGCCCGGGCCGAGCTCCGCCAGCAGCGGTTCCCCCGCATCGATCACCGCCTCCCCGAGCGAAAGCCCGGTCGTGTCCTCGTACACCTGGATCGTGGCGCGATCGCCCTCCAACCGGATCACTTCGCCCAGAAGGCCGGTTTCGCCCACGATCACGCGATTGTACATCCGGGTCCCGATCATACCCGCCGCCACCACCGTGGGGCCCGAGACTTGGCTGATGACCCCTCTGAGCGGTTCCCGGTTTGAAGCCGGCCGCTCCCGCTTCTTATCCATGCAGGCCCCTCTCCATGCCGCCTCTATTTCCGGATCCGGATCTGGTAGCCGATGGCCCTGCGGATCAGCCGGGCCGCGTACTCCTCCGGCGGCACCGCTTCCCGCCAGATCTTGACCGTCGGAATCGGCAGAAACAACGGCTCGGTGCTGTGCTCGAGCCGCCGCTCCAATTTCTCCGGGAGCCGACGAACCATCTCCTCATCGAGGATCACAAGCCGTGCGTTCTTTTCCCTCAACAGTTCTTCGAGCCGCTCTTGCAACTCCTCCATGGTATCGGCCTTTCTCACCTCGACCCCGCTCAGACGAAAACCCAACGCGGTGTCCCGGTCGAGAACGGCCACAATGCGGTCCATCAAACCTCCATCGTCAGCAGGCCGAGAAGCGTGGGCTCCGGAAGATTCACCAGGCGGCCCCGGACAATCATCCGGAGGTTCATGAGTTCGTGGATTTTATCCCAAAGGAAAGCCATGACGACTCCGACGCCCAGGGGATCCGTCCGATGGATGCGGTGCGCCGTTCGAAGCGTCGCGCGCTCCAGTTGTTTTTCGACCCACGCGAGCGTTCCGAGCCCAGGGGGGGGTTCGCCCAACCCGGCCAACACCGGCCCGAAGCGCGTCGCCCGGACCCGCAGAAGGGCTTCGGCCAGACCGCCGGCTTCGAGCACTTTCACGAAATCCCCGTACGGGAAACTCGTTCCGCCGGGGAGGAAAAACCTTCCCCTTTCGAGAAAAACGGCTCGTTCATCGGCCATTTTCAAGGCCGTCATGAGATTGGTCTTGTCCGCGAGGTGGCCCAGGAACGCACGGAGGGACTTTTGATGGGTCGAACGCTCCGATTCAAGGATCCATCCGTCGGCGTCGATCCGGCCGGGCTGCCGGAAATAGAATCGGTCCAGCGCGAGTTCCAAGAGATAGAGATCCCGCGCCTCATGGTAATCCCGCAGGGCCTCCGTCAACGGCGCGGCATGCGGGCTCCGCCAGGTCAGGAGGAGATCGACGACGGCCCGGAGCGACGGCTGCTTGGCCAGCTCCCTGAGCGCGGGCTCATCGTAGGTGGCCGTGGGGATCAGGGAACGGACGATCTCTTCCGGCGGCAGGAGGATCTGTTTTCCCCTGAGAATCGTCTTGAGGTTATAGAGGTCCCAATACGCCAACAGCATCTCCACCCAGACCCGGGGTTCATCGCCGGACATCCGAAGGAGTTTGGTGAGAGTCGCGCTGAAATCCCGTCGGAGCCCTTCCTCGATCTTGACCGGATCCGCCTCCGCTTCCCCTGCCGCCTCGATGGCCGGCCCATAGGGGCCGTTCAGCAGGGCGGCCAGGATCGCGGGGAAATCCGGAAGGACGATCAATTCCTCATAGGCTCTTCGCGTCAACAACCGGGATCGCATCGCACCCAGACGCGCGGCCAGGCAGTTAAAATCGGACATGATCGGCTTTCAACCCCTCGGATCGTTCTCAAACAAGACCCGATTCGCCTCAACCAACAAGTCCGATCGGGCTTTGAGAAGTCTGGACCGCAATGTGTTCCGGATCACGACCCGGTACTCTCCGTCGGACAACTCAAACCCTCCGTACGGATCTTCTCCCGTCCCCGCCATCGGCTCAAAACGGAAAGCTCCGTTTCCGACCAACGACTTGAGCAACGGGAGGGTTTTGGAATCGGCCCGGATGACGATCTCCCCTTCCGGCCATTCCGGCCGGGTTTCACTTAACAGTCTCTCCAATACCATCGGATATCTTTTTTCGGATGCCACGGCCTTGAGTTTCTCTTCCAATCGGCCGAAAACTTCCCGCATCAGATCCGACCGGACCCGGGCCCATTCAAGGCGGGCCTCCCGCCGCGCGCGATTCAACAGCCGGGTTCGTTCCTGATCCAGATCCCGGGCGATCGAGTCCTGAAACTCCCGTTCCAATCGATCGCATTGGCGCATCGCGTCCTCGATGATTTGCCGGGCCTGTTCCCGGGCCGCCGTCAACGCCCCCTCTTTCTTGAGTTCGGTTCCCCGCCGGAGATCCCCGATCAGTTCTTCGTAACCCATGCCGTCTCACTTCAAGGTGAAAAGAATCAGGATCGCGATGGTAAAGCCGAAGATCACGAGCGTTTCCGGAATCACCAGGAGGATGATCGCTGTTCCAAACGATTCCGGTTTTTCGAGAATGGCCCCGACCGCCGCCGCCCCGATTCGGGCCTGGGCCATGCCGGTCGCGAGGGCCGTCAAGCCGATCGCCAACCCCGCCCCGATCGCAATGAGTCCGATCTCCATAATCACGCGCTCCTTTCATGGTGTAGTTTTTTAAAGGGCTTGTACTCAAGACCTCCGCCTTGGAAAAAGTTCTCAAAAAATTCGACGTAATGCAAGCGCAGCGACTGGATCGTGGGCGAGATGATTCCGAAGATCAGATTCAGAGCGTGGAGGATGCTTGCGATCAGGATTCCCAGCACAACGTTTCCGACCAGCCCCCCCAATTTGTTGGCGGCAAAGGCCAGCGCCACCGAAGCCACGCCGATGCCCATCAACCGGAGGTAGGACAGGATATTCACCAGATTGTGGATTTCCATCGCAGCCGCCGCACCTCCGCGGATGATCATCAACGCAACGCTGGCCAAGGCCAATATCAGCCCCGCCGTCACGGCGGACTTGGGAAGAAACCCGACGATCCCGGTCGCCGTCAGAAGAAAGCCCACCATCAGCCCAAGGCTGCTGAATTTCACCCAGATCTCCCGACGATTCCCGTGTTTGACGGCCGTGAAGATCCCCAGTCCGATGCCGAGCAGGATATGAACCACGCCGACGGCCAGGGCCAGATAAAGATTCTGCAGGAAGCCGCCCATACGGTTCATCAGAATCGGACGGAGGCCCAGCTGCTCGCCCAGATCGCCGAAGAACTCGCCGTACAAGACGCCCCAGAGGATCGAAGAGACGGACGCCGCGGTAAAAATAGAGGCAAAGTCCTCGACAAAAACATTGCCGCGAAAACGCTTCCGGACGATCGCGGCCGCGATCAGCAGAAGCGCGCCGTAGCCGATGTCGCCGATGATCATCCCGAAAAACAACGGGAAGAAGATCGCGATGTACGGCGTCGGATCGATCGTCCCGTATTTGGGCAGAGGGAGGATCCGCGTGAACTGTTCAAACGGCCGCAGGAAGCGGGGGTTGTCCAAAAAAACCGGTATCCGTTCCCGTTCCCGTTCATCGACATGAACCGGGTCAATCACCACACGGCCCTCCCATTGATCGGCCAGATGGCGTCGCAAGCCCTCGAGGTCCCGGCTGGGCACCCAGCCGTAGATCACAAAGGTCATCTTTGTCTCATAGAAAGAGGCCGAGATCAGGATTTCGCTGATCTTGTTCTCAAGCCAGGACCGGAGTTCCGCCAGCGACCCGTACCACCGTGCGGACAAGGCCGCGAGCTCCCGATCCACCTCCTTAATCCGCCGGGGCAGCTCCCGGCGTTTATGCAGGATGATTTTGAACGCTTCGCCCAGCGGCTTGTTCGTGACGGAGGAAGGCAGCCGCAGTTCGCCGATATCCTCATCCAACAGCAACCGCTTCACCCGGGCGTATCCGTCCTTCGGAAAGACAAGAAGCGCGGCCAGGACTTCGTCGTCCACCGGGGCATAAAAGATCTCGTACTGGTTCTGGGTCATCCGAGCCATCGCCTGTTCCAGAAGCGGGATCACGTCCTTTTCTTTGATCCGGATGGCGATGCCCAGGTAATCCAAATCCCGGCTTTCCCGGACTTGGGAGATCAGCGGCGAGAGGACCTGAAGGATTTTTTCATACCGTTCCAGGATCGACAGCTCATCCGTGTAGACCTTCTTCTTTGCGACGAGCCGATCCAGACGCGCGGCCAGCGATTCGATCTTGACCCCGGCCTCCTTGAAAAAACGGTCCGTCGCTCCGGACGGCGCGCCGACCGGAGCCGGCCAGGATTCCCCCGACGGCGCGGGGAGAAGCAGCAGGATCTTTTTCACCTGTTCAAGAAAGATCTCCAGGGTTTCTTTATCGTGGAGGGTGGGAGCCGCGATCGAAAACCGCCGGAGAAGGATCTCATCGATCTTTTGAACGTCCGGCGGCCGGGATTCGACATGGATCCGGCCGAAGCCGTGGAGAAAATCGGTGACCTGGGGGAGAAGCCCTTTCGGCCCCATGATCCGGATCTTGGTCATCTTCACAACCATGCCGACACTCCCTTCCGCGTCAGAGCGGGAGAAGGCGTTTGAGCAATTGTTCGACGACTTCGGGAATCTTGGTTGCCGCCGATTCCTGCACTCGGCGGGCCTGTTCGCGGGCCTCTTCAACGATGCGCTGGGCTTCCTGGCGGATTTCCAGCAACTGCCGCGCAAGCAGCGACTCGCGCCGGTCCGCGCATTCCTGTTTTTTCATCCGTAGAATATCGGCCGCCTTGGATTGAGCCTGCTCGCGCATGGAGCGCGCCTCGGCCTCCGCTTCCCGGAGAACCCGATCGGCGTCCCGCTCCGTTTCATGAATCCTGTGCAAGATATCCTGATCCTGGATCGGCCGATCGTCCATAAAGTGGGCCCTATCTTACTCGTATCCGATGAAAACTGTCAATTGGGGAGGCCGCGCGGCTCGCCGATCGATCCGTTCAGGCCCTGGCAATAAGAACGGCCAGATAAATCACGCCCAAGGCCAACACGAGATTAATCCGAGCCAGCCAAGGAACCAGTCGCCGCAGACGCGAGGATGGAGGGTCTTCCGCCGCCGGCCGCGAGGTAAGCAAAGGTCCCAGGATAAAATCGTGGAGGGCGCTCAGGACAATCATGACGGCGACCAGCGAGAGTTTGAGCATGAGGAGGCGGCCGATCAGCGTATCCCATTGGAGCTGGAGATGGACGACGTTCAGAAAACCCGTGAACAGCAATACCATGACGGCGATCCAGCCCACGCCTTTGGCCGCGGTTCCCACCGTCCCGAGCAGCTCCCGGCGCATGTCCTGGGGAAACCGCCGCAGCGCGGGGGCCAGGATAAGGCTGATAAAGATCATCCCGCCGATCCAGACGACCGCCGCAAGAATATGAAGCCAGACCACGATCCCCCAGGACAGAAACTCTCCGATGGGTCAGCCTCCGATGCCGGACATGGCGATCTGGTACACCGGTTCGGGATCTTCCGCGAAATGATTCCCGGCCGGTTTGCGGTAGGCCGTTTCGAGAATGAGGTTGGAAAGCTCGACGTCGCTCCAACCCTGCCGCAGGGGAGTCTTCAGGTCCACCCCGTCCTCGTGGGCGAGGCAGAGTTGAAGGCGACCGCGGGACGACAGTCTTAAGCGGTTGCAGGTGGAGCAGAACCGCTCGCTCACCGGACTGACGATCCCGATCCGGGCCGGCGTTCCCGCGATCCGGAATTCCCGGGCCGTGGAGCCGTTTTGAAACGGCAGCGGGATCAAGGGATATCTCCGCTCGATGCTTTGTTGTATCTCCGCCGCCGAAACGAAACGATCGCGGTTCCCGATCCCGACAGACCCCAGCGGCATCACCTCCAAGAACCGATGCGTCACGCCCTTGGAGACCGCGAACTCGACCAACCCGGGCAGCTCATCGTCATTGATCCCCCGCAGGACCACGGTGTTGAGCTTCACCGGCGTCAGCCCGACCTTAAGAGCCCGGTCGATCCCCGCCAAAACGTCCGACAATCGGCCGCCGCGCGTGATTCGATGGAAGCGGTCCGGATCCAGGGAATCGAGGCTGATATTGATCCGGTTCAGACCGGCGGTTTTCAGTTCCCAAGCCGCCGGGGCGAGACGCGAGGCGTTGGTGGTCAGGGATAGATCCGCCCGTCTCCCGATTTCGCCGTCCCTGGCAAGCATCGCGACCAGAACGGGCAAGTCGCGTCGCACCAGCGGTTCCCCGCCCGTGATACGGACCTGTGTGATTCCCAAACGGCAAAGGATGCGAACAAGACGGCGAATCTCCTCAAACGTGAGGAGTTCGCTGCGGGCTTCTTGCGGCTCGCCCGCTTCCGGCATGCAATAAAGACAGCGCATGTCGCACCGATCGGTTACGGACAAGCGCAAATACGACATGGAACGGGAAAACCGGTCCACCAGACGGCTCATGTCGCGTTCTTTCCCTTCGAATCGTCTTTCGGCGGCTTGTCTTTATCAGGAAGGGAAGGCGGTTCGTGTTCCGACATGGATTTTCGGAATCCGCGGATGGCCTTGCCCAAACCTTCGCCGATCTCCGGCAGTTTTCCCACGCCGAAAATCAACAGAACGATCACCAGGATGACCAGCAACTCCGGCATGCCGATTCCGAACATGCTTCACCTCAACGCCGATGGATTTTTGGGGCAGCTTGTCATGCGCCGCTTTCCTCGCCCAGGATATAGTTCACCATGTGAAGAAACCGTTCGTTCATTTTTTGAAGGGCCGTGCTCAGCGTGAGCGCGATCACTTTCATGATCTTTTGTGTGATCACGGGATCGTTTTTCTCCAGACGGTCGTATTGATTCTTCGTCAGGACAAAGACCTTTACGTCCTGCGTCGCCCGCGCCAGGGCCGAATGGTTTCGTCCGGACAGAAAAGACAGCTCCCCGAAGAGACGCCCCTTCTTGAAGACCGCCAGGGTTTCCTGATACCAACCTTTCATGGTCTTGACCACTTCCACCTCACCCTCGACCAGCAGATATAAAGCCTTTCCTTCCTCCCCTTCATTGAAGATGATCTCCCCCTTTTTAAACGACTTCTCTTCCATGACCTCCGTTAATTTTTTTAATTCGTCCTCGGACAGTTCCTGGAAAAACGGGACCGTCTTCAGGTCCGCGACCTGGATCATCTGGGTCTCCTGTTTTATAGGGGCTTGACGAGACAATTATACGCCCCTTGATAGGACCCTTCAAGCGGAAAAGCGGGCCGGGAGGATCACCGATATAAGCGCCGCCGGAACTCACCGCGTGTTGGGGGAGGAGCCGCCGGGCACAACGCGTTCATCGCTTCGACCGGAAACCGGCGCCAGTGTACGCTCGCCGCCGAGATCGCCCGGGAGCACCGGTCGTTCCGGAAGGATGTATTCCACGTCCCGGGATTGCCCGTCCCGGTAGACCGACAAACGGACCTTCATGCCGACCTTCAAAGCGCGCATACCGTCGAGCAAGGCTTCCGGAGAGACCATCCGCACACCGTTCATGCCGGTGATGATGTCGCCGCCGAGCAGGAAAGACCGTCCGTTGATCACGACCTCCACTTGTCCACCCCGGAGCCCCGCCTTCTCCGCCGGACTCCCCGGCTCGATGACCTCCACCAGTAGGCCTGCGACCAACGGAATGCGGATAAGCTCTTGGAGGGATTCATCGACGAGCTGTCCATGAAAGCCGAGCCACGGGCGGATGACACGACCCTGCGTCATCAATGAAGGCTGTACCGTTTTGGCCAAATTGATCGGGACCGCAAACCCGATATTTTGGGCCTCCTCCATCATGGCCGTCGTGATCCCGATCACCTCGCCGCATCGGTTCAGAAGCGGGCCGCCGGAGTTGCCGGGGTTAATCGGCGTATCGGTCTGGATCATCGGCTCCATGAGCGAAAAAGGAGTCTCGGGCAGGATTCGGTTGACCGCGGAGACGATGCCTCGTGTCAAGGTCTGATCGAGCCCCAGGGGGTTTCCAATCGCCAGGACTTCCTCGCCGACGCGGACGCGATCGGAGTCGCCCAAGGTCGCCGCGGGCAGCTTGCCCGACGAGGGCGGCGGGATGCGCAGGAGGGCCAGGTCGAAAATCGGGTCTCCCCCCACAAGTTGAGCCGCAAGGCTCGTGCCGTCGTCCAGGGTCACCGTGATCACCTGGCGGTCGGATACCACGTGGAAGTTGGTCAGAATCAGTCCGGCCGGATCGATGATCACACCCGATCCCACGCTGTGGCTCACGCGGTCGAACGGTTGGTAGGGATTGACGGCCGTCGTGGCGATAAAAACAACGGACGGCGACACCCGATCAAAAATATCCGGAATGGATTCCGTGCAGCCGCCCGCCGGAGACCGCTCCGCGGCCGCGCTCGTTCGAACGGCGCTAAAGGCATTGACAACGAGAACACCGGCCAGAAGCAACCTCCACGCGATAACCCCGGCACGCGGACCGCCGCGCTCCATCCTCATACTTGCGCCCGCTCTTTCAGCAAACCCGCCCACCGTGCAAACACCGCCCGTCCAAGGGCGTTAAGCCTCGGCAGATGCTTTCCGGCCTGCTGAAGGATCCGGCGACCGTTCAGACCCGATGCCGGAAGCTCGTCCTGAAACGTCTTCACCATGTCCTCGATGATTTGTTCGGTCACTTCCATGTGAAACAGAACCCCGTAGGACGAGCGGCCGTGGCGGAACGCCTGATGGGGGGTCCGTTCCGACGACGCCAGGGAAACCGCGCCGGAAGGCAGATCAAAAACATCGCCGTGCCAATGGTACGCTGTAAACGAGGGATCCAGGGCGGTCCAGACCGGATCCGTTTTTCCCTCCGGGGTCAACGTCACTCGATACCATCCGATCTCTTTTGTGGGCCCTTCCGCCACCACCGCACCCAACGCCGAGGCCAACAGCTGGCTGCCCAGACAGACTCCCAGAATCGGCTTGTCGTCCCGAAGCGCCTCTTCCATCAGCCGGATTTCTTGTCTTAAGAACGGATAGCGGTCCTGCTCATAGACCCCCATCGGCCCGCCCATGACGATCAGGCCGGACGATGTCTCCAAAGAATGCGGCACCGGCTGGCTTTCAAAGATGCGGACCGTTCGGATCGAAATATTTTCTTGGCGGAGAACCTCGGCAATCGTCCCGAGCGTTTCACAACGAACATGCTGTAACGCCAGGATCTCCGACATAAGGCTCCTTGCGGACCGCCCGCGTGATTCCGCCGGATTCCCGCCGGCTCCCGCCCGTCCCAATAAAGTATTCGTTCCTTGAAAGGCTTACTTTGGCGGCGGAGCAGATGCACCGTTTGATTTATTTGAACCGGAGGGTGTCGTTGGCGAGGATGTCCTCGCCCGCAATCATTCGCCCGATCGCCGTATCCTCGCCGACTTGATCGATCACGACCTCGCCCACGATCACCGGCGTGGGTTTCGGAATCTCACCCGTCTCGGGGTCATTGACCTTTTCCAGATAGGTCTGGACGTAGCCGGTCATGCCGACCACAAGGCCTTTGTTGGAACCCCCGTTCAAGGTCACGAGGTCGGCATTCTTACTGACGATTTTCATGTCGGGAACCCGGGGAACCGCTTTCGAAATCGATTCTCCGAGAGTAACGACGTCGTCCCGCGTGATCTCCATGGACCGGCGGCCCTGAAAGCTCAAGGTATGCTGGTCGGCGTACATGACGGCCTTGTTTCGGCTAAGAAGCCGAAGCTCCACCACGATCGTCTTATCGATCCGGGAAAATCGGGTGACGGTCCCCGAGACCACGCCGTCGATCATGCGCTTGTCCATCAAGCTTTGGATCGTCTCGCCGGCGTCCCGGGGCGAGAGTCCGCGAAGGGGCTCTCTCTCATAGAGATCCAGCCGACCCGTTTTGAACAGGACCGTTGTCAGGATGTCGGGAATCGTCTTCACCAGATCTCCGGCCTGACCGGTCTGGTCCGTGAAATCCATGACGGCCACCCGGAATTTGAAGTTTTCAATCGCCACATCCTGCCGCGGACGGAACGGCGCCGTCAACGGCGGAGGAACGATGACGCCGCAACCCCACGCCCACAGACCGCAGACGAAGAGGACGAGCCCTCTTCTCATGGCGCGTCGTTGTAAATCCGCTCCCATCCTCGGCTCCCGTTGATCATCTGATCCGCGACTTGGCCCATTCCCCGATATCGATCGGGTCGGCCAGCTCCGCGGACTTCTTGTAGGCCTCTTGCGCTTCCTTCGGTTTTTTCATCACCTCGTCGCAGTAACCCATCCAGGCATAGACCTGGGAGTAGGACCATCGACTGGTGAGCAGCGCGGTAAAGATCCGCATGGCTTTATCGCATTGACCCCGGCGCGCCGCGATCTCTGCAAGATAATAATAACCCTGGGCATCCAACCGCTGGGTGCTTAGGGCTTGTTGGACATAGGTCATCGCGGTCACAAGAGATTTCTCACGCGCTTGCGGACTTAAGCCCGGAAACGTCGACTCGACGATGTACGTGAAACCCGTGTTCAGGAGCGCATAGGGCTGGTCGGGCTTGATATCCAGGACCATTTGATAGCATGTGCGGGCCCGGAGGCCGTGAATTCCCCGAACCTGCGACCAGAGCTCCGGTGGAGTATGATCATCGGACTTTTCGCGCATCATGACGTCGCGATGAGCGTCGCCGCGCCTCAGCAGTTCCTTGACCGGTTGGTCTTTCTTACAATCGAGGGGATAGTCCGCCTCGCGAACCGGGGGAGGCGCGGCACAGGCCGTCAGTAAGATCATCAAGGACAGACTGAAGAGACAAAGCATCCTGAAGCAGGGCGTCAGGAATGGGCTTCTGGACTCCGACATCGACGGGATCACGCCTCTCCGCGCAAATTGGCGACATGGTAACATGCACAAAGCCGCATGTCAATTCACTCGTTTCGGGTTTGTTGGCCTTGCCATTCGCGAGCCTCTCCATTATAGTAGGGTTGTCATCCAATAGATAGTAAAGAATCCATTGCAAAGGAGTGGAATATGAATAAACGCTCTCGATCGCTTCTGGGCATATTCGCGCTGACGCTTTTCTGGACCGGCTGCGTCAGTCAGCAGAGTTATCAATCCGTGGTTCAACAGTTTGAAAGGGAGCGCCAACAAAACGAGCAGCTTCGGAAGGAGAATGATCAGCTCAAAGCGGACGCGGTGAAGATTAAGGAAGAGGCCGCCCGATTGACCGGAGACAATCAAAGTTTGTTGAAATCGGCCCAGGAAGATAAAACGAGGGCGGATGACCTCTCGGCCCAGATCGAAAATCTGTCCCGTGAGAACAAGGTTCTTTTAAAGAAAAAGGGCGTCCTCAGGCAACCGAATATGGCGTGGTCCAAAGGTATGGCGGACGCCTTTCAGAAAACCTTCCAGGAAGAAATCCGGAAGGGGGAGGCTCAGGTGAAACCGACGCAGGATCGACTGACCTTTATCCTTGCGGAATCTCTTTTATTTGATGAAGACGATGTGGAGATTACCCAAGAAGGCGAGGATGTTCTCGCTAAACTCGGCGAGGTCTTGTCCAAGGCCAAAGGCCGACAAATTGTGATCGGCAGCCATTTGGATGACGCCCCGATCGCCGCCTCGATGGCCCGGGATTTTCCCACGGCATGGGAGTTTACCGGAACGAGAGCCGTTGCGGTGGTCCGCTTCCTTCAGGAGGAGAGCAAGATCAACGGGAGAACGCTGACCGCGGCGGCCTACGGTTCAACCCGGCCGATCGCCGGCAATACGACCGATTCCGGCCGGGCGCAGAACCGACGTCTCGAGGTAACGTTGTTGCCTTAATCCATGGAGGGAGCTCTTCCGGAAGGACCGAAGACCTTCCCCGGCGGGATCAATTCCGCAGAACGACCTCGGCATCCACGAAGTGCTCGAAGGACCGGCCGGCCTGCATGCCCTCGATGTGATAGACCCCTTGAACGAGGGCGCGGTCGCCTTCGCGCACCTTCGGTATCGTGGGAATGTAAACCTGAACCGGTTTGACCTTTCCGGAGGATGCGGGCGAATCCTCTTCCAGGATGATCATCAAATATTCGCTCCCTCGACGGCCAAGCTGCATTTCCATGGATCGGACGCGGCCGGTCACCACAACCCGATGCCCGTCGTACTGTCCCGGTTTTTCAGCCAGGTCGCCCACGGTCACCAGCACCGGAAGCTCTTTGGCCGGCCCTTGGGCCGGAAGATCGTTCCCCAGCGTCAGCAAGAAGATGAGCAAAAAGAAACCGCTCAAGCCCCGTCGATACAAGGCTCGGAGGCGTTGTCCCTCGCTCAGACTCGACTGTGTTCGGATCACGGGAGACCCTTTTCAACGGGTTTGTCTTCTGCTAGAATAGTACAAATCCTGCGATTCAGCATTGAACAATCGGACGACCGGGTAGAAAGATCCATGACAACAAGAAGCATCCTGTTCCGGCATCTTGGAAGCTCCCTTATTGTAATATTATACACCTTCATCGCCGGTCCGGCGGCGCGCGCGGCGGAGATGGGAGGGGAAAGCGCGCATCCCGCGATCCTTCTCGCGCAGGAGTCGGGAAATTCGCAGTCCAACAGCAACATACTCGTCGAGCTCTTTCTCGGACCCGATCGTCGAAGCGACCTGGACGCGATCAAGAAGGGGCTGGAAGCCGTCTCCATAACCCGGATTCGGACCCAATTTTTCCGTCTTGGAAACCCGCCGGAGAACATCGCCATCGGGAATCATGTCCCGGCCGACGTGGCGAGGCTGGCCATCCATCTCGCCGTGACCTACAACCGAGGGGTCAAGTATCTCCTCCCGCAATACCGTTTCTTTCCGGACCACATCGCGATCGGGACCTCGGCCTTTGATGAGAAATCGCAGATCCCGATCCAACCGAAAGATCTTGAGCGGCTCTCCGATCCCAGCCTGACCACGCAACAATTCCATGCGCTCTACCGGCACTTGACCGGGGAAGACAAACAATTCCCAACGTATCTGAAATAAATCGTTCAGGCAGATCCCGGTTCATGACATTGATCCTTCTTCCCCAAACAAAAAAGGGCAGGGGGATTCGGACCACCCCCCCTGCCCTTGTGTTTTGATGAACACGGAACCTTAAGGATTCGGCTCCAGCATCGAGACCGGCACGGCGGTTTCTTTTTTCGGCGACTCGGCCGTGCGGCTCCCTCCCTCGCCGCTGTTCAGCGGAAGAATCCGATGATCTCCCACCGGAAGGACCCGCAGATAGCCCCACTGTCCGGCCTGGGCATAAGGCATCCGGTGGTTCTGCCAGACATAGTCCCCCGGAATACGGAACGGTCCTCCCGCCCCTTCTTTGATGTAGGCGTCGAGATACTCCGAACCGCCGAACTGCTGGCTGCTCATCATGTCGGCCCCCGGCATGTTCGGTTTTAACGGCCATTCATGACCCTCGATGCTGAAGATCTGGTTCTGCTCGTTGAAGGCCCCAAACACATGGATCCGAACCGGATCCCCCGCGTGCGCCAGGATCGTCGGCGTGGCCGGCTCCGCTTCCCCCGTCACGCACGCCGTGAACATATTCCCCGGCTCGCAGCCCTTATCCTCGCGATACGACCACGGCTCGCTCCGGTAATTCACCCCCGTCAGACCCGCGATCTGCTGGATGTACGGCATGAAGGAAGTTCCAATAATGTTGTCCTCATCCTGGAAAAACAGCGAGGCGTCCCGGAAGTCCGACCGCTCCGCGTTCTCCGGCAGCGACCGGTCCACGATCACGTCCGCCTCCCAGTCGTTCTTCAACGTCACATCCTCGCCCGTCTTCGGGTCCCGGTACTTCGACCCCTTCGGGCCCACGATGATCGCGCCAAACAGCCCGTCCCTCACGTTGTTGATGAAATTCCCCCAGTCCCACACCAACGCCGCCGTCTCCCCGTACTGCGGCGGCGCATAGAACGTGTAGGTCCGGCTCTGTCCCGGGCCGATCGTCTGATCCCCCGGATTCATCCCCACGTTCACCCCCTGCG
>Ga0335079_10002971_pt1 | contig 19534 bp, 21 predicted proteins | sample Lox_Sample_33_FD_206719 | JGI IMG/M metagenome (GOLD analysis project Ga0335079, IMG submission 206719) | Soil microbial communities from Loxahatchee National Wildlife Refuge, Florida, United States - Lox_Sample_3.3 | ecosystem: Environmental > Terrestrial > Soil > Wetlands | place: USA... | reverse complement strand
ACAAGCGTCATGGACCATGCCGGATGGCGGATACGTCCTTCGCGTGGCTTGATCCTTCCGGGCCTTGCGCACCCCTCGCTTGAACAGTCCGGCATGATCCGGATCTTCTTGTCTGGCCGATCGTTGATCTGCCAAGGAGACGCCATGAATCAGCTTCCACTTCCAGATAGGTCCTGCCTTGCAGCCCCTTTCGTTCCGGGTGATTGCAGTCGGGCTCGGGCCGGGGCTGGCATACCGCGTGGAGCCTGCCGCAGCCACCGACAGTGAGGGTGGCCGATCCCGCATGGCGGGGAAGCCGGCACCTGTTTCGAGAGGACCCCCGCCGTGGGAGTCGGGTGGTGCCAAAGCATGCGCCGCGCCGCCAGGGACTGGGGGTAAAAGATGCTGCTCCACGCCGGATGACGAAACCGCTCGTTCCGGCGAGGACGCGCATCCAGACTTGCCTTGGTGAGCGCCGTCGCGCACACCGCTCGGGCCCAGGGGAGACCCTCGCGGGCCAGGCCTCGGCCGCGAGAGGGCGTTCCTTGCATCCGTCCCGTCGGCCCTCTATGACACCACCCGTGATTCCGACTTTCGGTCTCGCCTTTCCGTCGACTGGCCAGGCTCCCGGCCCCTGGCATCCTGCTCGAGGAGCTATCGGCGCGCGTGCCCCGGGGAGAGGGTGCCGCGCGGCTCGGAGCAGAAAGGGGAGACCATGCTCGGTGGGTTGGTACGGCACGGAAGCCCTCCTGGTGAGCGAGGCCCTCTGTTCGGAGGTCGCGCGGCCAAGGCGCGCTCGCAGATGCGCGGTCGAGCGACGGGGCTCATGTCGCGTCGCGTGCAGCGGGTGCTCGAGTGCGGTCGGGCGCAACGCTGGCTACCCGATCGCGGAACGGCGAGAAAGGTCGGGTAAGCTCTTCTGACGCGGGAGGAATGCCAGCCCCCGTTCCAGGCAGGCTCGGGGGCGAATGGGGTCGCCCACGGGAGCTCGGGTGCCCTTCTCGAGCTGTGCGGGGTGGCGAAGCGTCGCGGTGGCACCACGGTTCTCGGCCCGCTCGATCTGGCGGTTGAGCGCGGGGAGACACTGGCCGTGCTGGGGCCGAGCGGTGCAGGCAAGACCACGCTGCTCGAGCTGCTGCTCGGGCTCGCCCGACCGGACGCGGGCGAGGTGCGCTTTGGCGGCGCGCCCCTCACCGGCGATGACATGCTCTCCGTGCGCCGGCGCATCGGTTACGTCGTTCAGGGGGGCGGTCTCTTTCCCCACCTCACGGCGCGGGAAAACGTCGGGCTGGTCGCGCGCTGGCTCGGGTGGGAGGAGGCGCGCCTTTCGGCGCGCGTCTCCGAGCTGGTCGAGCTGGCCCGTCTTCCTCCCGCCCTGCTCTCCCGCTATCCCGCGGAGCTTTCGGGGGGGCAGGCCCAGCGCGTCGCACTGGTGCGCGCGCTCGTACTCGACCCGGAGGTGCTGCTTCTCGACGAGCCACTCGGCGCGCTCGATCCGGTGACGCGTGCCGAACTGCAGGATGACCTGGCAGCAGTGTTCGCTCGGCTGGGCAAGACGGGTGTACTGGTGACCCATGACGTGGCGGAGGCGGCCCTGCTGGGAGAGCGGGTTGCGCTTCTGCGCGAGGGCCGCATCGCCCAGCAAGGAACGCTGGAGGATCTGGTGGCGCGCCCCGCCGATCCCTTCGTGATGCGATTCATTCGGGCGCAGCGGACGCTCTCCGACGCGCTCGCGACCCGGTCGGTTGGCAGGCCCCGCGCTCGGGGCAGAACGAGAGGTTGCCAGACGTGAAGAGCTTTCGGGCCTGTGCGGTCACGCTCGTCTTGGGCTCGGCTGCTGCTGCACCGCCACCCGTTCGCATCGGGTCGAAGAGCTTTACCGAATCCGTCCTGGTGGCGGAGATCGCGGCGCAGCTCGCGGCGAGTGACGGTGTGCGGGTCCGGCACGTCAAGGAGCTCGGTGGAACGCGAGTCCTGTGGGGGGCGCTGCTGTCGGGCCAGATCGATGCGTACCCGGAATACAGCGGAACCATAGCCGAGGAGCTGCTCGGGGGCCTGGGCCCGCAAGACGAGGGCGCTCTCCGGGCTGCTCTCGCAGAGCGGGGGGTGTGCATGGGACGACCGCTCGGGTTCGAGGACGGCTACGCGCTGGGGATGCGCGAGGACGTGGCCAGGCGGCTCGGCATCCAGACGATCTCGGACCTGGCGCGCAGCCCCAGCGTGCGCCTCGGGCTCTCGCACGAAATCCTGGACCGCGCCGACGGCTGGCCGCTGTTGCGCGATCGGTATGGTCTCGATCGCGTTCGCGTGCGAGGGCTCGACCACGATCTCGCTTACCGGGGACTCGAGCGGGGCGACATCGACGCGACCGATCTGTACTCGACGGATCCGGAGATCCTGGCCCAGGGCTTGCGGGTTCTCGGAGACGACCGGCACGTCTTCCCTGCCTACCGCGCGGTCCTGCTCTGGCGCGTGGATCTGGAACGCAGAGCCCCCGAAGCGGTTCGGTCTTTGCGTCGTCTGGAGGGGCGCATCCCCACCTCCCAGATTCTCGCGATGAACGCTCGCGCGCGAATCGGGCGTTTCCCGGAGCAAGAGGTGGCGGGCAGGTTCCTGCGTTCCGCGCTAGGCGTTTCGCAAGGGGTGCGCGGTGAGAGCCGGACCGCTCGGATCGCCCGGAGGGCGCTCGAGCACCTCGCGCTCGCGGGGGGAGCGCTTCTTGCCGCCATCACGGTGGCGGTGCCGCTCGGCATTCTGGCGGATAGACGCAGGAAGGTGGGACAGCTGGTCATGGGCGTGGCGGGGCTCGTCCAGACCATACCTTCCCTGGCGCTCCTGGTGGCCACCTTGCCGGTTCTTGGCATCGGTGTTCGGCCAGCCCTATTCGCACTCTTCGTGTATGGGCTCTTGCCCATCATTCGTAGCACGCAGGCAGGCCTCGCCTCGATCCCGCCGGAGGTGAGGGCCTCATCCCGCGCGCTCGGGCTGCCGCCCCTGGCGCGCTTGCGGCTGGTGGAACTGCCCATGGCATCGCGCGCCATCCTGGCTGGCGTGAAGACCTCGGCTGTACTGTGCGTGGGCACCGCCACGCTCGGAGCGCTCGTAGGCGCCGGCGGTCTCGGGGAGCCCATCTTCACGGGGATCCGGCTCGACGATTTTGGACTCGTCCTCGAAGGGGCCATCCCGGCAGCGGTGCTCGCCCTGCTCGCGCAAGGTGCCTTCGAGATGGCGGAGCGGGTGCTCGTCCCGCGTGGGCTACGGATCGAGTCGCGGTGAGCCGGCCCCTTCGCGGTCGGGGTTCGGCACGTCGACCCTCGCCTCGGCCTCTGCGGTACCGGGGCACGGTAGCAGAAGGGTTTCGAGGCGTTCGTTGCCCACGCGGCAGGGTCATCGACATCTGCGAGTCGGTGGTCCGGTCGATTGGACCACCTCTTGCGGCCCGGGAAGAGCAGCGACGACGCGACCGCCGGCCGCACGGCCAACCACTCGCGCGGACGCGTCGCGCGTCGGGCTCAAGCGGGATGTCGCGCTTGCGGTAGCCTGCCGACGACGTGGGATGCCGCGCCGCTCGCTTGGCTTGAGCAGGACGAGCTCGCGTCCACGCGCAAGCCACTCGCGGCGGGGAGCTCGCAGATGGCGAGGTCGCGCACCGACCCTGCTGGTGCACCGACCGGCGCAGCTGACCGGAGCGGAGCGCCATCCGGGTCACCGGCTGCCAGTCCATCAATGGGGGAGGAGCGCGCGAGGTTGACCGCCTGCGCCCATCGAGGCGCGTGCTGTTGCGCCGGTGGCCCGGGAGGACGTCGGAGACGTGGGCGGTGACGGTGCTCGCGGCGCGCTTCGTGCGCTCAGGTTTGGCCGAGTTGGTGGGCTCCCCATCATCATCGCCTGTGGCTGCTCACCTTCGTCCTTTGCTGACCCTCGTCTGCAATGCTCCCCTGTATGTTGGGAATGGGAACACGAGCTGTGTGGGTCGTATCACCGGAAGGCGCCAGAGCGGCGGAACCGCCGAGCGCAGCGAGGGAAGCCTTACCCCCGCCGCAGGCCAGCGGCACGCACTGAAGCAGGGGAAGGCCAGAATGCAGAAATGAAGTGTGATCGGCTACAGACTCACCTCACCAGTGGTGGATGAAGAAGGAAGAGACCGGTCCCACGGTGAACAGTTGGGCCTGTCCTCCGTTGGGCAGAGAGCCGACGAGAGCACCGTTCCCGGCATTGTCCATGACCAGCTTGTTGGGCCCCATGCTTGTGATGGTCTGGCTTCCGATGTTGAATTGCCACTGCTGGTTCACGTCGCTGGAATTGCAGCTCTTCAGGGTCAGTGCGTGTCCCGACACATCATCGGTGGCGATGCAGAGCGCGTCTCCCTGGATCGACGCAACGGACTGGAATTGAGTCACGTTTCCTGTGCAGTTGAGTGGCTCGAACTCCTGAGGTTCCAGCTGTGTTCCACCGCTGGCCTGGGGCGATAGCATGAGCTGCTTTCCCTGCGCCGTCACGTACTGAAACGGCGAAGCCTCACTGGCGATGAGGACGGTGCCACCGTAGGGGGCGTTGACATTGCAGGCCGACTGGGCGAGTGCCGGACTGCCAATGAAAGGGATGAGAGCAGCCGCCACGAGAAGCTTCTTGGTCATGGTCATGGAGTCCTCCGAGACTGGGGGTTGTTGCGCCCGGGGTGGAACTTCCGAGCGCTGCGGGATAGACAAGGCACTCGGGACTTTCTGACTCGCGGCGATCTGCCGGGACCCACTCGTTCCTTCGGACCCAGGCTCCATGAGGAGGCCCCGGTTGCGTTCGAGCCCAGGCATTCCGCCACTGCTCCTGAACGTGGCGTTGCAGCCGACGCACACCCCTCTCGAAGCACGCCCCGACAACCGCTGACAAGGACTCACGTTTTCCGGCGGCTACCGCCAGGGCCTGTCAAACTCGGGGACAAGGACGGCCGTGCTCGGGTTCCGCAACAAACGGATGAAAAACACATCGCCGAGAAGCTCGAGGCAATGGTGAAGCTCGGCCTCGCGAACAGCAGGATGAAGGACTTCCACGACGTGGCGAGCGCTCTTCCCCTTCGAGGGTGAAGTGCGAAGTGTGGCGATCCGGGCGACACTCGATCGCCGTGGTGCGCCGTTGACGATCTCGGTGCCGGTTCGACGATACTGAGAAGCGAGCTCTCGTGCGCGGCCGGCTGCTCGCGCACGTCGCCACACAGCTCTACGGTCATCGCCTGGACGATGCGCAGTAGGCGTCGTACAAGGGGTCCCGGGGAGGTCGGTGGTCAGCACATCGCCGAAGTGCAGCGCCAGTTCCAGCCGCCCGAGCGCCTTGGCACATCTCGCTCGCGAAGGAGCGCGCTGTGGGGCGGGGGTGACGCGCAACCTGCCCGGGGGCAACGCCGACAGGCCGCACGATCGAGCGGTCTTGGGCCATTCGTCTCGCGAAGCCGCCCGGCGAGGCAGGCGTTCGAGCGGTCTACTCCGAGGCGAAGGAAGGGCTTTTGCTCCGAGTTCTTGAGGTCGGAGCCCAACACCGTGGATCTGAAACCGATAGTGTTCGTAGGATGAGGTCTGAACGAGCTCGACACGGCGGACGGACGGGCTCGCGTCTGCCGATCGAGGGGCTCGGGCGTGGTCTTGATCGTCCGCGAAGCAGGCTCAGTCATCCGGGCTGCTGCCGGTTCCTGGTCTGGGGCGCATGCGATCGTAAGCCGCCGGACACCGCGGCAAAGAGCGGGGCAGCGCCCAGCCCGCCGGAGCAGCACGCGAACGGCGCCCGGCACCACTTTGAGTGCTGGTTTCATCGACGCAGCAGCCGGCTTGCCGAGACCGGCCGGGCGCGCGTTCCAGGGACGCGGCATCGGCCGCGAGATGACGGTCCTGGAGCTGACGTTCGGTGGGCTCGCCGTGGTGCGCCGTGATCGCTGTCGCGAGCCCTTGGCGCCGGTCCGACAGCGGTGGCGAGAAGGCGTCGCGTGGCGTTTCGCAGCACGAAACGGTTCCCCTCGACCCGAAGCTCTCAGGGCTCGCGCCTGTCTGCCGTCTTCGGGCGCCTCGGGCGGACGCCACGGTGGTCGACCACGGAGCCATTCCCAAGAACCGCCTATTCGGGGTGCGCACTGTAAATCGCGAGCGCTGTCTTCTCCTCTGCTGTCAGCCTCGGCAGGTGACGGACGAACGCCACGATCTCCCACACTTCGCGCTCGGAATGCGTCGGGAGCCAGGCAGGCATCCCGGTCATGCGGATGCCGTGGCCGATGACCTGGTACATCTCCCCGTCCGAGCTCTCCTGCGCGTCTGGTCTCGCGAGGTCGGGAGCTGGAGGATTGAGTCCTCTTCCCGCTCCCCCGGTCGGCACGCCGGGTGCTCCATGGCACGAGATGCAGTTCTCTCGATAGCGCGCCAGACCGGCGCGGAGAATCTCGGGCGTGGATGGGAGTGGGTTCTTCGTTCGCGGTGCCCGGCGCGCCACGGACCGGTCCGCGAGCGCGCTGCCCAGAAGCTGTTCCAGCGTGCCCGGTGGCCGCGTGGCCGACATGTCGAACGAACCAGTCCAGGCGATGAAAGCGATCGCGAGCGGTGTGATCAGGAGTCCGATTGCAATTCCGATAGCGAGCTTCATGGCGCTCTCGGGACGGTCGTTGGACTATCAAGCGATGATGAGGTGTGGTCGTTGTTCTCGGACGAAGGCCGCGACGTGCTCAAATCTCCTCGTCGGTCCCAAGCGCGATGCGGCCCGCGGTCGAACCAGGAGTTCATGTGCCTTGCTCAGCGGTTCGGGTCGTGGATGCCAACGTCCCCTCCGGTGAAACCCTCGCGCAGTCGCGTGGGGGCAGCCACCGGGGATGAAGGTACCAAACCGGACAGAGCGGCGCGGGGGGCCGAGCGGGTCGGTGCCCAACGGCGCTTGCCGTCTCTCTCGAACTGCTTTCCGGATTCACCTCGCCCCAGTGCGAGCCCGAGCATGGCCAGCACGCGCGACACCCGCTGTTCAGGGCGGGAAGGATAGCGCCTCCGGGGAGCGGGGCTCGGATGCCCCGCTCTCCCGGTTCTTCCAGGTCATCAGGCCAGGGTGTGTCGTGTTCCCCCGGCACTGCTTCTCGCGCACACGTCAATGGCGAAGCTCTCTTCAGCGAGCCGATTGGCGAGGTGGAGAATGTCTGCCGGGCCAAGGGAGGTGCCGATGATTCTCGCGCGAGGCGTTCGCGGGATCGTCTTTTGCCCCCCTTTTCCATTCCTCCCATAGGTTCAGGACCAGAGCAGTCGCGAAGGGGTACCTCTTTTTTGAGATGGAGGAACTCCTTCGCGAAGGCTTCGTAGAAGCGCAGGTACCGCCGTGGCGCGAAGTAGCGCAGGAGGCGCTCCCGGCTCTCCCTGTCGAGGTCGATGAACTCGACGCCGATGCCGCTCCTCGCATCCGAGTCAAGCACCACGTGGGATACCCGCGCCCCGAGCGAGGGGCCTTCCGGGAGTGGCATCTCGATCCTGAGCGGCAGGCCCCCCGGGAGCTGGAACGAACTCTGTGCGAAGATGCCGCCCAGACCGAGGTTCCGGGAGCTGCTAAACCTCCCAATTAGGCGTCTCGGCATTCCGGAGCCGATCGACCCGGCCATCGCCAAGGCGGCCTTGGTCGAGATCCAAAGCCCCGAAGTTGCCCCAGATCTTCGTGAAGTACACGACCTTGGGAACGCCTCTACCAGCACATCGATCGGCTCGATCGACGTCGGCTGCGCCGACGGAAGAAGAAGACCTGGCCCAGCCTCTGGTGGGGTCAGCCCTGGGTTGCCCCCGGAATATTGTGCTCTCCGCTGTCAGGTTCGACCAACGCTGTTTGCCGAAAACGCTCCGAGCGTTCACCTGGTGCGGTGCGGTGCCGGAGGCGATGCGGTCAGCGGATTCTCCGGCCAGGCGTGCTTGGGGTAGCGGCGCATGAGCTCGCGCCGCAGCGCCGGGTAGTGCCGCTCCCAGAAGCCCGCCAGATCGGTCGTCACCTGCTGGGCGCGGCCATTCGGCGCGAGCAGGTGGAGCACGAGCGCCACCCGCCCCGCGGCGACCCTGGGGCCTTCCGCCATTCCGAAGAAATCCTGCAAGCGGCTCTCGATGAAGGGCCCTCTGCCGTCTGATGGGTACTGCACCTTGACCCATCGCCCCCGGGACAGGTTCACTCGCTCCGGGGCGAGCTTCTCGAGCGCGGCTCGCTCCCGCGGCGCCAGGCGGGCGAGGAGCGCGGCTTCCAGGTCGGCTTCGCGCAGCTCGGCGAAGCTGCGGCGCCCAGCGCAAAGGTCCCGTATCGCCTGCGACAGCTCGTCTTCGCTCGGGACCGCGGCGCCGGCATTTCCGTGGTGGGCCGAGAATGCGAGCCGCGCCAGGAGTCTCTCGAGCGCGCCCTCCGCTGCGAAGGCGTGCGCGCCCTTCGCCAGGGCGGCCTCGGCCAGGATGGCCTCGGCGCGCCTTGGGTCGATGTGCGGGAGCCGGCTCTCTTCCAGCACCAGATCCTGGTACAGGAGCCGCCCGACACCCTCCACCCGCTCGGACTTTTCGTCAAAACGGAGCGCGTCTTCGTAGCGCATCAGGTCGGGGAAGTGGTCGAAGAGCATCTCCTGCGAGACCGCACTCGCGAGGCGGATGGCCACGCCTCTGGCGCTGGGGGGTGCGCCGGCGCGGGAGCGCCGCTCCTCCGCCTCGACCGCGACGAGCAGCGTCGACTCGCGAACGACACTCTCCTTCGCAATCCGTGCGCTGCCTCCCGCAGCCAGCACCACGTCGTCGCAGCCGGCCGCGCGGCGCCGCGCGACTCGGTCCGGGAAGGCGCAGAGCGTGGCCTCGAGGAGGGCGTGTTCGGCTTCGAGACCTGAGGTCTTCGGCGACCGCGCCACGAGCGCGGCGATGATTTGCCACGATCGCCTCACCGCCTGTACGGCCCCCGGGGCGAGGCCGAGCGCTCGCAGCTTGTGTGGCGCGAAATCGGCAGCCGCCGCCTCTTCGAAGAGCGACGCGAGTTCGATGAGGTCGGACGAGCCGGTAGGTGGCGCCAGGCGCTCGTTGTCCCAGCGTTCCCGAATCGGCCGTTCGCTGAGGAGGGCCGCGAGGAGTGCGCCCTGGGGACCGCAGCCGAGTTCCTCTGCGCCAACGACGAGGCGCGCTAACCGAGGGTGGAGGGGAAAGCGGTGGAGTCGAAGCCCGAGCGGGGTGATATTGCCCGCCGCATCAAGGGCGCCGAGCCGATGCAACAGGACGCGCGCCGCTTCCCAGGCCGGGGCGGGCGGCGCTTCCAGCCAGGCGAGTTCCTTCACACCCATGGCGGCCAGAACCAGCGCGGTCTCTGACAAGTCGCTCCGCAGGATCTCGGGCACCTCGAACTCAGGCCGCGAATCGTGGTCCTGGCGCGTGAAGAGCCGCAGGCAGCGGCCCGGGGAGGTGCGGCCCGCGCGTCCAGCCCGCTGCGCGGCCGAGGCGCGGCTTATCCGGTGCGTCTCGAGGGCGGGCAGACCCGACCAGGGAGCGTGGGTGGCCACGCGTGCCAGCCCGGAATCCACGACTGCCCGCACGCCCTGGATCGTCACCGAGGTCTCGGCGACGTTCGTCGAGAGCACGATCTTGCGGCGTCCCGAGGGGCGCACCGCCCGGTCCTGCTGTTCGGCTGGCAGGTCTCCGTGCAGCGGCAGCACCTCGAGATGATCCGTCAGTGGTGCGAGCGCGTCGCGGACCCGCCGGATCTCGGCCGCGCCGGGCAAGAAGACGAGCACGTCGCCCTCGGGCTCCTCGCGGAGGATCCGGTGCACCGCTCCGGCCACCCTGTCCTCCAGCCGCAGTGGTCTTGCCGCCTCCTCCGGTCCCAGGAAGTCGACCCGCACGGGGAAGGCGCGCCCCTCGGATCGGAGCGAAGGGGCGGACAAGAAGCTGGCCACCGGTTCGGTCTCCAGCGTGGCGGACATCACGACAAGCTTGAGATCCGGGCGGCCGCCAGCACGCAAGCGGTGCAGGAGCGCCAGCGCCAGGTCGCCTTGCAGGTGTCGCTCATGGAACTCGTCCAGCACCACCGCGCTCACATCGAGCAACGAGGGGTGGGCAAGGAGGCGCCGCGTGAGGAGGGCTTCGGTGACGTAGCGGATGCGGGTGCGCGGGCCGGACACGTCTTCGAACCGCACCTGCCAGCCCACCGTCTCGCCGGGCTGCTCCTTCAGCTCCTCCGACACGCGGCGGGCGGCCATCCGCGCCGCCAGCCGTCGGGGCTCGAGGACCACGATCTCGCCCTCGCCGGCGAGCCCCGCCTCGAGCAGGGCGCGCGGAACGCGCGTCGTCTTGCCCGCGCCGGGCGGAGCCTCCAGCACGATAGCCGGGCTGCGCCGCAGGGTGTCGACCAGCTCGGGCAAGAGCCCGTCGATGGGCAGGGGGTCCAAGGACGACTCACTGGGCCAGTTGACTACATTGAGTGCCGCGCTCGAGCGCGAGGGCCACCTCGCTGTTGGTCCCGAGCATTCGCATGCGGAAGGAGAGGATCATAATCCTGGCAGTCCGCCGGCGAGGAAGTATCCGACTGGTTGCGTCGCAGGCGACCCTGGGTATCCGGTCTCTCATCCAGTATTCGTCACCGTGCCAGCAGTTGCGCGTGGCATGCGCGTCGCTAGGGGAGACACCAGCCAAGGACCATTCGTGTCGAACGCAAGTACGACAGCGCCAGCCGACCTCGATCCCATCGCGCTCACCTCGGCGCTGCAAAGCGCATTCGCCTCACCCAGCTATCGGCCGCCCACGCTGCCGGGGGTGGCGATGGAAGTGATGGATCTCGCCTCGCGACCGAACGTCCAGTTCCCCGAGCTCGTCAACGTTCTCCAGCGAGATCCCGTCCTCGCTGCGCGTGTGCTCTCCATCGCACAGTCGGCCGCCTACGCGTCGCGCTCGCCCACGCTGTCCCTGCACCAGGCGGCGGTGCGACTCGGCCTCAAGGCAATGCGGGATCTCGTCCTCGAGGCCTCCCTCCACCTCAAGGTGTTCCGGGTCCCCGGCTATGACGATGCCATGGCCATGCTCTATCGCCACTCGACGGCGGTGGCGCACGTGGCGCGGGCGATCTGCCGCCGAACGCTCATCAGCGCCGAGTACGCGTTCCTGTGCGGCCTGCTGCACGACGTGGGCTTCGCGGCCGCCCTGTTGACGGTGGTCGAGTACCCGCAGTGGCGCAAGCAGCCATTCCAGGTTCTCGCGCCGGTGCTGGACGCCGTTCACGTCGACGCATCGGGCATTCTGGCGAGGCTGTGGAACCTGCCGCGGCCGATCCAGGATCTGGTGGCGCACCACCACGACGTCCAGGTGGATGGCAAGCCATCGCCGGCGAACGCAATGCTCGTCATCGCCGAACAACTGTGCTGGGAAGCAGGCGCGGGGATGTTGCCCCCGCCCGAGGACGCCGACCCGATGTCCGTCTCGACCCCCGACCCGCCGCTGGAGGGGGTCGACGTGAACTGGTCGGGTACCTTCGAGGAGGCGCGGCGCATTCTCAAGATGGACGATCTGATTCTCGGCGCCCTGCGCGCAGAGGCGTTCTCCACCGTCGCTGCTCTGCAGGGTTGAGCCCGGCCTGGGTCGAACCCGGGCCGCAGCGGGTCGTTCTCGCCCAGAAGCCCATGTTGTGGGCGTCGTCTTCTCGCGCGGAGTGGGTCGCGCCGACGACACCGCTTTCCGTCCTGCGACGCGACTAAGAGATTGATTTTTTACTGTCTTCGACCTGTCCTGGTCGCTGGCGTGCATCCCTGGGTTGAACTTGCCCTCCTCCTGCGGGCGTGACGCTGTGCCTCTCTGGTACTGCTGCAAATGGATGTGTTATGTATGCGGACCTGAGACATCCATACAACACAGGCCGCGACGGGATCGATCGGCTCCGTTGGTGCCTTAGCGAGGTGCAGGGATGAAGGTCGTGCCCGTGTACGAGGCCGAAGGAATGGTGTTGTGCCACGACATCACGGAGATCGTGCCCGGCAGGTTCAAGGGACGGGCCTTCAAGAAGGGCCATGTGGTCAAGAAAGAGGATATTCCCAAGCTCCTCAAGCTCGGGAAGGAACACCTGTACGTGTGGGAGACCGGCGAGAACGCGCTGCACGAGAACGAGGCCGCCGTGCGGATCGCCAAGGCCGTAGCCGGTCCCGGGATCGAGTTGAGTGAGCCCGTGGAAGGGAAGGTCGAGCTGAGAGCGGTGGTGCCCGGCTTGCTCAAGATAGACGCCGAAGCGCTCGAGAAGGTGAACTGCATCGACGAGGTCGTCCTCGCCACACTCCATTCGGACCGGCTCGTGCAACCAGGAGCGAAGGTGGCTGGCTGTCGCGTGGTGCCGCTGGTGATCGAGGCCCAGAAGATAGGTCGCGTGGAGGAGATTGGTCGCGCTTCTCCATTCCTCATCCAGGTGAAGGCGCTCAGGTCGATGAGCGTCGGGATCGTCACGACCGGAAGCGAAGTCTACAATGGGCGCATCGAGGACAAGTTCGGCCCCGTACTGCGAGGGAAGATCGAGGAGGTCGGGAGCCGGGTCCTGCGGCAGATCATCGTGAGCGACAGTGCCACCATGATCGTGGACGCGATTCGCGCGCTCATCGGGGAGGGCGCGGATATCGTGCTCGTCTCGGGGGGAATGTCGGTCGATCCGGACGACGTGTCGCCGACCGCGATCCGGTCGGTCGCCGACCGGGTGGTGGTTCATGGAGCCCCGGTGCTCCCCGGCTCGATGTTCATGCTCGCCAAGGTCGGGGCGGTCTCGATCATGGGACTGCCCGGCTGTGTCATGTACCATCGGACGACGATCTTCGATCTGGTTCTGCCGCGCATCTTGGCCGGAGAGGAAGTGAGCCGCCAGGACGTGGCCCGGCTTGGCCACGGCGGGCTGTGCCTCGAGTGCGCCACCTGCGCCTATCCGAACTGCTCTTTTGGAAAGGCGTGAGATGATCGGGTCGGATGCGCGATCCGGGTCTTCCCCCACCGTTCGCGTGTTCACGAGGAGCTGTCCCGCAACTCTTCTGGCATGACGCTCCACAAGCTGTGAAGGAATGCCACTGCCGCCAGAGTCTGCGAGAGTGAGCGACCTCGTCGGCGATGGTCGCGGAGGATGTCCTCGAGCCTTGCCAGGGCGTGCTCCAGGCGTGCGCGACCCTTTCGGTGGCGTCGCCAGTTTCATCGCGGAGGTTCGGTTGGCGCTGAGAAGACCGGCGTGAAGAGCTCGTTGCCGCGGCAGCCGCCGTCGGGACCTGGAAGTGCTGGCGACACAGCGCCTGCCTCGACAATGGATGGGGTCGCCCCTACCTCGACGACGCGCAGGTCGCGCCTGAGGACGAGAACCTGCGCGTGGCAAGACCAACGGTAGCTCTTCGAGCCGGGCCGCGGTTCGGCGAAACGTTGGCACGGCGCTGCGCCTGACCCCGGATGAGACTGGCCTGTGTGGCTGGACCACGCCGGACCGGGCGCAAGCGCGAGCGTGGCGGCAAGAGCTGCCGTCATCGCGGACCAGCTCCTGGGAGCAGGCAAGGCGCGGTGGCGCTCCGGGCACTCATGCTCTCCCTCGCGCGGCCAGGATGAAGAGCGGGACAGCGCCGACCTCCAGGGCGACCGCGGCACCGACCATGGCAGGCAAGGAAGCGTCGTAGAGCCAGCCGAGGAGGACGCTTCCCAGGAACCAGAAGGCGCCAAATGCAGCGGTAAAGACCCCGTAGGCGGTCGCCCGTCGCTCGGTGGGAACCATGGTTGCGATCGCCGCGGCGAGAATCGACTCATGCACGCCGACGCCGAGGCCCCACAGGGCCATGCCCCCGAGGGCCGTCCAGCGGCCCGTGAGGAAGGCAAGCGGGGCGTAGAGCGCCGATGCGAGGGTGAGCGGCACCAGGATCTTGAGGCCGCTGCGATCGAACAGCCGGCCGAAGGCGAGCGAGCCGGCTCCGCCCACGCCCATGGCGACGGCGTAGAACACGGGAATCCAGTCCTGCGGCACCACGGACGCTCGCTGGAAGTGGAAGGCGATGAGCGGGAAGTCAGCGAAGCCGGCAGCCACCAGTCCGGCCCCTGCGAGATAGATCCAGAACACCCGGGGGAAGTGCGACCTTGCCAGGTTCGTGCGCGCGGACGGCTCGAACTCCTCCGTGCGCGGGTACAGGAACCGCGCGACCAGCAGCAGGAGGAGCGTGCAGATGGCAGGCACGCCGAGCACCGCGAACGCCGGGCGGAAGTCATGGCGCCACGCCAGCACCGCGGCCATGACAAGCGGTCCGAGCAGAGCGCCACACTGGTCGAGCGCCTCATGCAGCCCGAAAGCCCAGCCGTAGCCGCCCATCTCCTTGCCGGCGTGGGACAGCATGACGTCCCGCGGAGGGTTCCGGGTGGCCTTGCCAACGCGCTCGAGGACGAGCAACCCGGCTGCCGCTTGCCAGCTCCCAGCCAAGGCGAGGGCTGGAACGGCAGCCATCTGGACGATGTAGCCGGTGATGGTGATGGGCCAGTACGCCCGCGTCCGGTCGGCAAGTCTGCCCGAAACGAGGCGCAACCCATAGCCGGCGAGCTCGCCGAGACCGCTGGCGGCGCCAACAACGACGCCGCTGGCGCCAAGGAGAGCGAGGAATGGGCCGGCGATTCCGCGTGCGCCCTCGTAGACGAAATCGGCGAAGAAGCTCATGGCCCCTACGAGCAGTACGAACTCGAGCGCGCGGCGCTTGCGGTCACGTCTCGCAAGTGGTTCGGTCCCGCCGGAGGTGGCCGTCGCGCCCCGGGCGCCTTCGTCCATATTCATCGCTTCTTCTCGTCTTCGTTCTCGCCCAGCACGACCTCGCGATGGAGTTCCTCCACCTGACGTCGAACCAGCGTGAGGACCTCCTGTCCCCTCTTCGTGAGCGAGTACTCTTTGCGTGCTCTTGCGCCGCCGTTCGGGTCGACCTTGCAGCGGAGCCAGCCTCGCTCTTCCATGCGGTTGAGCATGGGGTACAGCGTGCCTGGGCTCACCTCGTGGCCGTGGCGCCGGAGCTCACGCAGCACCCACTGGCCGATGACCGGCTCGCTCGCGGCGTGGTGGAGGATGTGGACCTTCCAGAAGGACAGAAGGATCTCGCGCTCGACGTCTTTCATGCCAGCTCTGGGGCGTTGTTACGATAACGGTAGTCGGTTATCGTAACAACGCCAAGTCCAGAGGAGAGGCCATGAACAGCATGCATTCGAGACGGCATTTCCTGGCTGGCGTGGGCGTGTTCGCAGTCGCAGGCAGCGCCTTCGCAGCATCCAGCCGGAAGGAGGAGCCGGAGGTGGGCCCGGCCGAGGATCTGATGCGCGAGCACGGGGTACTGCGCCGGGTCATCTTCGTGTACCGCGAGATCGGCCGGCGCAACGACGCCCGGGAGGAGGTACCGCTGAGCACGCTCTCGTCCGCGGCCGGGATCATCCGTCGAGTCATCGAGAGCTATCACGAGAAGCTCGAGGAGGAGTTCGTCTTTCCACGCATGGAAAAGGCAGGCAAGCTGACCGACCTGGTGAAGGTGCTCTTCACGCAGCATCGCGCCGGCCGCGTCCTCACCGATCGAATCCTCGCGATCGCCAAGGGTAAAGTCGCCGATGACGCCGCTCGTCGCGAACTCGCCTCGGCGCTCACGAGCTTCATTCGCATGTACGAGCCCCACGCGGCGCGCGAGGACACCGATCTCTTCCCCGCCTTCCACGATCTCGTGGGGGAACGGGCCTACCGGGAACTCGGCGAAATGTTTGAGGAACGCGAGAAGAAGGTGCTTGGCGAGAACGGCTTCGAGGGTGCGGTGAAGGACGTGGCGAGGTTCGAGGAAGAACTCGGCATTCATGACCTTGCGAGGTTCACGCCATGACGCTGTTCCGTCGCACGCTGGACCCTGGGGGGCAGCGAGCAGACGTCATCGTTCGGTTGCTTGTCGGGCTCGTCTTCTTCCCGGAAGGCGTGAAGAAGTTCCTCTTCGCAGAACAGTGGGGTGCCGGGCGTTTCGCGCGCATCGGGATTCCCGCTCCGGGGCAGATGGCCGCCTTCGTGGGCGCGGTGGAGATCATGTGCGGCCTCCTCATCGTTGTGGGCCTGGCCACGCGACTTGCGTCGATCCCGCTACTCGTCGACATCTCCGTCGCCATCGCGACCACGAAGATTCCACTGCTCTGGCGGGCCACGGCCGTGTCGACCAAGACCGGGTTCTGGTCCATGCAGGCTGAAGCGCGGACCGACTACGCCATGCTGATGGGGCTTCTGTTCCTTTTGGTCGCCGGCGCTGGACCGTGGTCGGTCGATGCCGTGCTGGCGCGGAGGACCTCGTCCGAGAGCACTTCTGTGTCATGGAGGTTATCGAAGGGGGGGCAGGTGTGAACCACCAGTCCCGCGACCCGATCGTGCTCATCAGGGATCACGGCGCCGACGCAGCCCAGGAGCCGCCATGAGGGTAAGGCGGTTCGGATCGCGGAGGAGAAGGGCTCGGAGGCCTCGCTCCACGTTGATCCGGGCCTGACCACCATCATGGACCGGACGCACTCGCTCGGTTGCTGCATCGTCACCGCGCTCACGATGAGTTCTTGAACCCGTCGGCCGTCAGGGACTGGCCGGCCGGGTTGCGCCGCGCGTTGGCCCGGAGCCACACCGCTCCGTCGGCGTCGCGATCGGCTGTAGATCTCCCGGTGAAGCGCACGTCGGGCGATGGGGAACTCGGAGAACCGTCACTGTTCAGGGCAGCGACGATCTCGGCGATGCGGAGGGGTCGGCATGAGGTCGGTTTCTGGCGCCGCACCGCGAGCGCATCGGCGGTCTCAAGCCGGGCCGCGTCGCTTCGTCTCGGCGACCGGGCCCCCACGTGCTCCGACAGGCGCCGCGCCCGCTCGCTGCTGGGATGCTATTCGTTTCAGGCTGCCGGGCGGAGCGCCCTCATGGACTTCGAGTGCACGAGCTCCGCGGTCGACGTGGCCAATGACCTGATGCCGCGTGCGACGAAGGGAAGCGCATCCGGGCGGGCCGGTGGGTAGCGCCGCAGCCGGAGCTTGCTCTGGGCATGCCGATTTGAACAGATAGATCCATGGGAGAACGCCATGCCATACCCCGAATCCGGCTGCCTTCCTCTCAACGGTCGTGTCCTCGAACACCGTTTTCAACCCTGCACGCCAGGGGTGCCCGACTCGGGCGAAGCGGGTCTTTGGATCCTCTTCCGCGCGGGCTCTCTGGTGCTCGAGAGCGTATCGGGGCAGGCGTCGCCCCTCATGGAGGCGTTTCCGGAAGGGGTGGACCTCGAGGAGTCGATTCTGATGGGGGCATGGGACGGGCGGCCTCTGCGCATCGCGGAGGTCGGCAAGGAGGCGGAGCTCCCGGCGCATCTCCGAGCAGAGCCCCTCCAGCAGCTGCTTTTCAGGGAAGCCCTCGGTGACGAACTGCTGACCCTGGCCGGACGCGCGCAGCAGATCCTGGATTGGGAACAAAGCAGCGCCGCCTGTAGCCGTTGCCGGGGGACGCCCCAGCGGATCGCGGGGACGTGGGGCAAGCGGTGCGGGAGGTGCGGATGCGAGCGTTTCCCGCACATCCACCCCTGCACCTTGGTCCTCGTTCGCCGCGCTGACGACCTGCTTCTCGTTCGCAAGCCGGGCTGGCCGAAGGGCTACTACAGCCTGCCGGCGGGCTTCTGCGACTTCGCGGAGAGCCTGGAAGAGTGCGCCTGCCGAGAGGTCAAGGAAGAGACGGGGATAGAGGTGAGCAATCTCCGGTATTGCGGGAGCCAGAGTTGGCCCTTCCCGAGTCAACTCATGCTCGGGTTCACCGCGGAATACGCAGGTGGAGAAATCGCCATCGATCGGTCCGAGCTGGAAGATGCGGCGTGGTTCGCACTGGACGCTCTACCCCCCACGTTCACTGACAAGGCGATCGCCAGCTGGCTCATCGATCGCGAGCGCGCGGGGCACGCACCGGGATAGCGGCTGCGTGGTGGATGTTCTCGAGCGTGGCGCGGCGTCACGCGCGCCGGGTCCGCCGTGTGTCCACGGTGGAGAGGACCTCGCCCAAGGGGCCGCGCAGGACTCGTTCGAAAACATCCCCGGCGCGGTGTGGGCCCCGGCGCTGCATCTCTCCGGCGCGCGGCCAGTCGCCGACGTGGGCGGTGAAGTGGTCAGGAGGCAAGGACAGGGCATGTCGGAATAACACCTCGAGTGCAACCATCAGGGCCTCGACAACCGGCTAAGGTGAGGGCTTGACCAGTAGGCTGGAACACGTCTTGCTCTGAGCCATCGATGCGACAACATCCCCAGATACCGGCTTGCCGTACGTTGGACTGCCTCTCGTACCTTTATGGGAGGACATCTACCATAATGCGCCCTGAGGCCTTCTCTGCCGGATCCCTCGCGAGCCTGCTGCGCAGGCGCAAGATCGCAACGATGGATGAGTTGAAAAGTTGAAAGCAGCGTGCGGGTCCTCGGTCGACATGACCACTTTCGCAAGTTGCGGACGATGGCGTATCTCACCAGCTACTCCCACCGAGGCAAGTATTACGCGCTCCAGGAGACGGCGGAGTTTGACGCGCATGACCTCTGGAGCTGCCGGGGTGTGCACTTCTCGCGCTTCGGGTCGCTCGTCGAGACGGTGGCAACCTTCGTTGATCGCGCGGCCCGTGGCTATCTGGCTTCAGAGTTGGCTTTGGAACTCAGCGTCGAGGTGAAGTAGCCCCTTCTTGACCTGGTGCGTGCTCGCCGGCTCGCCCGAGAGGAAGTTGACGGATTGTACCTCTACTGCTCAGCCGATGAGAAGCGCCGCCGCAAGCTGTCGCTCGCGCGCAAACTCCCCATCCCTGGCGCCACGGTTGGTGGGAGAACCCTCGCGCCGCTGCACGAAGATTCCAATGAAGCCAAGGCCGCGGTCGTGCTCTTCATCAGCCTCCTCGACGAGCATCAGCGACGACTCTTCGCGGGACCTGAAGCCCTCAGGCTTGGGCGAGGCGGTGATCGCATTGTGGCTGAGGTAACCGGACTGGATCCGCATACCATCGCTAAGGGACGCCAAGAGCTTCTGGTGTTCCGCGACAATTACCCTTGCCGGTTTCCGACAACTATCCTTGCCGGTCAGTGTACCCAGGTGGATGATCCCGCACGGCGGCCTCGCGAGGGTCGAACGATGTACCCGGGGAAGTGACCGCACCTTCGGATCCCAGGCACCCCAAGGCGGCACGAGCCTTGGTCCCACTGCTTTCTCCATCACAGCCCTCCGGCGCCGGCCCCCCGCCTTCTTTTGGGGCCGGCCGGAGGGCGCTCGCTTCCGCCCCAATTGCAGCAACAGACCGCCTCTCGAGGAGGAGCGGCGAATGGCGTGCCGGCGGTAGTTTGCCGGCGCGACATTCGCTAGCGACGAGCGAGGCTGACACCGGCGGGCTCACTGACTCCTCGTGTTCTGGGCCTGCGACGTCGGCGACGCAGGGTGAGCGACATCGTCCGCACCCGTCTTGGTGTTACTCTTGGTTCTGTTCGCTTTCTCTGCCCGGAAGCTCGTGACCGCGAACTCCAGGATCACCGAGTGGTGAACCAGCCGGTCGATGGCCGCTGCGGTGGTCATCGGGTTCTTGAAG
>Ga0335079_10002970_pt1 | contig 19536 bp, 14 predicted proteins | sample Lox_Sample_33_FD_206719 | JGI IMG/M metagenome (GOLD analysis project Ga0335079, IMG submission 206719) | Soil microbial communities from Loxahatchee National Wildlife Refuge, Florida, United States - Lox_Sample_3.3 | ecosystem: Environmental > Terrestrial > Soil > Wetlands | place: USA... | reverse complement strand
ATGCTTCCGAAGCTTTCCGGGCTGGATATCTGCCGGGAGGTTCGCAAGGATGAATCGCTCAGCCGCTTGCCCATTCTGATGCTCACAGCGCGCGGCGAGGAAGCCGACCGCGTGGTGGGACTCGAGATGGGAGCGGACGATTACGTGGTGAAGCCGTTCAGCCCGCGCGAATTGATCGCCCGGGTGAAGGCGCTGCTTCGCCGCGCAGAGCCGCCGGCGGAAGCGCCGCGGGTGATCGAAGTGGGCAGGCTGGCGATCGATCCGGCGTCCTATCGCGTGAGTCAAAGCGGGAAAGCAGTGCCGCTCAGCACGCTCGAATTCCGGCTGCTCTACTATCTTGCTTCGCGCCCCAACCGGGTCTTTACGCGGGATCAGCTGTTGGATGCCGTGTGGGGAACGGATCGCTTCGTGACACCGCGCAGCGTGGACGTGTACGTGCGCCGGCTGCGGGAAAAAATCGAAGCGGACCCGGAAAATCCCGCGCACCTGAAGACGGTGCGGGGCGCGGGGTATTTGTTCGAAACTCGTGCGGCTTAATCTCTTCTGGAAACTCGCGCTGGCGTTTTTCGCACTGCTCGTGGGCGTGCTGCTCGCGGTGGATTTCTTCGCGGAACGCGCGCTCCGCCGCGATTATGAGCGGGCAGGTTTCGAGGAACTCATCGCCATCGCGCGCATCGCGCAGGCGCACCCGCCGCAACTCAGTTCGTATTCTCCCTTAAAACCCGAAGAAACGGCCGCGCTGCAAACGTGGGTGCGCGAGATGGCGGCAAGCGGCGCTCGCGTCGCGGCGATTGCAGCAGACGGCAGCGTGATTGCGGATTCGCAAACAAGCTTGCAGACGAGGGAGACCCTCGCGAAACGACCGGAAGTGGCAGAGGCCATGGAGCGCGGAGAAGGCCGCTCCGCCCGGCCGGGGGACGCGGCAGGGAGCGACCAGCTCTATTACGCGGTGCGGCAGTACGACGCCGCCGGGCAGCCGTACGCGCTGCGGTTCGCGGCACCCGAACAGACTGTGGACGAGGTGTTGTGGTCGTTTCGCAAAAGATTATGGATTGCATCGCTTCTGATTTTGCTGCTGGCAAGCGCTGCGACCTTGCTGGTTTCCAGGAAATTCTCAGGGCGAGTGGAGCGTTTGACGGAGTTTTCAAAACGCGTGGCCGAAGGAGATTTCCGGCCGCAAGCGCCGGAAGGTTCGGGGGACGCACTCGACGCGTTGAGCCGCTCGCTCAACCAGACGGCGGCGCGGCTGGACAGCACGATTCGAACCCTCGTCGAGGAGCGCAATCTTTCTTCGGCGATTCTGGGAAGCATGGTGGAAGGCGTCCTGGTGGTGAATGGGGCGGAACGTGTGGCCTTCGCGAATCCGGGGTTTGCCGAAATTCTGGGGAGCGATCTTCCGCCGCGGCCGGGGAGCGCGCTGGTGGAAGTGGTACGGCAGACGGAGCTGATCGAAGCAGCGAGAAAGGTGCTTGCCGGCGAAACGAAGGTGGAATCGGAGATCGTCACGGGGACGTTGCGGCCGAGGCATTTTGCGGCGACGGTGGCCGCGGTTCGAACCACGGAGGCGAACGGCGCGGTGATCGTGCTGCACGACATCACGGATTTGAGGAAACTGGAGCGGGTGCGGCGGGATTTCGTGGCTAACGTTTCGCACGAGTTTCGGACGCCGCTGACTGCGATCCAGGGATTCGCGGAGACGCTTCTCGGCGGGGCCATGAACGATGAAAAGAACCGCCGGCGGTTTTTGGAAATCATTCTCGAGCATGCGCGGAGACTCGGACGCTTGACCGAAGACTTGCTGATGCTCTCGAAGATGGATGCTGAACGGCTGGAGCTGGAAATCCGGCGGCTGCCGGTGGCACAGCTGGTGGATAGTTGCATGGAAACATCGCGGCCGAGAGCGAAAGAAAAGAATCTTAAACTGTCCGTTGATGTGGCTTCCAAAGTGCCGGATATCGCGGGCGATCGGCGGCGATTGACGGAAGTTTTGCAGAATCTGCTCGACAATGCCATGCAATATACCCCGAGTGGCGGAAAGATCACGGTCAGCGCGGAAAACATGGAGAACGAAGTCGTCTTGGCAGTGGCGGATACGGGAATCGGAATACCAGAAACGGACCACCCGCGCATTTTCGAGCGATTCTACCGTGTGGACGTGGCGCGTTCACGGGAAGTGGGCGGCACGGGGCTGGGGCTTTCGATCGCCAAGCATCTGGTGGAGGCGCATGGCGGTCGCATCTGGGTCAAGAGCGAAGTGGGGAATGGATCCACCTTTTATTTCACAGTGCCGGTCTTCGATCCGGAACGGGTAATGACGCGGGGCGCCGGCGACGCGGTTCGGGCACAGTAGCCCGCCGCGCGCAGGACTTTTTCAACTTATTCATATTCATTTGACGAGCGCGTAACCCGGTTCTGTATCAATGTCGCTTACGAGCGGAGGTGTGTGACGACCAGCTTCGCTCGGGAAGGGGAATCATGGCTGCTACCGCGGGTCTGACGGAGACAGTGCTCTACGACACGCTGGTGAATTACCTGATTGCGATGGCCCGGACGGTCGAAGGAGCCATGAATCGCGCGCTGGACGCGATCGTCAGCAAGGACAGCCCGAGGACGGCCTCGTTGCCCGGCGAAGTCTTCCTGCTGGAGCCGCGGATCAACGAGATGGAAGTGGTGATTGACGAACACGCGATCCGGCTGCTGAGGCGCGGAGGTTTTTCGGACGACGAAATGCGCCTGATCGTGGCGGCGCTGAAGATCACCAACGACCTGGAGCGAATCGGCGATCTGGCGGTGAACCTGGCCCAGTGCGTCACCTCCTTGAGGGAGATGCCGTCGGCGGAATTGCCGGACGAGCTGGAACCGATGACAGCGGCCGTGCGCGGCATGGTGGGAGGAAGCCTGGGAGCGCTGATCTTCCGCAATGCGGAGATGGCCTCGCAGGTTCTGCAGTGCGATGACGTGGTGGACCAGTATCGCGACCGCATCTTCGAGAAACTTCTCGACCGCATGACACAGCAGGCGGAACATGTGAGCCCGGGGATGCAGTACATCCTGGCGACGCGGCACCTGGAGCGGATTGCGGATCACGCGACGAACATCGCCGAAGACATCATTTTTTGGGTGCGCGGATTGGATGTGCGGCACGGAAGAGGCTTGGTGTTGCGTCCGGGCGACTCGAAGAACACGCCAGGAGAGGCCCCGCAGGTCACGGAGAATTCACAGACCCTTCATTCGGCAGTGAATGCGGTCTGCGATGCTAAGGACGTTTGATCTTCTGAGAGAACCCACCCCGGGGATCGCTGCACCCCTGGCAGCGATCCCCACTCCCCCTTACTTTTGAGATCTGGCCAGGATTATATTGGCCTGAAGGTAGACCGGACCGAGGTGCGTACTTTCCCGGGATCTTGAAGGAAAAGCCGGACATCGGTGCTTTGGGTGATCGGCATTTTCAAGCGGCCAGGCCATTAAAAAGAGGCTTGCATGTCCTTTCGTGCGCGACTCGTCCCCACCTGTGGTTGATGCCCCTTCGGGACCTCTAAACTCCGGCAAGTTAACAACTTCCCTGTGGCGGACGCATCCTGTTACAGGATATTCACATTGAGTTGACGTGGCAGTAAGACGCCGCCGCTACTTTCGGCGCGGGGTAAGTTCGCACACATTCCGTTAGCTTTCGAAACTGCAGCAAAAAGAGAGAGGCGATGAGAAAACTAGCAACAGTGATTTTTTCGTTTTTCCTAATCATGGGCGTGGCCTTCGCGGATTCTTCGAAGGACGCCAACCCCAAACCTGCGGAACCTGCAAAGCCCAAGGCCGCGAAGAAGCCTGCGGCCGTAGATGCGGCAGCGATCGCCGCGGAACTCGAAGAGCTGCGACAGACCATGCAATCGCAGCAGGAAGAGATCCAGCAACTGAAAGACGCGCTGGCCAAGCGTGATCAGCGAATTGACGAAGCCCGCGAGACTGCGGCTTCAGCGAACGCGCATGCCGCCGAGGCGGCCGCCAAAGCTTCCGAGGCGATTACCTCTTCGGCGAAGGCGGAAACATCCACGGCGGTATTGAACACGACGGTGGCTGACCTCAAGGCCAGCAACGACGCTCTCAAAGGCGAAGTTTCCGGTGCAGGCAGCCCCGGAGCCGAGGAAGCACCGGCATCCATCCACATCAAGGGAATCACAATCACGCCCGGTGGATTCATAGCGGCAGAATCGGTCTACCGAACTCGGGCGACAAGCTCGGATATCAATACCCCGTTTACCAACATTCCGTTTCCCGGAAACGGTCTAAGCAAGGAGTCCGAGTTCAACGGCACCGGCCGTCAGTCACGCTTGAGCTTCCTCTTTCAAGGGAAAGCCGATAACGTGGCGATGACCGGCTATTATGAATTGGATTGGTTGGGCGCTTGCGCCACATCAAATAACCGGCAAAGCAACAGTTATTGCATGCGGCAAAGACAGATTTGGGGCCAGGCGGCTCTACCGAGCGGTTGGACCTTCACCGGCGGCCAGATGTGGAGCTTGGCCACGGAAACGAGCAAGGGATTGGATAACCGCACGGAAATCCTGCCGATGACGATTGATCCACAGTATAGCGTCGGCTTCACCTGGGCGCGGCAGTACGGGTTCCGCGTCACGAAGAACTTCGACAACAAGTTCTGGCTCGGAGCATCGGTTGAGGGCCCACAGGTCACGCTAACCGCACACAACGTTCCTACGGCACTCTATGCTTTGGCTCCCGGCAATGGCGGTGGATTGTACAACGGTACGGATAGTACAGGATATTCTGTCAATGCCTCACCTGACTTCATCCTGAAGGCTGCGTTTGAGCCCGGATGGGGTCACTACGAAGTCTTCGGAATTCTCAGCAACTTCCGCGCGCGGATTTATCCGTGCGATCTGGCTGCCGGATCACTGACGCCTCCCGCGGATTGCGCAGGTGCACCGGCCAGCACGGGCGCTTTCAACGACACCCGGACCGGCGGCGGCATCGGCGTGAACCTGCGCATGCCCCTGGTTGCCAAGAAAGTTAGCCTTGGTTTGCACTTCCTCGGCGGCGATGGCGTCGGGCGGTATAGCTCGGCACAGCTGAAAGACGTCACTGCGCGGCCCGATGGCACCCTTGCCCCGATTCGCGGCGGCTCTTTCCTCGGCACGTTGGAATTGCACCCCAGCCCGAAGTTCGATCTTTATTTCAACTACGGCGTGGAATACGCGGCCCGCGCTGCGTACACCTACACCAATCTTGCGGATGCCACGGTTGCGGTCGGATATGGCTCTCCGCTCTTCAACCAGTCTGGTTGCGAAGCGCCTGAAGCGGCTCCGACGCCGGGCACCGTGAATGCGCCGGCTTCCGCGGGAGGATGCACGGGCGACCTTCGTAACGTCCAGGAATATACTGTCGGCTTTTGGCACCACATTTACCATAGCAGCGCGAAGGGCGAGCTTCGCTGGGGTATGCAATATTCGTACATTTCCAACGCGACCTGGTCAGGAAACAACAACACGCCGACAGATCCGGGCGTGAACGGCAAGTCCACCGACAACATGGTGTTTACTTCGTTCCGCTACTACATTCCGTAGTTGAATGCCCGTGGCGTAGCGCAGTTTTCATCATTGAAATAGGAGGGCGGCACCGACAGGAGCCGCCCTTTTCTTTTGCAAAAGGTGCTGCATCCTCTTGCCGGCGAGGCCGCACTTCACGTGTCTGCCAGGCAATCCGCTGACAGCATGATAGTTATGAGATTCAACGAACTCTGAAGCGATTGTAACAATTCCGTAACACGCATCTCAGAGACTCCCTTAACGGGTACCAACTCCACAACCGATTGAACGGAGAATACGATGAAAAGATTTGCTGTGATTACTCTCTTTGCGATGGCGCTGGCGACCGTCTTTTCCACTGGCGATTCCAAAGCGGCCACCAGCCTGACCGGTGCCGGCAGCACATGGGTCTATCCCTTAGTGGCCAAATGGTCTGCCGAGTATCAGAAGCTAACTGGCACGGAAATCAACTACCAGTCAATTGGTTCGGGCGGCGGGATAGCCCAGATTAAGGCAGGCACGGTGGCTTTCGGCGCCAGCGATATGCCGCTCAAGCCCGAAGACTTGAAGGCAGCGGGATTGATCCAGTTCCCCACCGCAGTAGCCGGTGCAGCCATGGGTTACAACATCCCCGGCGTGAAACCGGGCGAGCTCATTCTCAGCGGCCCCGTCGTCGCCGACATCTACCTCGGTAAAATCAAAAAATGGAATGACCCAGCTCTCACCAAACTCAACCCAGATTTGAAACTGCCTGACATGGCCATTACTGTCGTGCACCGTTCCGATGGCTCCGGCACGACTTTTACGTTCACTGACTATCTGTGTAAAGTCAGCCCGGAATGGAAGGAAAAGATCGGCGAAAATACCTCGGTGGCTTGGCCCACGGGAGTTGGCGGCAAGGGGAGCGAGGGCGTGGCCTCCTACGTGCAGCGCATCCCCGGCTCGATTGGCTACGTCGAGTACGCCTACCTCTTGGAGACTCACGAGGCCTACTCGCGCATGATCAACAGCGACGGCAAGGTCGTCAGCCCCAGCCTCAAAGGCTTCCAGGACGCCGCGGGCCATGTGGACTTCACCAAGGCACAAGACTTCTACGTGATCCTGACCGACAAACCCGGGCCAGAGACTTGGCCTATTTCTGGCTGCACCTGGCAAATCCTGCGCAAGAATGCGCCCAAAGAAACCAATATGGAAGTGATGAAGTTCTTCGATTGGGGGTTCGAGCACGGGCAGAATATGGCCGAGTCAATCGCGTTCGGTCCACTGCCGCCGAGCACTGTCCAAGCCATCAAGAACTATTGGAAAACCGAACTTGGCTACGGTCTGTGATACGCTGGCGCCGATTGCGTGACTTTTCACGATAAGGGAAACCCATGAATGGTACGGACGCAGCGGTACGGACCGAGATGGGGCCCGTTTCCGAGGAACCTAAATCGTCCGATAGGCCATGGCGCCTGTCGGGCGATTTTCTGTTCCACAAGGCGGCGGTGTTCGGAGCGTTCCTGGCAGCAGCGGCACTCTTTGCCACCGTCATCGCAATTACTTATGACAGTTGGACCTCCATCCAAACATTCGGCGTTTGGAGGTTTATCAAATCGAGCGAATGGAATCCGGTTACCCAAACTTTTGGAGCCTTTCCATTCATCATCGGCACGCTGGTCAGCTCTGCCATCGCGATGGTCCTGGGCGTGCCGATCAGCTTTGGGATCGCAGTATTCATCGCGGAGATCGCCCCGGCTTGGATCAAGAGGCCCGTCGCCGGGGCGATCGAACTGCTGGCGGCCATCCCCAGCATCGTTTACGGTTTGTGGGGACTTTTGGTGTTCGCCCCGGTCTTTGCGAATGCGGAACCGTGGATCAACGACAAGTTTGGAGCAATTCCCGGGATCGGACTATTGTTCCAGGGCCCGCCAATGGGGATTGGCATGCTGACCGCCGGGATCGTCTTGGCGATCATGGTCTTGCCGTACATATCGTCAATCATGCGCGATGTTTTCCTGGTTGTGCCTTCGTCGTTGCGTGAATCGGCATATGCCATGGGGGCCACGACGTGGGAGGTGGCCTGGAATATCATCCTTCCCTACACCCGTTCGGCGGTAATCGGAGGCATTTTTTTGGGGTTGGGGCGCGCGCTGGGTGAAACCATGGCCGTAACTTTTGTGATCGGCAACAGCAACGTGTTGTCGGCGAGCCTGTTGATGCCCGGTGCGACCATTCCCTCAGTCCTCGCCAACGAGTTCACCGAGGCCACGACCAAGCTATATCTCTCTTCGCTGATTTACTTGGGCTTGATTCTGATCGCGGTCACTTTAGTCGTGCGTTTTCTCGCGGTGCTGTTGATACGCCACCTCGGGCGCCATGAGGGAGCGTCGACGTGAGGAGCGTGCTTGCAAGGCGTCATGTTGTGGACGTGGTGAGCAAAATCCTCATGGGCGCGGCGACGGCCATCGGGGTGTTCTTCCTGTTTTGGATTATCTGGACGACGCTGCATTTCGGTATTTCCGGGATGCACTGGGATCTGTTCACCAAAGACACGCCGCCGCCCGGCACCAACGCATTCGGTTTGCGCAATGCCTTCGTCGGAAGTCTGATTCTGTTGGCACTGTCCCTGATCATCGGAGTGCCTGTTGGTCTGATGGGAGGCACATGGTTGGCGGAATATGGCTTTCACAGCAGGACTGCCAACGCAGTGCGTTTCATCAACGACATCATGCTCAGTGCGCCGTCAATCGAGATTGGCTTGTTTGCCTATGCTATCGTAGTTGCTCCGACGGGGCACTTTTCGGCGTTTGCCGGCAGTGTCGCCTTGGCGGTTTTGATGATCCCGATTATTGTACGCACGACCGATGAAATGCTCAGTTTGGTTGCCGGCGACATGCGTGAAGCTGCCATCGCCTTGGGAGCGCCGACTTGGGTTGTAATCACCAAAGTGACTTGGAAGGCTGCTCGCGCGGGCATCCTTACCGGCGTATTGATCGGTTTGGCACGCATCACCGGCGAGACGGCCCCACTACTGTTCACCGCGCTAAACAACCAGTTCTTCTCAGCTGATTTGTTCCACCCGATCGCAAATCTTCCGGTGGTGATCTTCCAATTCGCATTAAGCCCCTACGCGAACTGGCAGCAAATGGCCTGGGCGGCAGCCTTCATCACGGTCATGTTCGTGCTTGTCCTCAGTCTTGTAGCGCGTTGGTTTCTTGGCAAGGTTCAGGTGCCTAAATGACTCCCGATCAGCCGGAGGGTTTACCAATGGTGACTGTTCCCATTTCTGTCCGATCGGGGGACACTGGACAAAAGGCGAGCGCGGCCCAGGTACCGGTGAAGATCGCGGCGCGTAACTTGAACTTCTATTACGGCAAGTTCCATGCCATCAAGAATGTCAACGTCGAAATCCGCCAAAATAGGGTCACAGCCTTCATCGGACCGTCGGGCTGCGGTAAGTCCACGCTTTTGCGGATTTTCAACCGCATGTACGATCTTTACCCCCGTCAGCGCGCGGAGGGCGAGGTCATCCTCGACGGCGAAAACATCCTGGCCTCGAAAAGCAGTGGCAAACTGCGGGCCAAAGTTGGAATGGTCTTTCAAAAGCCGACGCCCTTCCCAATGTCAATCCACGAAAACATCGCGTTCGGCATCCGGCTCTATGAAAATTTGGGACGCTCGGAAATGGACGACCGCGTCCAACACGCTCTGACCAATGCGGGCCTGTGGGATGAGGTGAAGGGCAAGCTCAGCCAATCCGGGCTTGGGCTGTCGGGCGGCCAGCAGCAGAGGCTATGCATCGCCAGAGCGCTGGCGGTGAATCCCGAGGTGCTGCTACTGGACGAGCCCTGCTCGGCACTGGACCCCATCAGTACTGCCAAGATCGAGGAACTGCTCGTGCAGTTGAAGGATTTGTGCACCATCGCAATGGTCACTCACAACATGCAACAGGCTGCTCGCGCCAGCGACTACACTGCGTTCATGCTGGAAGGGACTCTGATCGAGTATAGTGAGACGTCAGCTCTCTTTACCACTCCGAAGGATCCTCGCACGGAAGCTTATATTACCGGCCGGTTCGGATGATGGAAGCTCAGCCACGGACCTGCATGCTGTTCTTCAGGGCTCGTTTGCGGGCCGTGGAGCTTTTGGTCGTAGTATGGGGCGAGAAATAGGAATGCTGCTCACGCATGGAAGGAATTGAGGTCTCATGGAACGCCACTTCGAGCACGATATTGAACAGTTGAAAGAGCGGCTGCTCTGGATGGGCAGCCTTGCGGAGCGCTCTGTGCATCAGGCTGTGCACGCGGTGCTCGACTCCGATGAACAGATCGCCAAGCAGGTTCTGGACGAGGAAGACGCCATCAACGAGTTGCAAATCGAAATTGACGACCGGGTCGTACAGCTTCTCGCGCTCCATCAATTGATGGCCGTGGACCTGAGGTTCGTGCTGGCGGTCTCGCGCATCAACAACGACCTCGAGCGCATCGGCGACCAGGCCGTGAACATCGCGCAGGGCGCATTGCGCATCCTGCGGCATCCGCGCGTGAAGCCCTACGTGGACCTGCCGCGCATGAGCGAACTCGCTGAAGGCATGGTGCGCGACGCGCTGAACGCCGTGGTGCGGCATGACGTGGAACTGGCCCAAAAGGTGCTGGCCAGCGACGACAGCGTGGACCACTACCGCGACCAGATTTTCCGCGAGCTGCTGACTTACATGATGGGCGATTCAAGCGTGGTATTCCCTGCGTTCGAACTGATCCTCGTGGCCAAGAATCTCGAGCGCATCGGCGATCACGCCACCAATATCGCCGAGGACGTCATTTACATCGTGCAGGGCAAGGACGTCCGGCACCCTACTGTTGACCGCCGCTAGCCCCGCTGACTTTTCTCCGGGAAAAACAAAAGCAATCCTGCCACAAGGAACACAGCGAGGCTTGCGTAGCCTCCCGCAGTGCGGTCGGGTGTCCTTGCGAATCGAATGACCACGCGCGAGGTGCCTGGCGGGAGAGTCAGGTACATCGCGGCGGTGCCTTCTTTGTGGAGGGGCGCAACCCGAGTGCCGTTCAGGGTGACGCGCCACGCAGGATAATCCAGAAGGCGAATGGCAAGCCGCACGGGCGCCCGTGCGTCTACCACGAGCTGGCGATCCTCCGCGGTCCAGCGTTCCACGTGAAACTTGGCGTCAGGCAGTGATTTGGACGCTGGATTGGCAGGCAGAAGTTTGGCCTCAGGCTGACTCTGGGGAAGGTCCAGGTGATCGTCGCCGCGCGGATCGTATTCGTCGGTGCCTTCAAACCCTTGGCCCTGCGTGATCGCGTCCTGGACGGACGAGAAATCGCCCTGATCCCACCATCCCGTTGCGCCCAGGTACGTTCCGGTCCCCCCGAGCGCTGCGAAGATGATGCACGCCCAGATCCAGTATCGCCGGCGCTTCACCAGGGCAACTGCGCAGAAAACCGGAAAAGCCAGCGCCAGAACAGACATCCAACGCCACGGAAATTGTACGAAGCGCAGTTCGGGCAGGACATTCCACAAAGGGGCAGCGAAAGGGCACATCAGAAGTGCGGAAAAGCCAGCGAGCGCCAGAAGCGCCTGCCAGGGCGGAGCGGCTTTTCTCCGGTTTTGATTCTCCGGGACGGCACGGAGCCGTCGCCATGCGGCAAGAACCGCGCAAAAAATCATGAACATCAGTAGCAGCGCTACCGAAGACGCGAGAAAATTGAAGGCGTTGTGGTCCGGGTCGTTGATGCTGGTGAACAGAAAATTATCCGCGGGCGCCAGGCCGCTCGACAAAGCCTGGCCGATGTTCACCCAGCGCTCCTCGTAGCGTGCCGGAATCAGATAGCACGCGCACATCCCAAAACCCAGAGCGAGGCCCGACGCGCCGCGGACCAGCGGCAGCCAGGATTTTTGGTTGAAGGCTGCCCAGGCAAAAACAAAAGCTACGGCATAGCTGGCGATGACTCCGGCGGGAGCGTTGGCCAGCCAGGCACCCGCAAAGCCGAGAGCGAAAAAGACGATCTGTCTTCGCGTGGACTGGCTCGTTCCGTTTAGCCATCCGCAAAGATTCAGGCATTCCAACAAGAGCAGCGGATAAAAGGCAACCGCCAAAAGTTCGGCGTAGTCGCTGCGCAAATAGATGATCAGCAAAGAATTCGGATTTGCGGCATAGAACGCCGCGCCAAGAAGCGCCGCCCGGTGCGGCGCGAACCCGCGCACAAGCGCATAAGCCGAGATTCCGGCAAAGGTCTGCACCAGGAAGATGAAAATGGACGCCACGGCCGTCCACGGAAAAATGATCCCCAGGAATGCTCCGAGCATTCGGGAAAGCGGAGGATAAAAAATGTATCGCGGTTCGCCGTAGCCGTAGTTGGCCCACTCCGACCAGCGCGGGAAGAGAATCCCCTCTTTCCATTGGTACGCTGCATCCATCCAGGAGGAGGCGTGAAATTCAATGTCATGGCCCGATGCATTCCCAAAAAAGAAGAACGGCGAGATGATCGCGGCGGAAATGACCAGGGAAACGAGCGCAGCCGGCAACCACTGCGAATGCAAAAAGCGGCGAGCAAAAGGGTGAAAGGATTCCGTCATCGCGATGTCACGGAATTGTAACCGCGCCACAACACAAATGGGGACTTGAATTCGGCCCTATTCCGTCTTCGCCTGACTGGGCCATAATACACGCGGCCATGGCGACCACGGAATCAGTTACAGCCGTTGAACCGATCATCGAGGCTCGGAAGCTCGAGAAATTTTATCAGCAGGCGGACGGCACGCGCGTCCAGGTGATCTCTCCAACGGACTTGGCCGTGTATCCGGGGCAAATTATCGCGCTGCTGGGACCCTCGGGATGCGGAAAGTCCACGCTGCTGCGTATGTTGACCGGACTTTCGCCTTCCTCTGCTGGCGGCGTCTACTGGCACGGTCAGCCGGTCCACGGCGAAACTCCTAACGTCGCCATTGTCTTTCAGAGCTTTGCGCTCTTTCCGTGGCTCACAGTACTCGACAATGTGGAGGCTCCGCTCGAAGCCCGCGGAATGCCTCCGATTGACCGCCACAAACGCGCGCTCAAGATCATTGATGCGGTTGGCCTGGACGGATTCGAGTCCGCGTATCCGAAAGAGCTTTCCGGCGGCATGAAGCAGCGCGTGGGAGTGGCGCGCGCATTGGTGGTCGAGCCGGAAGTCCTGTTCATGGATGAACCGTTCTCGGCGCTGGACGTGCTGACGGCGGAGACGCTGCGCGGAGAAATCCTGGAGCTGTGGCTGGAGAAGAAAATTCCCACGCGCGCGATTTTCATCGTGACCCACAACATTGAGGAAGCCGTGGAGCTCGCCGACCGAATTCTTGTGCTGGGGAAAAATCCTGCCCGCATCCGCGCCGATCTCTCCGTGGGAATACCGCAGCCGCGCGACCGCAAAGCCACCGCATTCGTCGAGTTGGTGGATGCGATTTATAAGGTGCTGACGCGGCCGGACGTGGAAGAAAGAGTCACCGTCCCGGCTGCAAGTCCGGGCGGCGCCGTACCGAAGAAGGCCATCATGCTGCCGCACACGCGGCCCGGCGGCCTCGCGGGTTTGCTCGAGATTGTGGTGGATCAGGGCGGCCGCACGGATTTGCCGAAGCTCGCCGATGAACTCAGCCTGGAGGTGGACGCACTCTTGCCCACCGTGGACACCGCTGCGTTGTTGGGATTCCTCCGTGTGGAAGAGGGAGACGCGACGATTACCGAGGACGGACGTGCCTTTGCGCAGGCGGACATTCAGGAGCGTAAAGCGATTTTTCGCAAGGCCGTGCTGGCCAACGTGCCGCTGTTGCGGCAGATGGAGCAGGCTCTCCGCGCAAAGTCGGACCGCACGATTTCCGCGGAATTCTTTCGCGATCTTCTGGATGAGCATTTCAGCGAAGACGAATCGCGCCGACAGCTCGAGACAGCCATCCAGTGGGGGCGCTACGCGGAGATTTTCGACTACGACGCCGCCACTGACAAGCTGACGCTCGCGGAAACGTGATTCGCTCGTGCCCTCCCCCGCTCTCGCCGTGCAACACGCTGAGCCGATTCCCCCTGCGGGCCGCCGTCCTGCTGGCTCCCGCTGGAGCCCTGGCTACTTCATTGACGTCCTGACCTTTCTTTTTGTTTTCGCTGCGATCTATGGAGTTTACGCAATTGGACGGACCTGGCTTGGGCCGGTTGCACCCGCGGCAAACATTTCGCAGAGCCCGCGCATGTTGCCGCTTTACGCGCTGTATTCCGTGGTGCGCATCGCCATCGCTTACGCGCTGAGTCTGGTCTTCGCGCTGGGATACGGCTACCTTGCGGCGAGTTCACGCCGCGCCGAGATGGTTCTAGTGCCACTTCTGGACATCCTGCAGTCCATTCCAGTCTTGAGCTTCCTGCCCGGCGTGATGCTGGCCATGGTAGCCCTGTTTCCGCGGCACGAGATTGGCGTCGAACTCGGATCCATCCTGCTCATTTTCACGGGACAGGTGTGGAATATCGCCTTCAGTTTTTATTCTTCCCTGAAAACCCAGCCGCGCGAATTGCGCGAAGCGGCGACAATTTTCCGCTTCGGCAAATGGCAGCGCTTCGTCGAGCTCGACCTGCCGTTTTCCACCATCGGGCTCGTATGGAATTCCATGATGTCCGTGGCCGGTGGCTGGTTCTTCCTGATGGCCTGCGAAATGTTTGTCTTGGGCGACCGCGACTTTCGCCTTCCCGGCCTGGGCTCCTACCTGCAGACGGCGGCGAGCGACGGCAACACGCGCGCCATTTTGTGGGGCATCGCCACCATGATCGCCGTGATCGTTTTGCTCGATCAGTTGGTCTGGCGGCCCGTCATCATTTGGGCGGACAAATTCAAGTTTGAACAGGTGGAATCCGCCCGGGCAGCCACTTTCTCGATCCTGAATCTCGTCGGGCGCGCATCGCTGGTCATCCGCGCCTATCGTTTGGTTCTGCAGCCGGTGGTGAGTTGGCTGACGCTCACCTTTGCCATGGGCGCCAGGGCCGCCGGATCTCTTCCCAGGCCCGTGAAGACCCATTCCCGGCGATGGTTGGGCTATTTCCTCGCTGGCCTGGGATGCGTCGGTTTGGGCTTCGCCTTGTATCACGCTGTTGGCGAGCTTTCCGCCCTGCACCGGGAAGACTACTGGCTACTTTTCCGTGATGCGGTTTATACCTTTCTTCGCGTGAATGGCGCGTTGCTGATCGGCGCGATCTGGACGATTCCGGCGGGCGTGGCCATCGGGTCGAATCCTCGCCTCGCGCGAATTGCTCAGCCTTTCGTGCAGGTCGTTGCTTCTGTTCCTGCCACCGCGCTCTTTCCGGTGATCCTTCTTTTCTTCATTCACATGCGCGGAGGAATGGAGATCGCCGCCATGGCCCTCATGCTGCTCGGCACGCAATGGTACATCCTGTTTAATGTTATCGCGGGGGCTATGGCTCTTCCCACGGACTTGAAGGAGGCAGCGCAAGTTTTCCGCTTTTCAAACTGGGATCGCTGGCGGCGCCTGATTCTTCCGGGAATCTTTCCCTATTTGGTGACCGGCCTTCTTACCGCTTCAGGAGGCGCTTGGAATGCCAGCATCGTCGCGGAATATTTTCATTTTCAGGGAAGGATTCTTTCCACGCCCGGCCTGGGCAGCGCGATCAGCCGCGCGAGCGCCGCAGGACGCTTTGATGTGCTGCTCGCCGCGACGCTGATCATGGCCACGGTGGTGGTGCTGATCAACAGGCTGCTCTGGAGGCGCCTCTACCGGCTGGCGGCTTCGCGTTTCAATTTGCAGACCTGACAATCCGTAGTGCCGCTACCGCGTCAGCTCGCGCGACAAATAGATCAGCTGGCCGACGTGATGGTAGGCATGCCCGGCGCAGCGCAGGAAAATACCGAAACGTTCGCCGGCTTCGGGCTCGCGTTCCGCCGAGTATTCCTTCAGCCACTCATCCGCGCCTTGTTTGTGGATTGTCTCCACAACCATATCAATCGTGCGGTCGAATGCGGCGAGCACTTCTTCTTTCGATTTGTGCTCGCTCTCGGTAAATTCAAGGTCTCGGTTGCGGACGTAGCCCGTCTGCGCCACGCGCGCGCCGATGTAGTAGCTGAGATTCCCTGTCATGTGCAGCAGCAAGTGTCCGACGCTGTTGCCGTAAGGATGCGGCCGCTTCCAGATCTGTTCCGTGGTCAGCGGATCCACCCATCTATGCGCCTGTTCCCGCACCATGCCGTAGTACGCGGCCAGATCGCTGGCAATCGTTTCCGCTAAAGTCGTCATGAGATGAGCCCCCGAGTGGCCTTCACAAGTTATTTTACCTGCGAAACACAAGATAGATACCGGACACCATCAGCGCGCCTCCTGCGAATCCCACGAGAAAAGCAGGGCGGCTATGAAGTCGGGTCAACGACGTGGCCGCTGCCAGGAAAGCGAGAACGAGAACGATGGCTCCGGCACTTCGTGATTTTTGCATTTTCGCCATGCACTTTTTCGTGTTCCCTGGAGTGTTAGACGCTCACGATACCGTCCCACCGCCGAAAGTCAAGAATCTCAGGCCCCGGCTCCGCGCGAATTGCCCCCGCGCGCGCTGCTGTGCTAGCATCCGCCAAGTCAGGAGAACGGACCGGGGATCATCATTCGACCTTCGCCCCTGCTTCGCCGGGACCCAGGTAGCTGACCGCTTTGCGGTTGCAGCATCAGAGGCCGCGTTCTCCTCCCTCAGTCAGAAACTCGCCCAGGCGCAGGCCCGCGTCTGAATGGCGTGAAGTCGCCGCGGCGGATCGCTCCCCCGCGTCTTCATCGCGCGATTGCACGACGCACCTCCGCCGCACGGTCCCCACCGGACCCGCGAGATTCATGGAGGATTCTATGAAAGTCTATTCCACAAAGGACATCCGAAACGTTGGCATTGTAGGCCACGGCGGCACCGGAAAGACGCAACTGGTGTCGTCGTTGCTCCACACCGCGGGAATGACGCCCCGGTGGGGAAAAGTTGCGGATGGTACCGCCATCACCGACTGGGACGAGGAAGAAATCGCCCGCAAAATCTCCATTCAAACCGGCCTCGCCTGCGCCGAGTGGCCCTGCACGCTTTGCTCCGGCAGTAATGTCAAGATCAATCTCCTCGATCTCCCCGGCTACGGCACTTTCATCAACGAAACCAAGGGCTCCCTCGTTGCCGCGGACGCTGCCCTCATCGCCGTGGACGCCCATGTCGGCGCTCAGGTCACCACAGAAAAGGTCTGGGATTTTTGCATGGAGTACGATATTCCGCGTGCCTTCGTCCTCACCTGGATGGACCGCGAGCTGTCCAGCTTCGAGCGTTCCATGGAATCGCTCGAGCAAACCTTCGGCCGTACCGTCGTCGCGTTGCAATTGCCCATCGGAGCTGAAAAAGATTTTCGCGGCGTCATTGATCTGGTCGCCATGAAAGCGCATCTCTACAAACCTGACGGCGACGGCAAGCCCTCCATCGAAGACATTCCCGCCGACATGCAGGACGCCGCCACCGCCGCGCACGAAAAGCTGGTCGAAATGGTCGCCGAAGGCGACGACGAATTAATGGAGGAATTTTTCCGCGAAGGCACCATTCCCATTGACGATCTTATCCCCGGCGTGCGCAAAGCCATCGTCGGCGAAAAAATCGTGCCCGTCCTGATGGTCTCCTCGACGCGCAACATCGGCACCGGCAGCCTGTTGACCTTTCTCGCGGATGCTTTTCCCCATCCTGACGAGCACGCCCAGGTCGGCTTCACCGAGCCCGGCGGCAAGGGCGACCGCGTCGAGCGCAAATATGATGACGCTCAGCCACTCTCCGTTTTCGTTTTCAAAACGCTCGCCGATCCTTTCTCCGGCCGCATCAGCTATTTCAAAGTAAAAAGCGGCGTCCTCAAAAACGACGCCACGCTCACCGATTTCAATCGCGGCACTCCGGAGCGCTTCCAGCACACTCAGGTGGTGCAGGGGAAGCAACTGACCGAAGTCGGCGAACTCCACGCCGGCGACATCGGCGCCATCGCCAAATTGAAAGATGTCTTCACCGGTGACACCCTCGGCGACAAAGCCGCGCCCGTTTTCTACAAGCCCGCGCACATTCCGGAACCCGCCATCACTTTTGCCGTCGAGCCCAAGACCCGCGCCGACGAGGACAAGATCGGCGTCGCCATTCACAAAATCCTCGAAGAAGATCAGGCCCTCCGCTTCTCGCGTGATCCGCAAACCAAGGAATTTCTCCTCGCTGGCTCCGGCCAGCAGCATATTGAAGTCGTCGTCGCCAAGCTGCACAAGCGCTATCACGTGGACCTCACGCTCAAGCCTCCGAAAGTTCCCTACCTCGAGACAATTCGCGGCAAGGCCGACGCCGAGGGCAAGCACAAGAAACAAACCGGCGGCCACGGCCAGTTCGGCGTCTGCCGCATCAAGATGGAGCCTGTCGAGCGCGGCAAGGGCATCGAATTCGTGGACGATATCTTCGGCGGCTCCATCCCCAAAAACTGGATTCCCTCCGTCGAAAAAGGAATTCGCGATTCCGCCGCCCGCGGTTACCTCGCCGGTTTTCCGGTCACCGACTTCCGCGCCATCCTTTATGACGGCAAATATCACGACGTGGATTCTTCGGACATGGCTTTCAAGATCGCCGGTTCGCTGGCCTTCAAGGAAGCCATGAAGCAGGCTCGCCCCGCGTTGCTCGAACCGATCATGAACGTGGAGGTTTACGGTCCCGACCAGTATTCCGGTGACTTGATGGGAGACCTGAGTTCCCGTCGGGGCCGCATCGCGGGCAGCGAAGTCCGCGGCCACAACGTCATCATCAAGGCCCAGGTGCCCATGGCGGAGATGTTGAGTTACGCCACGGACCTTACTTCCATGACCCAGGCGCGCGCGAGCTATTCGATGGAATACTCGCATTACGATTACTTGCCCAACGAGCTAGCGGAAAAAGTCATCGCCGCGCACAAGGCTGCCCACGGCGAACAATTGGTGGAAGAAGAGGCCTAGCGTTTCCTGCTTCAGCGCGGTGCGCTAAAGAAACTTCGGCACCAGCATCCCCGTGCGCTGCGCGTACGCCCGGTAGGTCTCTCCAAACTCGGACGTCATGTAGCGCTCTTCCTTGCGCGCTTTGAAATAAAACGCCACGATTGTGATGCCCAACGCGATCAGCCCGCGTATCTCGCCCAGCGCCAGCGCCGTTCCAGCCATTGCCGTCAGCATTCCCGTGTAGATCGGGTGCCGCACGGCGCGATACGGCCCCGACACGATCAGTTCATGTCCCGCTTTGACCGTCACCGTCGCGCTCCAATTCTCTCCCAGGTGCCATCTCGCCCAGATCGCCAGTCCCACGCCCAGCGCTGTAATGGCCACTCCAATGGCGCTGATCTGCGCATCCGGCTTGACGAATCTTCGCCCCAATTCCGTAAACGTCATCCAATCGCTGAACAGCAGAACGTACGCAACAATCATCGGAATCATATACATGAGCCGCTCGCCCGTCGGCTCACGCTTCTTGACTGACTTCAGCTTGCGTGCCGAGATCACCCAGTACGCCAGAAATGCCAGCCAGAACCAGCCTGCGATGTGAAACCAATCCATCGGCCGCATCAATGCACTCCTGGTGGAACCGCCGGCCATCCATCGCGCCTGATTCGCAGCGAACGCGGCGCCGCACGCCGCTCAGATCTCCCAAACAGCACTACGTTACTGTGGTTCCGTTTCTTTCGCAAAATTCTTCATCCCTTCGACGGACCGCCATCCGGCTTCTTTGTCCGCCGCCAATTTGGTGCTTGCCTCATGGCAAACTCCATCCAAAATGGTCTCACCATGAAACACAAATTTTCGCGCAATCCCGCTCCCGGGCCGCAAACCCAATCCATCCATGCCGGTGAACCTGTCCGCCACGGTGTCAACGCTCCCGTCGGGCCGGAAATCTGCCGCACCTCCACTTTCACCTTTTCGTCCACGGAAGAAATGAAGCGCTGGGCCGAGGGCAAAAGCAAGGCCTACATTTATACTCGCTATGGCAATCCCA
>Ga0335079_10002963_pt1 | contig 19558 bp, 15 predicted proteins | sample Lox_Sample_33_FD_206719 | JGI IMG/M metagenome (GOLD analysis project Ga0335079, IMG submission 206719) | Soil microbial communities from Loxahatchee National Wildlife Refuge, Florida, United States - Lox_Sample_3.3 | ecosystem: Environmental > Terrestrial > Soil > Wetlands | place: USA... | reverse complement strand
TCCCCGTCTTACCGGACCTCCGTTGCCACATACGGCCAAGACACGCCGAAACCAGTACTTGACCAGCCAGGCCAGCCACTAACTCCCCGGCATTGGGCCTAACTCTGGCTGCGTCCCTTCCCGCTCCGTGTCGTCACGGCCTGGCTGGCCGCTGGGGATCACCGTGAATCCGAGCCGCTGATACAGCGCCATGGCGGGGTTGCCGCGGGTCACGGCCAGGTGCAGCTCTTTGACGCCGATCCCATCCAGGCGGCGCATGCTGTCCTCGATGAGCCAGCGCCCGATCCCGCGCCGCTGGCATACAGGATCGGTCACGGCGAAGGCCAGCAGCGGCAGGCGCTCGTGCGCGTCGTCCAGGACGATGATGACGGCGGCAACGAGGACCGATTCCTCCTCCGCGGCCAGGCTAGCCTGCCAGATAACCGTCCCCCATCGTCCCGCCAGGGCTGCCGCCGCCTCGGCATCGGCATCACCGGGACCGCTGTACTCGTCGTCTTCACCACCCCGGAACGCCCGCCACATGAGCTGTCCCAGCGCAGCCTCATCCGCTGCGCTGAGCGTCCTGACCCGGATATGGCCAGGCAGCGCCGCAGTCGGATGACCTGCCGTTATCCACGCTCTCCGCATGTGCACCGCGTCTCTGGTCACCTGCGAAGGCTACCGAGCAAGACTGCTTCCTCGTCGCGGGCAACATCGGGCAACGCGACGTCCAGGAGATCGACGGAACGGTCTGTGACGCGCTGTACGCCAAGCTGCTCGCCGAAGGCCAGGTCGAAGAAGCGGCAAACTACGCGGGCTGTGCACAGGCGGCGGCCCGGGCCTAGCGGGCAGGCTCTGCCGTGCCGGACGGCAAGACCGAGAACGCCCAGCACGTCCTGGCACTCGACCCGTTCACGTTGGCCGCCCTCAAGGCGCACGTCGAGCAGCTCGAGCATGAGCGGCGGGACTTCGGCCCGGACTACCACGATCACGGCGTGCTGTTCTGCTGGCCGGGCGGCAGGCCTCCGCATCCTGACACGATCACCCGGCGCTTCATGCGGTGTGCATCTGTCCTGGTCTTCTACGTCTCCGCCCGTCTCAAGCTGTCCCGCTGCGTCTCGTGCACAAACCCGTGCACAAATCTGGTTCCTGAGCCTGGCGGGAAGCCACGACCCTGCGATTGGCGGCAGCGGCGGTGAGCGACGAGGTGAGTCGTTGTGCGGTGTCGTTGCTGTCACTTCTGCTGTCACCGACCTTCCAGTTCGTCATTCACGAGGACGCGGCCGCCGGTGTCGGGCGGGCGGCGGTCACCCGCCGGGGGGCCGGGCGGCGGCGGGGCACCCGCTTCGGGGCCGGGACCGGGTCGAACTTCGCAGGATCGGCCAGGTACTCCCGGAAGATCCGCGCCATGGACGCCGCCTGGTAGCCGTCAACGAAGCGGTGGTCGAGGCCGACGCAGAGCGGCAGCATGGGCCGCACCACCGGCTGTCCGTCCCGGGCCACCGCCTTGTCCGTGACCGCGCCGACCATGATGAGGACCGGGACGTGCACGAACGGCGGCACCGGGGCGAACGCCGAGTCCAGGCCAAACGTGCCCACGTTGCTCACCAGGAACGACCCGTAGGGGCGGGCCTCCAGGCCCATGAACGGGATGGGCAGTTGCAGGGTCTCGGTGACAAGGCCGATCGAGTCGAGGACGACCCGCAGGATCATCGGCGGCAGGTTCTGCACCATCGTCTTCACCTGCTTGAACTGCGGGTCGCGGTCGTCGCGGATCATCCCGGCCCGCTGCGCCAGCTCGGACGCGATGACCCACGGTGGCTTCGTGTCGACCTCCCGGATGACGGATCCGGACAGGTCGGTGGCGGCCGCCTCCTGACCCGCCACCGGGTCGGTGCGCAGCGACACCACGAAGAAGCCGTCGATGGTGGGCGACGGGGCGAACGACCCGAAAACCACCCGGCCGTTCAGGCCCGGCAACGCCTCGGTCACCTTGGCGGCGGCCCGGCCCACCAGGTGGGCGGGCGTCACGTGGACGCCGGTGGCCCGGCGCACCTGCTCGATGTAGTCCAAAATCGGGTCGGCGTCGACGTCCAGGGTCGCCGCGATCATCGGGTCCTTCCGCGGACGCCACGACGCCATCGCGATCTTGCGCCACACCGAGAACGGAATCTCCACAGGATTGCTCATCTGAACTCCTCTCGTCGGCGTCGCCGTCCCCCCTGTGTCCCACATGGGAACGAGCGCCTCATGATTGTGTGCGGGGGATCAAGTCATCAGGAACGCGCGTCGCCGACATGTGCTCGGTTGCCCACCGTACGTAGCTACGCCCGTATGTTTCGGCTATGCGGGGTGAGAGACGGTACATCCACCAGAGCCATCGCGCTGATGAGGGCCTGACGATGATGGGCCTGTCGCGGTCCAGATCGCTAAGGACTTCCCGCGCCAGGCGCGCGACTGGGTAGGGAGCACTGTGGGTGGCATGGCCCAGCAGGCCGCGGGCGTCGGTGAAGACGTGCGGCGTGGGAGGCAGGCCAGGTGGGCCGCCCTTATCCAGCAGAGGTGTCTCGATGACGCCGGGGCAGATCAGGTTAACGCGAACCCCGTGTGCTTGTGCCTCCATTCGAAGGCTCATGGTGAGCCCTACCACGGCGTGTTTTGTCATCGTGTACGGACCCTGCAAGGGTGACGGCAGGAGCCCGGCGAGGGATGCGGTATTGGCGATCTGGCCGTGGCCCTGCTTGATCATGATGGGGTAGGCGGCGAGCACCCCGTGCAGGACGCCGCGAACGTTGGTGTCGTAGATCCGCTCCCAGTAGTCGAGTGTCAGCTCGTCCGCGAATCCGATGACGCCTATCCCGGCGTTATTGATCACCAGGTCCAGCCGGCCGTAGTTGTCGTAGACGTCGTTCACCAGGTCGGTGACTTCGTTGGCGTTTCGCACGTCAACGACGGCTCCCCGGGCCTTGCCGGGGCCCTGGGCGGTGAGTTCGCCTGCCGTGCGCTGAAGGTCAGCCTCTGTGCGTGCGGCGAGCACCACGTCGTCACCCCACGCGACGAGCGCAGCCCCGAGCGCCCGGCCGATACCGCTGGATCCTCCAGTGATGATGACAATGCGTGACATGACAGTCACCTCCTCGACTGCCAGCGTTCTCTTCAGCGTGGCGCCGCTGAAGTGTCAAAATGCCCGCCGGAACGTGACCTTTGGCTCTGATCTACATAGCGGGGCACGACTACATGCCAGAGGCCTTTCTCTGTTCGAGAAAGGACCTCTGGCCTTGGTAGCAGGGGAGGAATTTGAACCCTCGACCTCTGAGTTATGAGCCACACGACATTCGTCTCTGCCGTCTCGGACAGTCTCCGGTCACCACGCTGGCCTCGGCAGACCTGCTGTATGCAGTCGCCCCAGGCCCTCTGCGTCTCCCCGTCTCAGCCTGTCCTGTCACGTCTCGTGCGCAACCGCGTGCACAAATCGGTCTCCCGGCCTGTTGGTTCGTGCCGGCAAGCATGACCGGTCCGATCTGGCATATAACGACCACGGGACCTTCAGATCCGTGACCAATGCGGTCTGTCCAGCCAGTGCGCCAGAATCCGTATCCGCAGGTCAGGATCCGCCGGTTGTCCAGGCTGTCCGCCATGGTCCGGTGTGGTCCGCTCAGTTTGCGAGAAACCGTGAGAAATCCCGCTGCACTGCGGATTGTCCCACTCACGGGCACGCTGCTGCGTTACATCCGCGCAGTCAAGGCCAGCGCGGTAACTAGCGGTCGGTCACAAGGCCACGGTATTTTGCGTTATGGTGACGAAGCGAGGCCCAAGTGGGTGAGCGCCGGTGGCCGATGGCCGCCGCTGTACTTATCGCCGGGGGACTCAGATCTCCGGAAGGTTAGGACCGGCACCGGTTCTGACCTGGGCTGATATACATGGCGTTCTTTGTTAAAAGTATTAACTAATGATACGATCGGGGTATGCCGTCAGCCGCCGCGTCTGCCATCCTGGAGGGCGTGCCGGAAGCTGCTGACCTGCGGGTGCTGCGCTCGGGCGGGGTGACGCGGGTCTTCGCCGGGAAGACCGCGCTGTTCCGGTTCGCCGACGGCGATGCCGGGATGCGGAACATCGCGGTGGCCGCGCTGCGGCAGATCGGGTTCCCCGGCACGCAGGTCGCGGCGGCGCTGGGGCTGACGACGAACTACGTGGCGACGCTGCACCAGCGGGCGCAGCGGGAGGGGACCGCCGGGCTGGTCCGGCCGCGGGGCCGGCCCCGCACGGTGACGGACCAGGACTGGGAGCAGGCCCGGGCATGGCGCGCGGCCGGGGTGCGGGACGCGGAGATCGCCCGCCGGCTCGGGGTGCAGCAGTCCACGGTGCTGCGGCGGCCCGGCCCGGCCCGGGTGCAAGGCGAGCTGGAGCCGCAGGGCGCTGCCGCTTGCGGCCCGGCCGCGGCGGGCCGGGAGGGCCGGCCGCCGGGGCCGGAACCGGAGGCCGTGCCGGGGCAAGACGAGCAGGAGCCTGAGCAGCCGGAGCCTGCGCCGCGGCCGGAGCCGGGCGTCGTGCCGCCCGGGTTCGCCAGGGCGGCGCGGGCGGCGGAGGGCAGCGGGATGTTCTCCCGGTATGCGGGGGCGATGCTGCTGCACGCCTACCCCGGGCGGGCCGGGGAGATCCTGCCGGAGGCGGCCGGCGGCGACGCCCGGGACGCGGCGCTGCTGTCGGCGGTGAGCATGGGTTTCGCGCTGGGGGCGGCGACGGCCGAGCAGGTCAAGCACCTGGCCCCGGCGGAAGCGGGCCCGCTGGCCGGGCTGGCCGTGCTGCCGTCGCTGCGGACGCTGCGCCCGCGGCTGGCCGCGATCGCCGGCGCCGCCGACCCGCTGGAGCTGCAGGCGGCATTCGCGCAGGCGATGCTGGCGGCGAACCCGGAGACGTCCGGGGTGTACTACGTCGATGACCACTTCGTCCCGTACGCGGGCGCGAAACCGGTCGGCAAGGGCTGGAACAACAAGCGGGGCCGGGCGGGGAGGGGCCGCGCGGACACGCACGTGACCACGCATGACGGGCGGGCGGTGTGCTTCGTGACTGGCGAGCCGTCCGGGCTGTCCGTCACGCTGCCGAAGGCGCTGGCCGAGCTGAAGAAGACCGTCCCGCCGGGCACCGAGATCATGCTCGGGTTTGACCGCGGCGGCGCCTGCCCGGCCGTGTTCGCGCACTGCCGGGAGAACAAGGTGCACTGGGTGACATACCGGCGCGCTCCGCTGGCCGCCCCGAAGATGCTTCCCGTCCTCACCGAGGTCACGGTGAACGGCAGGACCCGTACTGCCGCCTGGACCGATGAAACCGTGCAGCTCAAGGACTACGGCGCCGCCCGGCAGATCACCCTGTTCGAGGACGGCCGGGCCGTGCTGCAGGTGCTCACCTCCGGCTTCGATGCGTGCCCGGCCGCGCTGCTGGGCTGGCTGAAGTCCCGGTGGCGGGAGGAGAACTACCTCAAGTACGCCAGCCAGAACTACGGCATCGACAAGATCTGCGACTACTTCGCGGACATCGAGGCGAACACCAAGGTCGTGGACAACCCGGCCCGCAGGAACGCGAACGCGAAGGTCCGCGAGGCCGAGAAGGATCTCGCCACGGCCGAGCGGGACCTGGCCGTGCTGCCCGGCGACCCGGCCGTCCCGCCCCCGGTCAAGAACGAGAAACTGATCCCCGCCGCCGAGCAGAAGATCGCCGCCGCCCGCCGCAAGCTCGCCGCGGCGAAAAAGGCCCGCGACCCGATCCCGGCGAAGCTGCCCGCCAGCCAGATCGACCCCCAGGCCCAGGTGGCACTGCTGCGCACCGGGCGGCGCGGCCTGCAGATGGTGCTCCGGCTGCTCGCGCACAACGCCGAGCACTGGCTCTCCGGCCAGCTCAACGCCTACCTGCGCGACGACGACGAATACCGCGCCATCACCCGCGAGACCATCATCCGCGGCACCGCCGGCGTCATCACCTTCGCCCCCGAAACGGTCACCGTCACCCTCCAGCGGCCCGCCGAGCCTCGCGTCACCCGCGCCCTGGCCCTGCTCATCGACCAGGTCAACGCTGTCCCGCCGCGGATGCCGGGCGACACCCGGCCCATCACCTATCAGCTCACTGCGAGCCCGGCGATTTAACACCAAGCCGACCGCGCCTTCCGGAGATCTGGGACTGCGGATCCTCCTGCCTTCCCAACTCAGGCTGGATGACGCGCGCCCGCTGTTCGTAATCGTGCTGGCTGTGCTGATGGTCGCGCTCATCGTCGGCGACCCCGGCCGCATCGACCGCCAGAAAACCTGGCTGCGGGTCCTGACCGGAGTGCTCATCGGAGTGATCACCGTCGTCAACGCAGGGTCATCGGTTCGGCTGGTATACGCCATCATCACGACCGAGCCCTTCACCAATGACGCGAACATCCTGCTCGTCAGCGGTGGGATCATCTGGCCGACGAACATGATCGCCTTCGGGCTGTGGTACTGGGATCTGGACCGTGGCGGCGCGGCCGCCCGGGCGCTCGGAACCGGCACCTCAGCGGCGTTCGTGTTCCCCGAGATGTCGAACCCGGAACTTGTCCGGGACAACTGGTACCCGTCGTTCGTGGATTACCTGCACCTGTCCTACAGCACTTCGATGGCATTCAGCCCAACGGACGTCTCGGCGATAAAGCCGTGGGCGAAGCTCATGATGATGGCCGAGGAGACGATCTCACTAGTGCGCTGGCCACGAACGTTCACCGGGTGGCTGACAGGTCGCGGTGATGCTTCCACACTCGATGTGTGATGGCAGGTCGAGTGCGGGAGGCGAGATGGCTGAGCCGGTCCGGGCGCGACAGCTGAGTGATGAGGAGGGCCGGCGGCTGCTGCAGATCGTGCGGCGGGGCAAGCACGGGTCGGTCCGGGTCCGCCGGGCGATGATCATCATGGCGTCGGCGTCGGGCACGCTGGTGCCGGCGATCGCGCGGCTGGTGGCGGCCGATGAGGACACGGTGCGGGACGTGATCCACCTGTTCAACGCCAAGGGCCTGGCGGCGCTGGACCCTCGGTGGGCGGGCGGCCGTCCCCGCCTGATCAGTGACGAGGACATCGAGGTCATCGTCGCGGCGGCCAGGACCCGTCCGGAAAAGCCAGTCCAGCCGTTCACCCGGTGGAGCCTGCGCAAGCTGGCCGCCTATTTAGCGGGCCGTCCCCGGCCGGTCCGGATCGGGCGGGAGCGGCTGCGGCAGATCCTGCATGAGCGCGGGATCAGCTTCCAGCGGACCCGGACCTGGAAGGAGTCCGCCGACCCGGACCGGGACGCCAAGCTGGACCGGATCGAGTACGTGACCAGCAACTACCCGGACCGCTGCTTTGCCTTCGACCAGTTCGGGCCGCTGTCGATCCGGCCTTGCCACGGCGCGTGCTGGGCGGAACGCAAACGGCCCGTCCGGCTGCGCGCGACCTACCACCGCAGGCACGGCATCCGCTATTTCCACGGCTGCTACAGCATCGGCGATGACCAGCTGTGGGGCGTCACGCGCGAGCACAAGGGCGCCGACCATACCCTAGCGGCGCTGAAGTCGATCCGGGCCGCCCGCCCCGGCGGCTACCGGCTGTTCGTCATCATGGACAACCTGTCGGCCAACAAGACCCCGGCGATCCGGCGCTGGGCCAAGCGGGAGAACGTCGAGCTGTGCTTCACGCCTGCGAACGCGTCATGGGCCAACCCGGTCGAGGCGCACTTCGGTCCGCTGCGGATCTTTGTCATGAGCTGCTCTGACCATCCCAGCCATACCGCGCTGGCCCGCAGGCTCCAGGCATACCTGCGCTGGCGTAACGCCCACGCCCGTCACCCCGATGTCCTGACCGCCCAGCGCCGCGAACGAGCCCGCATCCGCAGCGAACGACAGCAACGCTGGGGCCGCCCAAGGCCCAGACCGCAGGCCGCATAGCCAACCCGGCAACGACCACCGGGCCTGGTTCGAGACGGCTAAGGTACGCCGGGCTCACGCCGGCCCGCCTGGGCCTTGCCGGGCAGTGCGTAGAGTCTGGCTCATGCTGGACTCGCTGACGCTACCGCCGCCGCCGACGTTGCACGGCGAGCGGGTCATCTTGCGTGGCCGACGGGACTCCGATGTTGATGACCGGCTGTGTCTTCCCATCGACCCCGAGGAAGAAGACTGCTACGGCTCGGCGTGGCGGAGGGAGTGGGATGGCCGCCGGTACCACACCCGGGAGTACCTGACCAACTTCGGCTCCCCGCCGAATCCCCGCACCTATACCTGGATGGTCGAATACGACGGCCACTGCATCGGCACCGCCGGTCTTGAAGTGAACCCCGACCAGCACTCGGCCGAGTACACGGTGGGCTTGTTCGTGGCTGCCCTGCGCGGCCGGGGGCTGGGCCGCGAGGTCACCTGGCTGGTACTGGCCTGGGCGTTCGATGTGCTGGGCGTGCACCGCGTCGAGTTGCAGGCGGTGGCCAGTAATACCCGTGCCATCAACTGCTACCTGGCCTGCGGCTTCCGCCAGGAAGGAGTCCGCCGGGAAGCCGAACTCTATCCTGACGGCTGGAAAGACTTCATCATGATGGGCATCCTGCGCTCCGAGCACGCCGCCCAGGCCGGGCAGGGTCTGCCGCCCGTTCAGCGGCCCGGTGAACGTTCGTGGTCACCGCACTAGTCGTTGGGATCCTCGTGGTCGCCCGGGCGGTCAATATCCTGAAGTAGGGCAGGGTACTCCAGGCGGTGGTTTTCAAGAGCGTACGTGATTCACTGGCCGTCCTTGCTCTTACCTGGACTTTCAGTACTCCAGCCTGCTACGTCATCCAAGATCATCCCGCGTATATCCCGCATGTCAGCGATTGTCACTGTTGCTGTCAGTCGTCCGCAGTGGCGCCAGGGGAGTTTCCCGGATGGGCAGCGGTCAGCAGGTATTCGATCCGGGCCAGCCGCCGGTCGAGCTCGGCCAGCGTCACCTCGCGCCGGGCCGCTTCGTCCTGCGGCGCGGGCCTGGCCTGGCTGGGGCCCTGGGTGACAAAACTGGATGCGACCTGGGCGGTGATCACCGCCAGTGTCAGCAGCCCGGTGCCCATGATGAAGCACGCGGTGATCCGGCCCCCGGTGGTGACCGGGTAAAAGTCGCCGTAGCCGACGGTGGTGACCGTGACAAAGGACCACCACAGCGCGTCCCCCAGGGTGCGGATGTTGGAGCCGGGGGCGTGCCGCTCGACCAGGTACACGATGACCGCGCCGTTGATGACCAGCACCATGGCGGCCACCAGGAACCGGGCCAGGTGCCCGCGCCGGAACACCGACCGGACCAGCCGGATGCTGAACAGCAGCCGCACCGGCGGGGCGATAACCGAGACAAGGGCCAGCGGATGGGTCAGCGCATAGTGAAGGTGACGGGGGGCCAGGGCGCTGCGGATGGCGATGTCGACCGCGTAGACGGCCGACAGGGCAACCCGGAAGGCGAACACGATGCCCGTCACCTCATGGCCGAAGTCGCCCCGGGGGACCACGACCAGCCACAGCGTGGCCAGGGCCAGCAGGTCAAGGGGATCCCGGGTCCTGGCTTCATACCCGGCCAGGCGGCCCGGGTCGCTCACGGCACGGTCAGCCCCGCCGGCCCGGCCCGGCAGCCGGTCGTTGTCATTCATGGTCATCAGCGTTCCACCCGGCTGGCCAGCCGACCAGGCACAACACTCACTTCGGCCCGGCCTTGTGTCCAGGAAGATCCGGACGGCTCCTGGCAGGGTCTCCCTCAGCGCGCGGCGGACCGCAGAGGTTGCCCGGAGCTCATATGGTTCTTCCGCGTCCTCGCTCACGGCGTCCGGCACTGCCTCATCACCTCGGCGAGCTCCTCGGCGGAGACGCACTCGCCGCGGGCGAGCTCCACATCTGGCTCGGCCAGCCGGTTCATCGTGGCGGCATCGCGCATGATCTCCAGCGTTTCCTCCAGTCGTTCATGGTCTTCCGGAGCGATCAGGACGGCCGAGGGCCTGCCGTGTACCGTGACCGTCACTCGCTCGTGGTAATCGTGGACACGACTGACGATCTCGGAGAGATGGGACTTGACGTCTCCGAGCGGCATCACGGTCATAGTCAAAACTATGACCGAATCTGGCGGATCGTCAGACGCTAGCCAGTGATGCGGCGGGTCATCGCTGGGCGTACGATCGTGTACAAATCTCATGCAGAAGGCCCTTCCTCTGTTTGAGGAAGGGCCTCTGGCCCAGATCTCCGGCGTTAGTCGTGCGTTAATAGTTAACGTTGGTTCGTGGTGATCTGGTAGGTGATGGGCCTGTGGTCGCCGGGCATGGCGGGCGGGTCCTGGTTGATCTGGTCGATGAGCAGTGCCAGTGCCTGCCGGACGCGGGGTGCGGCCGGCGGCTGGAGGCTGACGGTGATCGCGGCGGGTGTCCAGCTGATCGTGCCGGCCAGGCCGCGGATGATGGTCTCGCGGGTGATGGCCCGGTATTCGTCGTCGTCGCGCAGATAGGCGTTGAGCTGGCCTGATAGCCAGTGCTCGGCGTTGTGCGCGAGGAGCCGCAGCACCATCTGCAGGCCGCGCCGCCCGGTCCGCAGCACTGCGACCTGCGCATCGGGGTTGATGTCGTTCGCGGCGGCCTTGGCCGGGATCTTGTCCCTGGCTGCCTCGGCGGCCTGCAGTTTCTTCCGGGCGTCGGTGATCGCGGCCTGGGCGGCGGGGATCAGCGCCGTGTTCTTGTCGTGCACGCTGATCGCCGGGTCGGCAAGGAGCACGGCCAGGTCCCGCTCGGCATCGGCCAGGGCCTTGTGCGCGGCACGGACCGCGGTGTTCGCGTTCTTGCGGGCCGGGTTCGCGACGACCTTGGTGTTCGTCTCGATGTCCGCGAAGTAGTCGCAGATCTTATCGATCCCGTAGTTCTCGCTGGCGTACTTGAGGAAGTTCTCTTCCCGCCACCGGGACTTCAGCCAGCCCAGCAGGTCCGCCGGGCACGCGTCCTCATCATCGGTGAGGATCTGCAGGACCGGGCGGCCGTCCTCGAAGAGCGTCAGTTGCCGCGCCTGCCCGTAGTCCTTGATGGTGACGGTTTCCTCGCACCAGGCGATCCGCCGGGTCACGCCGTTCACGGTGATGACAGTCAGGATCGGCAGCATGGCGGGGACGGCCAGCGGCGCGCGCCGGTAGCTGACCCAGTGCACGCCCTGCCCGCGGCAGTGCGCGAACACGGCCGCATACGAGCCGCCGCGGTCGAACCCGATCATCAGCCGTGTGCCGGGCGGGACCGTTTTCTTCAGCTCGGCCAGCGCTTTCGGCAGCGTGACGGACAGGCCGGACGGTTCCCCGGTCACGAAACACACCGCCCGCCCGTCATGCGCGGTGACATGGGTGTCCGCGCGGCCCTTCTCCGCCCGCCCCCGCTTGTTATTCCACCCTTTGCCCGCCGGCTTCGCGCCCGTGTACGGGACGAAGTGATCATCGACGTAATACACGCCCGAGGTCACCGGGTCCGCGGCCAGCATCGCGGCCGCGAACGCCTTCTGCACCTGCAGCGGGTCCAGCCCGCCGGCGATCTGCGCCAGCCCCGGCCGCAGGCTGCGCAGGCCGGGCAGCACCGCCAGCCCGGCCAGCGGCCCCGCCTCCGCAGGCGCCAGGTGCTTGAACTGCTCCACCGTGTGCGCGCCCAGCGCGAAGCACACCGACACCGCAGCCAGCAGCGCCGCATCCGCACCGGCCACGCCAGGCAGCAGCACGCCGGCACCGGTACGGGCATAGAACGCGTGCAGCAGCATCGCCCCCGCATACCGCGTGCTCACCTCGCCGCTGCCGCGCGGCAGCCCGGCAGGCACCAGCCCCGGCGCCGGGACGCCGCCTTCTTCTTCAGCTGCTGCTTCCCGTGCTCCTGGTGCCTGCGGTGCCTCCGGGCCGACGGCGGCATCCGCGTCCGGCTCGCCGCCCGGCAGCGGGTCCGCTGCCGGCGCCTTCCCGCCGGCCGTGTCCTCGCGCTTGCCCAGGCCGCGCCCGATCGTGGTATGCGCCACCCCCAGCCGCCGCCCGATCTCCGCGTCCGAGACACTGTCAGCCCGCCACGCCCGGGCCTGCTCCCACTGCGCTGGCGTCACCGTCCCCGGGCTGCCGCGCCGCTGCTGCCCCGACACCACCGCCGCCGACCCGTCCCGAAGCGCAGCCCGGTACAGCGTCGACACATACGCCTCAGTCAGCCCCAGCACCTCAGCGACCCGCCGGCCCCTGAACCCCAGCCGCCGCAGCGTCACGATCGCCAGGTTCCGCATCGCCAGGTCAGCCGCGTCATAGTCGAACAAGACCGCCGAGCCGACGGTGATCACGCACCGGCCGCCCGCCTCGTGCATACGCAGATCGCTGGGTTCCGGCATGCCCTCCAGGATCGCCGCAACCGCCGCTGACACGCCACCTATCCTACCAGAGTTTTAATAAATACGCACAGCCCCGGGACGGGAAAACCCCCACGTCATCAAGGCTGTGGATAACTTAACGCCGGAGATCTGGGGCCGGGACGCGAAGATCGACTGGAAAGCGCTCAGCAGGCGCATCGGGCACGCGGACGTGGCGTTCACCATGAAGCAGTACGTCCAGACCGACCTGGAGGCCGACCGCCGGGTCGCCAACACCCTGGCGGAGCTGATCATCGGCGGATCGCTCGCCTCCATGGAGGTCACGACCACCGAGGGCGCGGCTTGAGCGGGCGCCCCGTGCACAAATCCGTGCACAAACTACATGCAGAAGGCCCTTTCTCTGTTCGAGAAAGGTCCTCTGGCCTTGGTAGCGGGGAGGGATTTGAACCCTCGACCTCTGGGTTATGAGCCATACGACGCGTGTCTCTCACCATCTCCAGCGTCCCGTCCCGTCTCGCTGACGAGGCTAAAGGCCTCGGTGGGCGTCGCCGGTGTCTCGCGTCGTCTCCCCTGTCCCGGGCGGTCTCGTTAGCAAATCCGTTAGCGGTTACATGCCTGGTCGCCAGCTCATGCGTCTCCGTCGGATCTCTAGTCAGCCCCGTCCACCGGGGTCAGATCCGGATGACGTCAACACCGGGCATGTCGTCGTAGTCCGTGTCCTGCGTCACGACCGGAACGCGGTGGGCGATCGCGGTGGCAGCGATCCAGCTGTCGTTGATCGGGGCCTTGCGCCCCGCCGCTCGGAGCCTGGAGATCAGGAGAGCCCATGCTTCGGACACCGCCTCATCCATGGTGAGGGCCTCGAACTGCTGCGCGAGCTGGTAAGTCGACAGTCTGCGAGATGCCGCTTCGGGATTCTGGGCCTGCAGCACGCCGAGCCGCAGCTCGCCCAGCGTGACCGCTGAGACACCCCATTCGAAGCCGTCGAAACGACTGGGATCAAACCGTGCAGCCTCAAGGCCGATAAAGACGGACGTATCTGCCAGCGCCCGCTTGAGAACTACCACGGCAGGTCATCCGTCGTCTCGGTGAGCGTGGCCCGCAACTCCTCAGCCAAGCCGGTGGTATCTGGTCCCAGCCGTTCGAGTTCGCGGCCGATCTCTGATGCAGGTAGCCACTGCCGCCGACGCGAAAGCGGGATGATCTTAGCGACGGGATGATTGTCCTTGAAGACCTCTATCTCCTCGCCTGCTTCCACACGCCGCAAGATCTCCGCAGTGTGGTTACGGAGATCGCGGGCAGGAATGGCGGTCACAGGTCGAGTGTAGCAAACCTGCTACATGCGTAGCAACTGTTGGCACCCTTCCGGAGCCAGTCCCCGTATCGCCGAAGCACAGCAAGGCGATGTTCGGGCTGAGCCCTGGCCGTTAGCCCAGGGGTAAGTTAAAGGCCTCCTCCGTGACCGGAGGAGGCCTTTGACCTGCGGAATTAGTAGCGGGGGAGGGATTTGAACCCTCGACCTCTGGGTTATGAGCCATACGACATGCGTCTCCACCGTCTCGGACAGTCTCCAGTCACCGCGCTGTCCTCGGCAGACCTGCTGCGCGCAGTCACCCCGGGCCTTGTGCGTCTCCCCCGTCTCAGCCTGTCCCGCCGCGTCCGGTTTACAAAATGGTTTACAGACCTGGCTGCTGCGCACGTTTCTGACTCGCGGTCCTGCTCGACACCGCTGCTGATGCAGCCGCCGCCGCAGGGGTCGCGGTCAGCGGCGCGATCATCCTGGGCGCTGGTGGATTGTATTGGCTCGACCCGGCCACCGCGCTTGTCATCGCGGCGGCCGTCGGCTACCACGCGTTGATGCTCATCCGCAAGGTCGTCGCGGCACTCCGGTCTCCGTGACCAGCGTTTGTCCTATCCCACGGCGGCGGCCATGACCAGGACACCGAGGCTACCAGCAATACGGCGACATCTGCCCGCGGCCTCGTGATGCTGCCGATTGGACCGGACAAGTAGGTCGCTGCCTGGTTGCCAGCTGCGCCGTGCCAGTTCGGCCCTCCAGGGCCGCAGTGGCTATGACGGCTCAGATTGGCCCCACTATGACCGCCGGATCTCGTTTGACCCCGGGTGCTCCGACCTCAGCGGCGGCCCAGCCGCCGCTCACCGCCAGCGCCCGGCTGGTATGTCAGGCCATAGTGCTTAAAGACCGCCTCTTCGTCGGCCGCCGCCAGCTCACCGTCGGTGTCGATCGACGGTGCATCCTTCACCTGCTTCTTACCGAAGGCGACCTTGAGATACCCAGGCCCGACAGTCGCCCGGTCAAGGGGCACGAACACGAGCCGGTGCCGACCTACCATCCCGACCCTGACCGTGCCGAAGGACGGCAGGTCGGTGCTGGTGTCAACGTAGATGGCCTCCAGCTCGCCGATCTTGTGGGCGTCGGCGTCGACCACGTCGTGACCGCGCCAATCCCGGATGTTCTCCGCCTCGAACATGCCACCCCTCCTCCCGACAGGGCCACCCGCCGTTTGTCTACGGTCTTACCCACAGAAACACTGCAGATCCCTTGCCGGCAAAGGAAAACAGCAGCGTTGCCTCGACCTGCCCGGTGCCCGGTCAGCGGTTCTTGCGGCAAAGCCCGCGAGCTGGACAAGCGAGAGCCGAGGAAGACGGCTGCGCGCCGCAACGGGCCTGCGTGACGTGTGAGCCACGTTGATCTGCGCCGCTCGGTTACGGCCCGGCGTGCGCCGGGCGGGCCTCCCAAGGCAGAGCCCAGCGCTGACGCCGGGCCAGCGGCACCGCAGGCGCCGGGCCTTGATATTTAGTATTACTAAGGACTATTCGGCAGCATGTTGGGGCCTGAGGCACTGTCTTGAGTCGCCGGATCAGCGGGTCGCTAGCCTCGTTCGAGGTCACCGGCTTGGCGTGCGAGCACCAAGCCGGTGACGGTCAGCACGTGCTCGCAAGACAGCGCAAACGAGCGCGACGTTTACAAAATCGGTTTACAAAACTCGGGCCAGAGGTCCTCTTCTTGTTCGAAAGAGGGCCTCTGGCCTTGGTAGCGGGGGAGGGATTTGAACCCTCGACCTCTGGGTTATGAGCAAGCCGGGCGCTGTCCCGGCCTGTCCCGGCCCGTCGCTTTTGCCTGTGCTGGCCTCAGCGGATGCCATGGCGGCGTCTCGTTCCGTCTTGCCATGTCCGGCACGTTGCGGGGTGTCTTGGTCACGACCATGGTCACGGGTCAGAAGGCATCGAAAGCGAGCCTGGACGGGGTTAGGCTTTGGCCATGAGCGAGGGGGGCTGGGACGTTTTCGTGTCCTACGGGCACGGGGATGCCGGATGGGTCCGGGTGCTGGCCGGTAATCTGCACCGGGCTAATTTCGACGTGTTCCTGGATGAGTGGGAGCTGGTCGGCGGGGACCGGTTCGCCGGGCGACTGGAAGAGGGAATCCGCGGGTCGGCTAGCGGGGTGCTGGTGGTGAGCCCGCATGCGCTGTCGCGGCCGTGGGTGCGGGAGGAATATGAGGCGCTGCTGCGCCAGGCGGTGGAGCAGCCGGGGCGGCGGCTGATCCCGGTGCTGTACGCCGACGCGGAGCTGCCACCGTTCCTGGGGAACCGGCACTGGGTGGATTTCCGCGGGACGGCGACCACGGGCCCTGAGTATGACGCCCGGCTAGGTGAGCTGGTGCGGTACCTGCAGGGCCGCCCGGCTGCGGACCGGCCCGTCCGCGACGGCACCGTGCAGTGGCCGACAGGCGCAACCGGAGAGGTAATGCGGCCGGCCCGCTACGGGCGCGGCTCACCGTCTCGGCGCAAGAGGTCTCGCTGGAAGCCAGAGGTGACTCGGTTACCCAGCGGCCTCGCGGGCCGCGCCGGTCGACGCTGGACGCGGTCCGGGCGCTGGAGTGGCGCCGGACGCATCCGGACCCGGCGGCGGCCTCGGGTGACGGTGATGCGGCGCTGGCCGAGGTGGGGCGGCGGCTGAGCGAGGATTTCCTGGCCAACCCGGCCGGGGCGGCGCTGGCCGCCCGGGTTGCCGAGGCGGCCGGCCTGAACGAGGTACTCGAGCTGGGCCTGGAGGTCGCCGAGCCGGGCTTAACGGACCTGCCATGGGAGGCGCTGGAGGTCCCGGAGGCCTCCGGGGAGATCGCGGAGGCGGGCGGTTCCCCGCTGGTGCTGCACCGTAACGTCGCCTTGTACCGGCTGGTCGGCGGGCTGGGCACGGCCCCGGCGCATAAGGTGCGGGGGCCGTTGCGGCTGCTGGTGGCGATCGCCAGCCCAGAGACCGCCGAGGCGGAGCTGCTGGACTACGAGGCCGAGCTGGCCCGGATCGTGGCCGCGGTGGAGCCGGCCCGCACCCGGGGTCATGGCGGGGCGTATGTGCGGGTGCTGAACGAGGGCAGCCTGGCCGCCATCCATGCGGCGCTGTCACAGGACCCGGAAGGGTTCCACGTGCTGCACCTGTCCTGCCACGCCCGGCCCGGTGAGCTGCTGCTGGAGACCGCCGACGGGCACCCAGACCTGGTCACCGCGCGGCGGCTGCTGGAGGAAGGGGTGCCGGCCGGGGCCGACCTGCCGATGGTGGTGCTGTCGGGCTGCTCGACCGGGCTGGCCGCCCGCCAGGAACGACTGCATCCCGGGGCCGCCGCGCAGGCTCCCCCGGCCAGCGCGGCGGCGGATCCAGACGGCCAACGGTTCAAGCAGGACGACGAGGACGGCGGGGGCGAGGCGGTGCTGGGCAGCTTCGCCGCCGACCTGGTGGCCGCCGGGGTGCCGGTTGTACTGGCCATGCAGGCGCCGGTCACCGACCGGTACGCCACGACGCTGGCCGCGGAGTTCTACCGGCGGCTGGCCACCGGCGCCACCCCCGACCCGCTGCTGGCCCTGGCCGAAGCGCGCCGGGCGGCCGAACGGGACCGGCAGAACCTGCCGCCTGGCTCCCCGCTGCGCGGACCCGCGGAATGGGCTACCCCGGCGCTGACCACCCGGGCCCTGCGGCTGCCGCTGTTCAACCGGCGCGAGCCGTTCGGCCCGGTGCAGCCGCCGCAGGCCCCGGTGCTGGCCGAGGGCGTGGTGGTGCGGGAGGTCGGCGATTTCGTCGGAAGGCGGCGGGAGACGCGTCAGGCCCGCCGGGTGCTGGGCGGGGACAAGGCGGGCCTGGTGCTGCACGGCATCGGCGGCGTGGGCAAGTCCACCCTGGCCGCCGAGGTGCTGCGGACCCTCGGCGACGAGACCGGCCTGGTGGTCTCCCGGGCCGGCCCGGTCTCGGTGGACGACGTGCTCGGCGAGATCGGGTCCCGGCTGGGGCAGGCCGCGACGGCGGCAGAGGGCGGCGAGAGCCTGGCCCAGGCCGCTCTTTATCTGCGGGCTGCCGACCAGGAATGGACCGAACGGGTCCGGCTGCTCGCCGAGCAGATCCTCCCTGCCATCCCGATGACGGTGCTCCTGGACAACTTCGAGGACAACCTGACCGAAGCACCCGGCGGCGGGTGGCAAGTACGAGACCCGGAGCTGGCCGCGTTCCTGACCGGGTGGGCACGTCGGCCCGGGCGAGGCCGGCTGCTGTTCACCTCCCGGCACCCGTTCATCCTGCCGAAATCAGCGGAGCGGCGGCTGGCTGCCCTGCACCTGGGCCCGTTGTCAGCCGCCGAGACCCGCAAGCTGATCTGGCGCCTCCCCGGCCTGGACGCCCTCACTGTGGCGGAGAAGAACCGTGCCTACCGCGACGTCGGCGGGCACCCCCGGACCCTGGAATATCTCGATGCGCTGCTGCGCGGCGGCCAGGCCCGCTTCGACGACGTCGCCGAGCGGATGGAGGACCGGCTGCGGGACCGCGGCATCGCCGACCCGGCCGCCTGGCTGGCCCGCCCCGGCCGCGACCTGGACGCCAGCCTGGCCGAGGCCGTTACCTTGTCGGTCGATGAAATCCTGCTGTCCGGCCTGCTCGACCGGCTGGCCGCCACCCCGCTGGCCACTGAAGTACTAATCGGGGCGGCGGTCTACCGGGTCCCGGTCGATGACACCGCCCTGGCCTTCCAGGCCGGCCAGCCCGCCGAACGGGCCCCCGACCCCGGCCGCGGCGCCCGCATCAGCCGCGTCCAGCAGGCCATCAAGGAAGCAGTCGAGAGCTCGGAAGACGGCAAGATATCGCTGGAAGACGCCGGGCTATCTGAGCAGGAGTATGCCCGCTACCAGGCCGACATGGCCGAGGAACTGCGGCCGCCGGTGGACGCGCCGGAGGGCCTGGCCGCCGCGGTGGCCGCGGCCAGGAACGCCGGGTTGCTGGTCCCGGTCCCGGCCCAGGACCTGCGGCATTTCGTGCACCGGTGGACGGCCGGTGCCATCGCCGCGCTCCACCTCGACGCCACCCGTCAGGCCCACCGGTGGGCAGCGGCCTTCTGGGCCTGGCGGGTCGGCACCATCCCGCAAAGCCGGGAACAAGACATCGAGCAACTGCTGGAGGCCCGCTACCACCATCACGCTGCCGGGCAGGCCAGCGAGGCGATGGAAGCCCATATGGAGACCGTGAACCAGCTGCAGTCCTGGGGACAGTACGGCCGGGCCGCCGAGCTGTGCCGCGAGACCCTCACCTGGCTCGCCCCCGACACACCGGAGGCTGCCATGACTGAGGGCACGCTCGGCATCCTGGCCCAGCAGCGGGGCGACTACGACAGCGCCGAACGCTCCTATCGCCAGGTCCTGGAGATCTTTACCCGGCTCGGCGACCAGAAGAACATGGCCACCAGTTACCACCAGCTTGCCATGCTGGCCCAGGACCGGGGGGACTACGACGCCGCCGAGCCCCTGTACCGCCGCTCCCTGGACATCGCCGAGCGGACCGGCGACCAGGCCAGCGCCGCCACCAGCTACCACCAGCTAGGCATCCTGGCCCATCTGCGAGGCGACTACGACACCGCCGAGCCCCTGTACCGCCGCGCCCTGGACACCTACGAGCGGATCGGCGACCAGGCCGGCGCCGCCAGCAGCTACCAGCAGCTCGGCACCCTGGCCCGGGACCGGGGGGATTACGACGCCGCCGAGCCCCTGTACCGCCGCTCCCTGGACATCGCCGAGCGGATCGGCGACCAGGCCGGCGCCGCCAGCAGCTACCACCAGCTCGGCGTCCTGGCTCAGCTGCGCGGGGACTACGACACTGCCGAGCCCTTGTACCGCCGCGCCCTGGACATCCGCGAGCGGATCGGCGACCAGGTCGGCGCCGCCAGCGGCTACCACCAGCTCGGCATG
>Ga0335079_10002961_pt1 | contig 19566 bp, 18 predicted proteins | sample Lox_Sample_33_FD_206719 | JGI IMG/M metagenome (GOLD analysis project Ga0335079, IMG submission 206719) | Soil microbial communities from Loxahatchee National Wildlife Refuge, Florida, United States - Lox_Sample_3.3 | ecosystem: Environmental > Terrestrial > Soil > Wetlands | place: USA... | reverse complement strand
CGGTGAATTGAGCGGCGAGTGGCGCCGGATTGCCGGTGGCGTTCGAGCGTTGTTGGAGGGCACCTGATATGACCGCCCAACGTTTCGAGGGTCTGTCTCAGCGGCTGTTGCGGGCCGGGATAGCCGCTCGCCATGTGAAGCGCATGGTTGCAGAGATCGAGGCGCACTTTGCCGATCTCGTCGCGGAACTGCGGTCGGCGGGGCTCTCTCAAGCGGAGAGCGAGTCCCAGGCCGCTGTTCGTCTAGGGACAGAAGATGTCCTCATCGCGAACATCCTCGCGCACCCCGAACTGCGATCCTGGGCTAGGCAGCGGCCTTGGTTGGCCTTTGTCCTGCTGCCGTTGTTTGCCTTGGCAGTGCAGTTTGTCCTGTCGATGCTGGCGGCCGTCGCCGTGATCGCCTTTTCTACTCAGGTCTTAGGGATCACCGCTCTTTACCCCGGCCCCGTTCCCTGGGTTGTGCGAGGTCTGCAAGCCTACGGAGTGTGGATTGCGCCGATAGCCGCTGCCGCCGCTGCCTGCTTTCTGGCGGTGCGCTCCGGCGCACCGCTCACCTGGCCTATCGTCGGCTGCGCCCTGGTCGCCCTTCTAGGTGCTGCCACGAACGCGAGCTTCGAATGGTCGCCTGCGGTCCCGCGAGGCGTGCTGTCTGGCGGCATCGGCCTTCACCTCCCCGACCTGGGGCTAACCACCGGTCTTCGGGCCAGCCTTACGATTCTGACCGTTCTCGTTCCAATCCTCTGGCTAAGGCGCAAGCGGAGAGAATTGACCTCGATCCCTTAGGATGCCCTGCGTCCCGTTCGCCGCCGCGACCGAGTGTCGGCTCTGGCCGCATCAAGTGACCGCCATGAGGCATGTCTCTGAAGGGGTCGGTTTCTGCCCTTGAGTCTCTGCGTCAGCCTCGACTGACGCAGACCGGGCAAAACCAGGCACTTGGCCCATAGAATTTGGGTTCCCGAAAGCGGTCGCTCCACGACGCCGAACTCCCCTTGGTTGCCAACGCCAGGGGCATCCGCGACCATGCCGCGCAAGCGACGGGGGGCACCGGAAATGGCCGAAGGCGGTGGCGAGGAGAAGGCGCGCAGTAGCACGCCCACCGTCTTCATCAGCTACGCGTCGCAGGACGCGGCTGTTGCCAATGCCGTCGTCGAGGCCCTTGAGCGCCAGGGCATTAAGTGCTGGATCGCGCCCCGCGATGTCGTCCCAGGCGAGTTTTATGCCGGGGCGATCGTTCATGCGATTGATACCGCGAAGGTCATCGTTCTTGTCCTGTCGGAAAACGCCGCTACCTCTCAACACGTTCTCAGAGAAGTAGAACGAGCGAGTTCTAAACGGCACCCCGTAGTCGCGTTCCGAATCGACCTTGCGCCGATGGCGGCGGATCTGGAGTACTTTCTCAACGCGTCGCACTGGCTCGATGCGAACGACGTTGGCGTAGAGCACTCCTTGCCGAAGCTCGTTGATGCGGTGCAGCGCACCATGACCGCTGCGGCCGTTGCAACCCCTGGCGACACGGGCATGGCGGCCAAGCCGGTAGCAAGCCTCGCCCAGCAACCTCCAATTGCTAGATCGGCGAGCCACCGCCTGAACCGCCCGGCTCTTGCTGTTGGCGTCTTGGTCGCGTTGGCACTGGGCTACTTCGCGGCGGACAAACTATGGTTCTCCAGACACGCGTCGAGCGAGCGGTCTGTTGCAACCGTAATGCCGGCAGCATACCCCGCAACGCCGGCGCCCCCGGAAAAGTCGATCGCCGTGCTGCCCTTCGCAGACATGAGCGAAAAGAAAGACCAGGAGTACTTCGCTGACGGCATGGCGGAGGAAATGGTTGACATTCTGGCAAGGATTCCACAGCTCAGGGTGCTCGGCCGCATTTCGTCATTCCATTTCAAGGGGCAGGCCGAAGACTTGCCCACAATCGGCGCAAGGCTGGGAGCTGCCTACATTCTGACGGGCAGCGTGCGCCGGGGAGGCCCGCGGATTCGCGTGACGGCGCAGTTGTTCGAGGCTCGGTCGGGTACCCAGCTCTGGGCCGAGAGCTACGACCGAGAGTTCGGTGACGTACTGGCGCTCCAAGACCAAATCGCGAGCAATATCGCGCGTGCGTTGCAGTTGGCGATCGTGATGGACGACGCCCAAGAGTTGCGCCGATTGAAGAGCCCGGAGGCGTACGCACTCTATCTGCGCGGCCGCTGGGCATACGATCGCGGTGAAGGCGGCCTGCGCGAAGCGCAAACGAACTTCGAGCAGGTACTCGCGCTCGAGCCGAAATTCCCGCGCGCTGCCGAGGCGCTGGCGCTTACCCACTTGGCCCTAATTGGCGACTACATGGTGCCGAGCCGAATCGGATGGCAGCATGCTGTGGACGCCGCCAATCTCGCGCTCCGGCTGGACCCAAAGTCGGCTCTCGCGCACGCTATCCTCGGTCTGAAGCTGGCCATGTACGACTATGACTGGGCCGGTGCTGAACAGGAGCTCGAGCGTGCTCTGGCAGCAAAATCTCGCGATCCCGTCGTACTTTACAACTGCTCGTGGCTGGCTTTCGATACCGGCCGCGTCGATGAGGCCCTACATCTCCAGGACACGGCGCTTTCGCTCGATCCGCTCAATCCCGACTCCCTTCAGAACGGAGCCATCATCCAGTACTTGTTGGGCCATTTCGATCTCGCGGAACGGGGATTTCGCAAGAGTCTCGAGATTAGCCCAACGTTCGGTGGCAGCCACAAGTATCTTGGGCAGATTCTGCTGCTGCAGGGGCGGTCACGTGAAGCGTTCAAAGAAATGGAGGCTGAAGGGCGTAGTGACCGCGATATTGGTCTGGCCCTCGTGTATCACGCGCTTGGCCAAAGAGGGGAGTCGGACGGCGCTCTCGACCGCGCGAAGAACAGTAGTGAGTTAAGCGAAGTCAGTATTGCAACGGTGTACGCCTATCGAGGCGAGATCGACCAGGCACTCAATTGGCTCGACAAGGCTGTCGTCGCGCGCGACGGGGCGCTCGGCCACAAACTCGAGCACGAGCCGCTACTGGCACCACTGCGGTCCAACCCGCGCTATCTGAGACTTCTGCGCGACATGCATCTGAAGGAATAGCCAGGTGTTGCGCCACAAAATTGGTGCTCCGGAAGCGGTCGTTCGCGCTGACAGCGTCATTCCTCCCCGGCCTCGCAATCAGAACGTTCGGCCGGCGGATTGTCTGAAGTCGGCCGGCGGATTGGGGAGATTGGGCAGACGATAACCCCGTACAGTTCTATGACTAAGCCGTCGGCGGCGGCCGGGCAATCGTCATCCCATGTCGCCGAAAGATTTCGACCATCTTGGCCGCGTCCGGCGGCCCGCCGGCGGTGGCATTCACCACCTCACTAGCTTCTCGGAAATAGGCGGGACCCATGACCGCCGGAGTGACGATCGATAGCTGCTTCGCGTCCTCGTTGCCGAAGTTGTCGAAGCGGTGGACGGCGCCGCGGGGGATGCACACGGCTTGGCCGGGTCCGACCTCGATGGCTTTCCCGTCGATGGTCCAGGTCAGTACGCCATTGATCCCGTACAGAGTCTCCTCGTATGCGTCGTTCTTGTGGGCTGGAGCGGCCAGCTTTTGCCTGGCGGGGACCATCACTTCGAAGACGGAGACGCTGCCGTTGGTGTCGTCGCCGCTCAGGAGAAAGCGAATGCCGAGCGGTCCGATCCGGATGAGCTCTTCCGCGGGATTCACTGAGGCCTTTGCCATGATGCCCTCTTGCTAGTAAACTGCATTTACTGCGGCCAGAGTAAATTACGTTTACCCACAATGTCAAGTCTCAAACTTCCCCGAGATCCTCTAATCGGTGCTCTGCTACGACTACCGGCTCAGGCTGTCCACCGCCGCATCGTCGCCGGACTGATCAGCGCCGGCTTTAGCGATCTGCGTCTGCCACACATGGCGGTGTTGCAGTACCCGAGTCCGGACGGGCGTCGGCCGAGCGAGCTGGCTGAGCGCGCCGCAATGAGCAAGCAGGCCATGAATCAGCTCCTTCAGAGCCTGGAGCGGCTCGGCTACATCTCCCGTCGCGATGCCAAGCAGGGCCAGCGCGCCCGCATCGTGCACTTCACCAGGCGTGGACACGCCGCTTGGGCCAAGATCCATGAAATCCTGGCCGAAATCGAGAGCGAATGGCGGGCCACCCTTGGCGACAAGAACTTCAACCGGCTGAAGGCGCTACTGTGTGAGGTGTGGGTGTCGGACCTTGTCCCCTAAGCGGCAGCGTATGGGTCGTGAAGGCGGACGCAGGTGTGCTCTTGGCAACGGCGAGAGGCGGGAGCGGGTCAGTCCGACGGCAGCCTTGTAGGGCAGCGCACGCAGGTTTGTCTGCCGGTGGCGCTAATCGGGCAGGTTCATCTTCTTCAAGAACGCCTTGTACCGCGGATCCCCCTCGATCTTCCTAAACATCGCGTCGCCCTTGATAAGTGGAAGCATGCCGCTGTCCTTCTGCGAATACGCGACGTCGAGCCATTTGAGCGCTTCGTTTAGATCGCCCCGCAGCGCGTAGACTCTCGCGACGAAAAATGGATGGTCAGTGGGATGCTTAGTCATCTGCGCCAGCACCGCGTCGGAATCTGCCTTGCGACCTTGTGCGAAATAGACCATCGCAATGCCGCCGAGGCGAGCCGCCTCGAGTGCTTCCTTCGAGAATTCCGTTAGGGCCGCGTCAGGCTGACTGCGGAGCAGTAGCACGTCGCCGAGGAAGGAGTGTCCGAAGGGGCCCATGGGGATAAGCTCGAGTGCGCGACGCGCGGCAGCTTCTGCCTCCTCGAATCGGCCACGGCTCGACTGAATCAAGGTGAGCACTTGGTATCGGCTGGGGTTTAGCGGGTCTTGCACCAGCGCGGCGTTGACCTGCTTCAGGGCGTCATCCCATCGGCCCATTCCCAGCGACTGCACAGCGGCGTAGAACAAAATGTCCCCATCGGCAGGTGCAAGCGCCAGCGCCTGCTTAAGCTCCCGGTCTGCCGCGGCCCAGTCCCAATCGTACGCACGATGAATGTCGCCGAGCTGCGCGTGTGCGATCGCAAGGTTTGGATCGAGCTTGAGTGCATGCTCGTTAGCTAGCCGGTCTCTCTCGAACGCGATGGTCGGAGGCATGAATCCATACGCGCCAAGAAGGAAGTACGCGTTACCGAGCATGACGTGTGCCGGTGCGAAGGACGGGTCGAGTTGAATCACACGCTCAAAGTCGCTGACGGCTTGTTCCATTCCCTCCTCATCGAAGCGACTGCTGGCGTGTAGCCCTTGCAAGTACAATGTGTAAGCCTCCGTATTGCGCAGCGTCGGTCGGGAAACAATATTTGCTTCCACTTCGAGTTGCAGCGCTTGCACGAGCGCGATCGTGATCTCGTCCTGCATTCTAAGAACGTCAGCTAATTGACGGTCGTATGTCTGCGCCCATAGGTTCGTCCCCTCTCGGCTGTCTATCAGCCGCGCAGTCACCCTTAAGTGATCCCCAGACTTCCGCACGCTTCCCTGCAACACATATGCGACCCCCAGCTTCGTGCCGATGCTGCGCAGATCTTCAGTCTTGCCCTTGAATTGAAAAGAGGATGTGCGGCTAACCACCTTCAGTCCCGGAATCTTTACGAAAAGATCGATGATCTCCTCCGCCATGCCGTCGGCGAAATACTCCTGATCCTTCTTCTCGCTCATATCGACAAACGGCAGTACCGCAATAGACTGATCAGCGATCGCCACTGTGGTTGGTTGGGCCGCCTTTTGATTCCACGACCCGTAGCGCATGTCTAGTCCAACGACTGCAGCGATTGCAACGAGCACGGCTACCGCGATGGCGACTCGCTTGGTCCGTCCACGACGAGGCTCCGATAGCACTCTCGTGACCAAGCCGGCGAGCGCAAGACCGCTTTGCCACCCATACCCAGCCGTGCGCCGCTCGCTTGCAAGAACCGGTGCAGTCTGCGGCGTTGCAGCAGCCGCCGCGCCACGCATGACCGGTGCGACAAAACGGTAGCCGATTTTGGGAACGGTCTCGACGAACTCTGCGCCCTGGTCTCCTTCGCCCAGCGCACGCCGAATCAACCAAATGTGTTTGCCAAGGTTCGACTCCGCGACGAGACCGCGCGGCCAGACACCCTGGATGAGTTCTTCTTTGCTCACGAGGCGCCCAGCGCGCTCCACTAAAAAGACCAATGTATCGAAGACTTTCGGTGTAAGCGCAATCGACTCGCCGGCACGCAGCAAGCGACGCTCGAGCGGGTCGAGTTCAAATTCCCGAAATAAAAAGGTGGATTTGACCGACGCAGACATGGGTAGAGGCCGCCCGGAGCCCTCCGCAATGAATCTACCAGAAAAATACGAAGGAAACGGCTGGGACAAGCATGCCCAAGTCCGAAAAACTAGATCAACCGGCGGTTCTCAGGAAGCGAAAGCCCTGAGTCGATGGCGAGCACCAATTCGGAGGCGAACAGCAGTGGCGGAAACCAGGACAATTCGCAAGACCGGCCGACAACGCTTCTATTTCTACGCATGGGTGTGCGCTGCGCTCATTGTATTCACTGGCTTCGCGAGAACATATTTCCTGAAGACTATCTTCGGAACACCAGCCCTGTACCCACTGCTGCATATGCATGGGTTTGTCATGACATCCTGGTTCCTCTTGTTCGGGGCACAGACCTGGCTGGTAGAAGTGCACAGAACCGACCTGCATCGTCGCCTGGGAACAGCAGGAGCGCTTCTGGCGTCAACCATTCTCGCAGTCGGCACCGCAGTGGTCATTATCAATGCCCGGGAAGGCCGGGTACCGCCCGGCGCCCCGGTGCCGGTGATTGTGCTGCTTTCTTTCGTAAACCTATTGGTCTTCGGAGTGCTGGTCGCCGCGGCAATCTACTTTCGTGGTCGTAGCGAGTTCCACAAGCGCCTCATGTTGCTGGCAACGCTAAACCTATTATCCGCAGCCATATCGCGGATCCCGCTGGACTTCATTGATTCCGGTGGCCTGTTGGCAGTATTCGGGCCACTCGATCTATTCATTGTGGCATGCGTTGTCTATGACACGTTGCGACATCGACGACTGCATCCGGCGTTCGCTTGGGGTGCGCCCTTAAGCATATTGTGGCCCGGGGTGGGAATTGTGCTGGGCGGGTCATCCGCATGGGGCGCAATTACAACCTGGCTTGTCGGCAAGGGGACATGAACCCCACACCAGTCAGAGGCGTCGTCCCGGGTGGGAATTCGGTTCGACCCAAGTGCCTCCCGTGCCGCGTGCGCACCTCTGGGCGCGAATCGGCGATATCTGGATTTAGCGGCGCTTGCGAGCGCGGACGGGGATCAAAACTGCGCTCCGCGACAGAGACCCGTGGCGGGTAATTCGAAGAAGGTTCGAGTCCTTCGACTTCCGCAGACGTCCGCCGACTTCCGTTCAAGCACTCCGCACGCGACATCGCGACGTCGGATAACGCTGACCGCGCAGCGCCCTGCCTAAACCGCTCTCACATCTGCGGGAGGGACGCCAGCCTGCAGCGCGCCGAAGATGCTCGGACTTAGGACCGCCCCGGACCAGAAGCCGACACACGAGCCGCCCGCAGGGCCCGTAGTCCCATGCGCGCCGGCGAGGGACGCCTCGATGAACCGCGGCTAGTCGGCAGCGAGCAGCATGCGGAGAAGGTCCAGCAGCTCCTCCGCATTGATCGGCTTGCTCGCTATCCGTAGGAGCGGATCGGGAGAAAGAGTTTGCATGACCGAGGAAGTGTCCCCGGTTATGAGCACTGCCTTTAGGGGCCGGCCGACCGCTTCTCTTACGGCAGCGATAGCCTGTATTCCTGTTTCGCCATCGCCCAAATGATAGTCAGTTAGCAACAGGTCCACGCGCGGATGGTGCCGCGCGTAGTCAAGCGCCTCGGCTGCGGAGGCCACAGCCGCGACATCATAGCCCGCACTCTTCAGCAGCATGCGGGTTGCGTCGAGTACGCCTGCGTCATCGTCAACCAGCAGTATGCAAGCCGCCGGCGCCGCGCCCTGCGCCCGCGGCTGCGCTTCGATCCGTGCTGCCGGAGTTACTGCGCTTCGGCTCGCCGGTAAGGTCAGCGCAAACAGCGACCCCCGCCCTACCTCCGATTGCACGTCGAGCTTGAGACCAAGGAGCGTCACCAGACGCTGCACGATGCTGAGCCCTAATCCATATCCTTCGCGTGCACGCCCATGCGGGCCGCCTACCTGAAAGAACTCGTCGTAGATATAGCGCAATTGATCGGTCGGGATTCCAACGCCGCTATCCAGCACTTCGATGCGTACCGAGGAGGGGGCCTCGTGCGTACAGCGCAACGCCACCCAGCCCTCGCGAGTGTACCTGATGGCGTTCGAGACCAGATTGCGCAGGATCTGACCGACGAGCGACCGGTCGCTGTGAACGGCATCATCGCACGAGCTCACCTTCAAGCTCAGCCCTTTGCTGTCAGCGAGGCCCGCGAACTCCCGCCGCAACTCCTCGAACAGCGTACTCACGACGAAATCACTCGGGTCAGGCTTGATAGCCCCCGATTCGAGTTTGCTGATGTCCAGTAGACCGTTCAGCAACTGCGACATGGACGCAATGACTTGCTCCTGCTGCGCAAGCGCTTCCGTCACCACCGGATGATCCTCCACGACACGACGCAGCGTGCCGTTGAGGAGAGCCAGCGCCTGCAACGGCTGACGCAGATCGTGACTCGCGGTTGCCAGGAAGCGGCTCTTGGCGAGATTGGCACGCTCTGCCTCCTCGCGCGCTTCCCTCAGCTCCCGCTCCGCCTTGGAACGATTCGTTACATCGCGAACCGCCGCGACGGTGAGCCATTCCGGCTCGCAGTAGACCGGTTTCAGGCTGATCTCAGCAGGAAATTCACTTCCGTCAGCACGCAAGCCAAACAGGTCGAGCCGGCGCCCACCCATGGCTCGCGGCTGACGACTCTCCCCGAATTGTTCTCGGTAGGCTGCGTGCGCTGTGCGGAAGCGCTCGGGTATTAGCGCTTCGACCCGTCGGCCGACAAGCTCATGGAGCGGGAACCCGAAGAGCGCTTCGACACTCCGGTTCGCAAAACGGATCGCGCCAGCAGTATCGACGATGAGCATTGCATCGGGCGCATCTTCCAGCGCGACGCGAATAACCTCGGCGGGAAGTGCGTGCATAGGGGTTCATACCTATCCCATTGGTGCCCGGGAAGCAAACGACGGGAGACCCTGATGGTCTACGCTCGGCGCAAACTTCTGATCGGCCAGACGGGCCTGATATCGCTGACATGGCGCGGGTCCGTACCCTTCAACTGGCAGATCGCTATGGCTTTACCGCAACGACCTTTCCGTTCTCCCAGACGTAGATCGGTACACCGTGCATGCGAGCCGTTCGCCGGAGCCGGGGCTCTCCGCCAGAATTGTCGTACACCGTCCACTGATCCGCTAGCTGGCGATAGACGCGCTTGAAATTGTCCCAGCCCCGCGAGAAGCGTCGGACGACATCGGGTTGTGGCACATCGTGGCCACCTTCGCGGACCCGGGCGGCAATCCGCCACGGCCACGCCGCAACGACGAGATGGTCGCCAAGCCATCACCGAAATGCAGCTAGGGCCCGTGCGGTTCCGAGCGGACGCAAAGAACCAGGCGGAGCGCCGACCGTTTGAGCATAAACTCATAGTGCGCGAGACCGGATTCAGCAGGGCAACCGCATGGTTGAAGCACCACTCTCGCAGCGGGCCATTTAGCGGGTAATTCAGGCGGCGATTTTCTAACACTCTGAATCTGCTCAAAGAACCATCCGGGTAAGAGTCCTCTCCCGGGCACAATCCGATCATTGAGCCGACCGGCCCCAGGCCGGAAACGCGCGCAGCGCATCGACGTAGTTGTGAATGACGTCGGTATGCGCGTCCTCCTGCCAGCCTCCCAGGGCCGCGTGTTTGGCCAGATCGCGCGGCCGGCCCTGATCGTCTATCGAGTAGAGAGTGAAGTTGAGCGCTGCGCGCGCCTCGACCGCCAGCGCTTGCGAACCAATCGCTTTCGCATAGAGCGCGAGGACCGCCCCGTAGGTTGAATTCACGCCACCCCAGGCGTCCCGGTCCTCGTCCTGCTCATGACATACCGTCACCCCGGATTCCACGTGCGTGAACGTCTTGCGCACAAACTGGATGAGTGTACCGGCGTCGCCACGCCAGTCAGGATCCACTGCGGCGCGCTGCTCCAGCAGGTAGCGCGCCAGATTCAAAGGCGCCCAGGCCGTGCGATTCTCGGGCGCCTCGTGATCCTCGAAGAACTGTGCAAACAGCGCACCGTCCGCCGCGGCACTGGGGATCTGATACTGCCGGACCCACTGCCACAGCCGCTCACGCGGCGCTTCGAACTCCCGATAGCCGTGTGCCTGCAGGATCGCGAACAGGCGCAGGATATAGCTCATGTTGCCGGAGACAGGTCCACGCTCCGCGCCGGTGCGATAGTCGGCCCGGAAGGGCCAGGGAGAATGGGTTTGATCGCCCGCCTGCTGATTGGCCGCAAGCACACGGGCGTTGTGCAGCCCCTGCTCCAGGTACCGACGCTCGCCGCTCGCCTCGAACAGCCGCACCAGAGCGTAGCCGGCGATGGACCCCTTATCGGGCTCGATTTCGTAGGGATGGTCGCCCTGCGAGCCGGCGTCCGCTGCCAACGGGAACTGTCCCGCAGTGCCGGTCGAGCGGGTGAAGCGCGGATACCGGCCTGCATCTGGCGTCAGCGCTACGCGCAGCAGGTAGTCCCCCATCGCGCGCGCGGTCGCAAGGTAGGCCGTTTCGCGCTTGCCGCGCAGCGCGTAGTAGTCGAGGTACGAGAGGATCCCGAAACCGTCCTGCGTCGCCGGAATGGTATCGCGGCGGCCGGGGTCAGAGGTCCAGCGACCATCCAGGAAAGTTTCCGTCACGAATTTGGGGTAGCCGTGGTCTGCCGGAGCCCGCTGGTAGAACTGCATCTCGCGCTCGATCGCCGTCGTCCAGGCGATCCACGGCAACAGCTGCCCGGCGCGATCGAATCGCGCCACATGTCCGGCAATGACGACCGGTTCATCGTTGTGCGCGCCCGCTACGCCGGACACGGCGAGCGCCGCCAACAGCAACGCTCCGCCGTGGGCGCGCAGCCACGAAGCGCCGATCCTGTGCACACGTTTCGCCCGCATCGAAGGCAGAGTAAGGAGGTTCACCAGGTGGAGTAGAATTTCCCGGCGCGGAGTGATGAATCGCAATTCAAGTCGTGCCCCAATTATAGGAGCGTCACGTATGCTGGATAAATCAACGCTCGCAGCTCACCGAGCCCTCGCGGGTATCGTCACCGCTATTCTCATTGCCGTCCCAGCCGCCGCACAAACAGCAGATCCTGCTCAGGAAGCGGCGACTGGCGGAGTGCACGCGGGTCTCGCCGCCAAGGCAGCGACTATCGAGCAGGTCCATATGCATCTGCACCACACGGTCAATTGTCTGGTGGGACCCGCGGGGCAGGGATTTGATGCCAAAGAGGCGAATCCCTGCCAGAAGCTCGGCAATGGGGCGATCCCGGACACGACCGATTCAGCGGCCAAGGCCAAACTGACCGCAGCGCTCGCGAAAGCGCAGGCAGGCCTGAAGTCCGACGACCTGACTGCGGCAAGACAAGCGGCCAGCGAAGCGCAGGCAGCGCTCAAATAGCGCTGAGCGGTGGCATTCGGCCAGGTAGTGACGCGGACTCGGCCGGGCTGATGGCACGCGCCGCCGGACTCTCGCCGACATCCGCCGCGAGGCCGGCGCGTCGCGCTGCTTTGCGGCGGCTGACGGCATGCCTCGTCGCCGCTGCGGCGAGCTGGGTCTCAGTGGGACACGGCAACGAGATGCGCGAGCTCGTCTGCGCCAAACCCAACGCGCTCAGCCCAGCCGAGAACCGGCAGCGCAAGTTGGACAACTACACTGAGAAATCGCCGGACCCCAGCAAGACCTGTAGCAGATGCCGCTTTTTCACCACTGGATCTGAACTCACCGCTTGCGGCAAGTGCGAGATCTTCAACGGCCCCGCCAATCCGCAGGGCAAGTGCGATGATTGGGCGGCGCGCCCGGCGTGATGAGCCTGGCGCGCCATCTGAGCAGACGGTCGCGACCCGGTCCCCAGAAAACGCCCGTCAATGCGCCGACGGCGCGGCACGATCGCGGCGAGGATCGGCAGTAACGCCGGGCTTCTGACGGGATAACTGGCCCTTCCAGGGTCTCGTCGGCGTTGTGGCACTTCGCATCTGAGGCAGAGGACCGCCGGGATACCCGAATCGTGACCGCCACATCGACCACAGCACCTCTTCTTCTCTGGCTGACGCCGGCGCTGCTCGCGGTTCTCCTCTACGGCCTCGGGCAGGGCTTTGTGAAGATGTGGATCGGGGAAGTTTCCCCGGCGCGGTTCTGCCTCTACTTCGCCTGTGCCCGCGCACTGGTGATGCTGTGCTACTTCGCCACGAACACGAGTACACCCGAGTTCATGCTGCAAAATCGCAGCGTGCTGGCGCTCGGCGTGCTCGCCTACCTGCTCGATGGCGCCGCATGGATCATGTATTTCCAGTCGATCATCGCGGGCCCGATCACGATCGTGGGTACGCTCTCGGCCGCCTATCCGGCGGTCACGATCGTATTCGCGCACTGGTTCCTCGGCGAGACGCTGTCGCCGCTGCAGTACTGCGCGGTGATTCTCGTGATCGGCGGCTGCATCGGGCTCGCCTACCAGCCCGCGGGTGCCGTGAACAAGGTCATCGGGCGAGCATGGATTGCGCTGGCGTTCGCGGCGCTCATTCTCTGGGGCGGCGCACAGACCGTCATCAAATACGACTACGGCTTGGGCGCCACCGACACCAACATGGCGCTCTACAGCGCTATCGGCGCATTACTCACCCTCGGCCTGTACGGCTTGTGGAAGGGGCGCGCGGGTACGCACACGGTGCTCGAATGGACGCGCTCGTTCCTGCCGATGGGCATGATGGCCGCGGGCGATCTTGGGGTGTTGATCGCGAGTCGCTACGGCAAGATCTCCATCGTGACACCGCTCAGCGGCGCTTATCCGCTCGTTACGCTCGCGTTTGCGGCGCTGGTGCTGCGTGAGCGGATAAGTCCGCTGCAGTGGGCCTGCATTGCCGCGATCCTGACCGGCATGTTCCTGTGCACCTCCTGACCGAGGGCGACGAATCACGGGGGTTGCTGCAGGATTCCAGCAGCCGCACTCGGCCTGATTACCTCGGCGGATACGCCGTAAAGACGTAGCCCTGCGACGCGACCACGATGTGACACGCGTCCCCGCAGGCAGTACCTGTTACCGAGGGCTTCAAGGTATGGGACTCGCTGTCATACGCGAATTGGGCGTAGGCCCATCCGTGCGAGCTCGGGTATTTCTTTGAGTCCCTCTCCATGAAGGAGAGCGACTTGAGCGTATCGGGCACCTCCACCGGGTATTGCGAGTTTGGATTCTCTTTCTTGAGCCACTCGATCTTCACGATTCTTGCGCCGTCGGGGAAGGCCTTGCCATTGCCGGGAATGCCGTCCCGGTAAGCCTGAATCATCGCAGCATTGCCGAGAATCGCCTTGACGCTTGTCCTGGTGACACTCACCGCGATGTCCTGCCACGCCTCGTATCCATTGAAGTCGGAGAATGCCAGCCCGTCCGGCACTCTCAGTGCCTGGCGGTCCTGGTCGGCGCGCGTGATTGCGCCGACGACGGCGAACGTCGCGGCAAACACGGCAACGATCACGATGCTCCTCGGGCTCATCGGAAACCTCCTGCGGCGGGCGGGTGGACGCGAGGACCTCGCTGAGGCAGCGTGCGCTTGACGGCCTGAGGCCCGCAGCCGCAATTAATCTAACTGACCACCCTTTTCAGCGAAAGCACCGCCCGGTGCTCCGGATGTAAGCGCGCCGCCGGTCGCCTCGGCTAGAATCGGCGGCGGCGCGAGGAACTGAATCGCAACCCGAGCGCGCCCGGGGAGGTACGCATGCTGGTGGTTACGACGGAGAACGTTCCGGGTTTTCGGGTCCGTGAGGTCAAGGGACAGGTGTTTGGTGTCGTGGTACGAAGCCGTGGACTCGGCGGCAACATCATGGCGGGGCTGCGCTCCATCGTCGGCGGCGAGATCACCGAATACACGCAGCTCCTCGAGGAGGCGCGCCGGCACGCGGTGGATCGGCTGGTGAAGAACGCGAGCCTCATGCAGGCGAACGCGGTAGTGATGATGCGCTTCGATTCCTCCGAGATCGGCCAGACGATGAGCGAGATCGTGGCCTACGGCACTGCGGTCATCCTCGAGAAGGCCGGCTGAGTGCTGCGCGCTTCGCTCCTCGTGCTCGCGGTCGCGCTCATGCTCCTGGGTGCGATCCTCCTCCTCGGTGGTCACGTGCACGCCGGCGCCAACTCCCTCGGCGGCGGCCTGGTCCTGCTTCTCGGAACGGCCTTCGAGCGCTGGCGATATCGCCCGAACGCAACGCCGCCCGGCGCGCAGTGGCAGCCGACCAGCGAGCGCTTCGAGGATCCGCAAACCGGCAAGCCCGTACAGGTCTACTACGATCCGGAAAGCGGCGAGCGCCGCTACGTGAGCGACTCTGATCCGCCGCCCGGCCCGGGCGCAGCGCACCCGCGCTGAATCTAGGGGATCGAGAGCGCGGCCTCGACATAGAAGATGTCGTCCTGTGCCCCCGCGCCCGGCTGCGCGTTGGTGACGAGGCCGACGTGCGTCGAGTCCACCGCGATGAGCTGCGTGTATCCACCCGGGCCGAACACCGACGTGTCGATGCGCAGGGCGGGAGAGAATGTCTTGCCGCCGTCGGTCGAGTAGGCGAGGTACGGGGTGATCGGGCCGGGGTAACCCTCCTCCCAGCTGACGTAGACGCGACCTGACGGGCCGGCCGCGATGATGGGCGATGTGCCGTAGGCCTTCGGCGATGACAAAGCGATCGCCGGGCTGAAAGTCGCACCGCCGTCGTTCGACACCGAGAACAGGACGCGACCCACCTCGGCGGCAGTGTCCTCTTCCCACGTCGCGTAGATCGTCTGCTGACCGTCCCAGGCGAGTTGCGGACACCACACCTGCTCCTTGTTCGCATCCAGGGCGCGCGGAGCGACGAACGACTGAGCACCGTCGGTCGAGTAGTCGAACATGAGGTTGCCGGCGCCGATCGGGCCCTGCTCCCAGGCAACGGCGATCAACCTGGACGCCCCGACCGCACTCGGACAGGACACGCCGCTCGCGGCGACCAGCGTCCCCGGCGCCGAGAACGTCGTGCCGTCATCGGTCGATCGCGCGTACTTGACGCCGTTCTGAGGCCCGTTCTCCTGATCGTCATCGAACCAGCTCACGAACACGCTGCCATCCGCCTCGGCGGTGATCGTCGGCGTGTAGGAGCCCGTCCAGTCGACCGCCGAGAGAATCTGCGGCGCACTCCAGGTCGCGCCGCCGTCGGCCGAGCGCGTATAGAAGAGTGATGCGCCGCCGTAGATCTGATCAAAAAGTGACCAGGCGACGTGTATGAAGCCATGTGCGGCCACGACCCGCATCTGAAAGGCCCCGTAGCCGTCCTGGCTGCCCCACTGACTGGCGGGATCGACCACGTAGCTGGCCGGCGAGAACGACACCCCGCCGTCGGTCGAGCGTGCGAACATGAGGTCCGCGCCAGCCTCCTGCCACACGGCATCGATCGAGCCGTCGGTGTCACGGAACGCCGCGGCCGTTTGCGACAGCCCCGGGGTGCGCGAGATGTTGATGGGTTGCAGAAGGACCAGACCCGAAGTGATCGGCTCGCTGACACTGCCCGCGGCCCCGGCAGCGTCGGTCACCGTCAGGGTGACCGTAAACGTGCCGAGGTTGAGGTAGGCGTGCTGCGCGACCGGGGTCGACTGGGCGAGCGCCGCCGAGCCATCGCCAAAATCAAACCTGTAGGAGACGATCGGGGCATCGATGCCATGGGACTGACTGGCATCGAGATTCGCCGCGACGCCGGTGAGAGTGCCCCCCGGCACCGCGAGTACCGCCACCGGCGCTCGATGCGCGGGCGTCGCGCACACCGGGTCGCTCGGCGGAGACTCATTGCGCCACGCGTCGAAGGCGGACACAGCGTAGCAATGCTGTACTCCGCTGGTGAGTCCGGGATCCCTGAATGGCGATGAGCTCAGGGTAGCCACCAGCGCGCCATCGCGCTTCACGTGATAGCCAACCACAGCCACGTTGTCGGTGGAGGCCGCCCACGCCACATCCAGCTCGGTCGGCGAGCCGATGGTCACGGTCACGGCTCCGGGCGTCGTCGGCGCCTGGCCGTCGGCACTCGGCCCGGTGACCGCGAGCGACAGGTCGAAGGTCGTGCTGCCGTACGCATTGGCCGCCGTGATCGTGTAGTCGGCCCATACGGTGACCGTCGTCGGCGTGCCGGCGATCGCGCCGTTTTTCGGATCGACGCTGATTCCGGGCGGCAGTTGCGGGCTGACGCTGTAGCTGGTCACCTCACCGGTCACAGTCGGCCAGACCGCGGTCATGGGGACCCCCGCGGTCGGCTCGAGCGGGCTCGCATAGGACAACGCGCTGGGAGCGACGCCACCCCCGGTAACGCTCGAGCCGCCCCCGCCCCCGCCGCAGGCATCGAGCAGAGCGAGAATCGCGATCGCGGCGGCGGTAGCGAAGGCCCTCGAGAGCCCGCAAGCGCCGGCCCCCGCGGGCGCCGCGTATCGCGGCGCCCGAGATAAGCACGAGGTGCGCCAACTCAACAGGCTACTGCTCGTTTCCGCTCGGCGTGCCGAGGAAAGCCGCGAGCGTGTTGCCGTTGACATCGGTGATGATGCAGGACACCTGGCGGGCATTGTTGATGCCCTGGCAGTAGCTCAAGGCTCCGGATGCATTGCCACCCGGCGGCAGCAGCACCTGGTAGCCGTGAACGGCGCTGCCGACGAAGCCGGTGGTCAACCCACTCGAGGAGCGCATCCAGCCGGTGATCACATCGTCATCGTTGATGCCCCGCGCATTGGCGAGCCCGTCGGCGATGTTGGTGCGCTCGAGAAAGGGCTGCAGAGTGCCGTCGGGTGAGGCACTCTGCTGCCAGACGAAGGCGTATCGACCGGCGATATCATCCTGTCCGCTGCCCGCGATCCGGCCGAACCTGTTCATGCCCTGGGCGATGGTGTAGATCGACCCCGGGGGCGTGACGTCGGTGAAGGTGCCGCTGGAGGGGTCGTAAACGAAGCCGGCATACGCGCTCTGGTCGTCCTGGTAGCTGATGCCGACCACGAGGCCCGAAGGCCCGATGGCGCGCGCCGCGGTGTTCTGCCACCCGCTCTGGGAGAAGAACCGGTACTTCCCGTGTTGCAGAACGAAGCCCTGAAGGTGGGCATCCGCGGTGGTGGTCGCGTAACCCGCTATGGTGCCCGCGTCATTGATGCCGTACGCACCGACCTGGTAACCCTGCGGCGGTGCGGGCAGCCGGGTGAATCTGCCGTTCTGGTAGATACCACTGACGGTTCCCGTGACATCGACGATCGGGATCTGACCGAGGTCGTTCGGACCAAAAGCGCTCGAAATCGCGACATTCGGAATGACAATCGGAGTCCAGGTGTAGATCTCCGCCGCGACGGCCTGGCCTGCCGCCAGCAGCACGAGCAGCGGCAGGCAAAAAATCGCGGTGAGTTCGTTGCGTGACATGTGAGCCCCCATATCGCGCCAAAACGGCGCAGCCCCATTGACTGAGAGTGGCGCTCTCGAAAGGCGGGTACTCGAAAATCACCGGCATGCATTGAAATCGGGTCTTCGAGGCCCAATCTCCCGGTCCATAGTCCGAGATTGCAAGGAGTACGTCCGTGGAACTCATCAAGCTCTCGATCGCGGGAAGCACACTGCTGGTCGCCGCCCAGTGGTACGCGGTGGTCCGTGAGCGATACTTTGGCTCGAAGTGAAGTGATACCGACTCTGGCGGCGAGCTGCCTCAGAGAAACAGCGCCGACAACGCCAGCACCAGGCCGGCAGCGGCCGACAGTCCGCCGACGAGCGTGAACAGCCGCTGGCGGCCGAGGAAGTAGAGCGAGGTCAGCACGAGGCCGAGCTCGAGGAAACCCTCGCCGAGATCGAAGCGCACCGCCTTGTGCTCCGAGCGATCGGTCGACTGATCGAACTCCCGTGCACTTCTCTGAACGTCCTCGGCCTCGCCTTTGTACCGCGCCGCCATGGCCGCGAGCTTCTCGGTCGCCGCTGCCGCGCGGCCCGGGTCGGTGGCCAGCGCCGTGATCAGCTCCCGGCCGACCTCACTCGTGTGCTCCCGGATCTTCTTCGCCTGGTAGTAGGCCCACTGGTCGTTCGACTTCGTGCGCTCGATGACCGCGATCGTGTGCTCGCGGTGCCCCGCGATCGTCACGACAGCGAGCAATACGCCGATGACGCCGACGGCGAGGCCGACATGCTTCGCGAGCGGGTCTGCCCGCTGCTCCTCGCCGGCGTGCCCATGGTGAATCTCGATTTCTGCCATTCAATGCCCCCTGAATCGGGCGCCATCCGCGCTTATGCGTATCGCGCAACCGACCCGGTGTGCCAAAAAATGCCCGCATGGTAACCGGGTTTCATGCCTCACAGACCGGGCATCCGCAGCTCAGGGAGCTTGCTGCCCGGGCGAACTGCCGTATCGAGGTCGTCATCGAGCTTTATCAGCACGAATTGCACTTCCTGGAACGCAATTCGCGAATTCACTCCTACATTCCCGTGCTGGCCATGAAGCGCGTCCGCGATGCGCTGCGAGGCAATGCGCGCAGTGCCCGACACCAACTTCAGCGCCTGGCCGCAGCATCGTGACAGGTATCGCACCCGGTTACCGGCCCGTGACCCGTGAGGCTCGCAGGCGGATCGCGATGGCAGCCCAAGCAGAAATCGTGAAAGCGCGCCTCAGCCCCGACGCGAATCGCAGCGCTCGAGCTGCGATGGCAGCTGATGCAGGACCCCTCGCCGCTGCGGTCGAGGTAGTCGTGATGGCACACGACGCAGTTCACCGCGCGGTGCCTGTCGTGAGGGAAGGCCAGCACCAGCGGCTCGCTGCGGCGCAGGAATGGCTCACGCAGAGCCAGCGCCGAGCCCCCGCGCAGCAGTGCAGCCAGCGCGATGAGTGAGCCGAGGACTATGCCCAGCACCAGCCGCGAATGCCGTCCAAACACGAGCCTGCCGAGGCGACGGGGCGGCGGCTGTGCGGATCTCTGCGCTCGGCCGCGCAGTAGCGCGAGCAGCGCCGCTGCCGACAGCAGGACATAGGCGAGTGCCTGCGCACGACCGTGAACGTACCGATCGGTAGTCAGCACATGGATCGCCAGCGCGACAAGAAGCACACAGGCCGCACCGACATGTGCGGCCTGGAAGTTCCGGTGACGCCGCCACAGCCGCCGGCGGGCTGAAGCCCCGGCGGGCGCGGTAAGAAAGAGGAGTGCCACCAGCGCCAGCATTCCCGCATATTCGTAGCGGGGAGCGGTGGGCTTCACATGCTCGACGACATGGGTGTCGATGACGAGCAACAGTGCGACGTGAAGACCCGCGGCGACGAGAGCCAGCCAGCCGAGAAGCTCATGGCTGCGCAGCCCGAAGGCACCCGTGGCGCC
>Ga0335079_10002960_pt1 | contig 19568 bp, 19 predicted proteins | sample Lox_Sample_33_FD_206719 | JGI IMG/M metagenome (GOLD analysis project Ga0335079, IMG submission 206719) | Soil microbial communities from Loxahatchee National Wildlife Refuge, Florida, United States - Lox_Sample_3.3 | ecosystem: Environmental > Terrestrial > Soil > Wetlands | place: USA... | reverse complement strand
CTTGCGCAGCAGGGGATGATGAGCGCGGCCTTGAGCGTCGAGCGTGTGGTGTTCCGAGAGACCTTTGGGGCAGAGCTTGCCGCGATTTACCGGATGAAGCGGGTTGCCGCGAACGGCTACGGCGCGGCCCTGTTTAACTCCCACCAGCATGCCGCAGCCCACCGAGCAGTAACCGCAAGTGGTGGGCACCCACCGCTCCGCCACCCGCGACGCCACCACGTAGCCGGCCTGCGAGTCATGTGCGTAGGCATACTTCTCCGACAGGATGTCGAGCCCGGCGAGCCGCTTCAGGTTCATGCCGCCCTCCGGGCAAAGAAGCTTGCGGCGATATTCTTCGGCACTACCGAGACGAAGAAGAGATAACGTGAGAGGAGTTCGCCGGCCAAAGACAGTGCAAAAGCCACGACCGGCCAGCCGAGGAGCGGAAGCAATATCCCGCCGGCAATCAGCAGTCCGAGGCGCACCACGAGCGCATAGCGGAGGTCCTGGGTGAGCAGTCGAGCCGACGCGCGCAACTCGAATTCATCCGAAGCCGCCAGTACCAGCAGCTTCAAGGCCTGGTTGAGAAGTTGCGCCGCACCGGCAAGAACCACGGCCAGCGTGGGCGTCCGGATGCCGAGCACGCCAAGAAACAGCGGGCCGAGCAGCAGCGCGGTCGAATAGAAATCGATCGGCGTATACTTGCTGTTCCACGCGGGGCGGGCCGGCACCAGGTAAATCCAGGCGCTTGCCGTCACGCCCGCGAAGCCCAAGAGAGCAGCCAAACCGGACAGCCGCGGCATGACCGCCGACCCAGCCGCCGCTCCGGCGAACAGGGAGAAGAGCAGCACTTCACGGCTGAGCCATGAGCGCCGCCACATCTTGAGAGCGCGCCAGGCGTAGATCGGCCGACCCAGGTGCAAAGTCGAAGCCGCTAATGAGACGAAGGCTACGAGCACGGCCGCCAGCGCGGCCCTGTTGCCGGCACCGGGCACGAGTGAGAGGTAAAGAAAAGCGCCTGCCGAGAGTTGCGTCAGCACCAGCATCGCGACCAGCGGCAGGTGCGCCGCTTCGGGCCGGACACGATGGTGATCGGCTCGCTCGAAATCAGGCAGAATCTTGTCCGGCAGTGTGATCCGCGTCGTGGAAAGCGTGTGGTCCGCCTCGGGCATGCCGGGAGCATTGGCGGCCGCATGATCGTGGCGCCACTCCGCGATATTCACCAGTTCCACTTGGATGGCTTGCTCCGGGCAAGCATTGGCGCAAGCAGGCGCCATTCCTTCGCTCAGTCGGTTATGGCAGAGGTCGCATTTCCCCACGATGCCGCGTTCCGGGTTGTATTGCGGTACCCCGTACGAGCAGTTCCAGGTGCAATAGCCGCAGCCGATACAAGCGTCCGGATTGTGCAAGACAATGCCTGTCTCAGGGCTCTTCGAGTAGGCGTCCACCGGGCAACCCTGGAGACAGGACGGGGCGAGGCAGTGGTTGCACCCCATCGAGAGGTAGAAGCGCTGGGTGTACGGATAAGTTCCGCCTTCGATCTCACCCACTCGCCTCCAGTTGATCGCCAATGGAATACCGTTTTGCTCCGAGCAGGCGACTTCACAACACCGGCAGCCAATGCACCGGGACATGTCGAAATGAAAGCGGTACTGTTCCCCAGGGGCGGGCGCTCGCAGAGGCAGCGCGGGATCGGACAGACCGCACGCGGAACCATGGGTCGTAAGCCTGTAAAGCTGATCGCCCTGTTGCGCCCTCTCCAGGAGCAATAAAGACACGACACCCCCGTGAAAAAATTGAGCTTGGAACGGGACGGCCGGGGTCCGGTGGGATTCGACTGGGGCTCGGTACTACGACACTGTAGTATCGCTTTCAGCGTACAGGACGCACAAGCTCGAAATCCAATTGAAATATTCGATTCCGGGGCGAAGGAAAGCTTATGTTACGTCGACCTCGCGGAGGAGCGGCCGTTCCGCAATAGGTGAGTGGTTTGTCTCAACGGAAGGGTTCACCCCAGCGTTCCGTGCCCATTCAGTACCATCTGCAATCGCATAAGTCTTTGTGTTTCAGAGCGAATGGCCTTAAGCGATAGGCCTTGACTTCCATGGTATGGAAGACGTCGTGAGTTCGAATCTCACCAGATCCACCACTCCTTACCGCTCGAGAAGACTAACTTTCGCCATCAGACTTCCGTCAACGAAACAGGTATCCCTTTACCAGTATTGATTCCATCTTCGGCAGAGTTTCCAATGAAAATGAGGCTTACTCCGCCAAAGCAGTGCCCACTTCCGGCCACGCGACCAATTCCTTCTCCCTTTCATGACCAAACTCAAGCAGCGGGGCTGGGCTCACATAACGCGCTCTGTGGTTCTCCTGTGCCCACTGGTCCTATCCATCGGCGCCGTTCTGAGGATGGGGTACAAACGGCATCTCGCCAGGGTAGCGGTTGCCCCGGAGAGCAAGTATTTTCGGCAGGTCTATTCCGTGGTCTCGGCCAATTTTGCCGATCCGGTTTCGCCGGAAAGGACGATTTACCACGGCGCCATCCCGGCAATGCTTCGTGCTCTCGATCCGCATTCAACGTTCTTCGATGAGCGGGCATTCCGGAGACAAACCCAGGCTGCGAACGGAAACTACACGGGCGTCGGGGTCGAACTGACATACCAGAATCACCAATTCATCATCGTGGGTTGCCATAGCAATTCTGCCGCTCGGCGGGCGGGCATCCATCCCGGTGATCTCCTGGTGGCCGTAAATGGGAAGCCGACCGACGCCCTAAAAGGCTCTGAGGTTCTGGACCTGCTTGCAGGCCCCGCAGGGACTGCCACGCAACTCTCGATCGTGCGAGATGGCCGCCCGCTCAATTTCAGCATGAAAACGGAGGTTATGTCCCTCAAGAGCGTTCCCGACGCCACCTGGATTCGTCCGGGCATCGCTTACCTGGCGATCGTTGTTTTCAACGAAGCCACGCCTGCTGAGTTTGCGGCGAACCTGAAGAAATGCCAACAAGAGGGTATGCAGGGTCTGATTCTCGATCTGCGGGACAACCCCGGCGGCCTGGTGCGCGCGGCGGTCGCTGTCGCGGACCAGTTCTTGCGTATGGGTGAAATGATCCTGTGCCAGCGCGGGCGGACGTTTCCTACGACGACATACGTTGCCACACACGGTAATGGCGGCCACGAATACCCCATGGTGATTCTGGTGAACCGCAACACCGCATCAGCAGCGGAAGCGGTCGCCGGCGCCTTGCAGGATCATGACCGCGCCTGGGTTCTGGGAGACGACACCTATGGCAAGGGAGTCGTGCAGACCCTGAATGAACTGCCGGCAGACACCGGTTTAGCATTGGTGAAATCCAGGTACTACACACCCAGCGGGCGCCTGCTGCAGCGCAGGCACTACAGCGCCGCACTTGGACGTTACGAGCGGAGGGCCGCTCGGGACCTGGTTGCCTGGATGACGGACAGCGGCAGGCCCGTCTACGCGAGCGCCGGTGTCGGTCCGGATGAGCATTACGCTCCCGAATATGATCGCTTTCAGGCTTTACTCGCGAGGCGATTTGCGCATCTGGAGTATACGAACCACTATCTGAACCTCCATCCCACCGTAGTGGACGAGCGCTGGCAGCCGGATGATGCCATGGTGGACGACTTTCGCGACTACCTGAGGCAGCACGGGTTCACATTCACGAAAGCGGAGTTCGCCCGGCACGCCGCCTGGATCCGGCAACGCTTGCGACAGGCGGTGTTGCGGACCGTGTTCGGCCTGGATGAAACCCCGCGAGTCCTGCTGGCCACTGATGCGACGGTGCAACGTGCTCTCGACGCAATGCCGAAAGCCCAGACGCTGTTGGAATCCGCTGGGCGTGTCCGGCTAAATGTGCAGTCAACTCGCCCCAAATGGATCGCAACCGCTCAAGAAACCTCAGCGGCCGCCGGCGGTAGGAGTGATGCTCCAGCGTCGACGGGAAGCCGGCGCCTTGAGCGTGGTCGTTAACCGCGCCCCTTCACGACTGTGTGCGTCGCCCCGGAATTCGTGAGCGACCACTCATGCGCTACAAATACGGTCAACGCACCGGCGTTTCATGTCAGCCCGGTCCGGCAAAAAGATGTACGCTCAAGCACTGCCTTTCCATGCCAGTCGCGCTACGCTGGCGATGTGGCCGAGCCAACCCAGTTCGTATCGCTTCTCCGCCGCATGCTACCGTTTTTCACGGTTGTCCTGTTGGCGGCGGTAGCCTACGACGGTTGGGTCTTTTACTCGCGCTGGAGCAGTGGCCGGCAGGTCGAGCGTGCCCGGCGAGAGAAGGAAGCTGCCGACGCTCAGAAGACTTTGGACTTGCTTGGCGGCGGAGGCCTAAAAATCCTGAGCTTTTACGCCACTCCTGGAGCTATCCATCCCGGCGAACACGCAAGCCTGTGCTACGGCGTGACTGGCGCGCAGAGCGTGCACATGGAGCCGGCGATTGAGGACCTCCATCCGGCCCTGAGCTATTGCATGGACGTCTCGCCCGCGAAAGATACGGAATATAAGCTCATCGCGGAAGATGCCGCGGGACATAGTGCCACAAGCGCCGTGACGATTCGAGTGATGCGTTAGCGTGCCTTTTTGCCTTCAAGGTCCCCCTACCTTCCTGACGACCCAAACCCTCCCGTCCCTCGCGCCGACCCGCGAAGTTCGCCTTCCTCCCACTCGACACGTTCATACCGCGCGATCACGATCTGTGCGATGCGGTCTCCGCGGTGCACCGCGTAATTTTCTTTCCCCAAATTGAGCAGGATCACCTGAATCTCGCCGCGGTAGCCAGGGTCGATCGTGGCGGGGCTATTGGGCAGCGTGATGGCATGCTTCAGCGCCAGGCCGCTGCGCGGGCGAATCTGCGCCTCGTAGCCCGGCGGCAGTTCGATCGCCAATCCTGTCGGCACCAATTGCGGCACTCCGGGCTGAAGCGTCACCTCATCGGAGGCGCGCAGATCCAGCCCCGCGTCCTCCGAAGGACCGTGTGCATACACGGGCAAAAAAGCGTCGTCTCGCAGGCGTTTGATTCGCACCTTCATCGAATCCGATAATAGCGGATCAGCATGCCTGATCCATCGAAGCGCGTCATCACCGTTTCACCCATGCCGCCGGAGAAATGTGCCTATGCGCTGGCGCGCTACAGCCGGTCGCCCGATTCCATCCGGCAATCTCTCGAATGGGTGCGCACGCACGACTCCCAGAAGTTTCTCGAAAGCTTCTATTTCCAGTATGGGCACGCATCCATCGCCGATCTCGGCCATACCGTGCTTTGCTTCGAGGGCCTGTCGGAACTGGCCGCGAGCGAAGCCGAAGACGAAACGCTCTGGGACGGCCAGGCAAAATCCTCCCGCTATCAGGATTTCTCGCGCTCGGGATTCGTCACACCGGCTGAGCTGACCGGTGCCGATGCCGCGCGCTACCACGAGGCGGGTGAGAAGCTGCTCCTCGCGTACAAAGAGGTGAACGCGCGCGTGGCTGAGTACCTTACTGCGAAGCTGCCCCGTCCTGAAGAAATGAAACCGGACGCTTACAGGCGCAACATCGCAGCGCGGGCCTTCGATGTGGCGCGCTATCTGCTGTTCTGGGGCGTGCCCACCAACGTGGGCCAGGTGACCAGCATCCGAACCCTCGAGAAGCAGATCAAGCGCCTGCGCGTTTCGGAATATGAAGAAGTACGCAGCCTGGGTGACGAGATCGCCGCTGCCTGCGCCGCCGAGCCGGATTGCGTTTGGGATAACAGCGGTCGCGAGCCGCTCGCGCCGACCTTGGCGCGTCATGCGGAACCCGACGAGTATCTCAGAAGATCGCAGGCCGATTTGAAGCTCTGGGCGGAGCAGAATCTGCCGCCCACTGCTGGTCTCCAGGTGGATTGCGTGGATCTCGTGCGGCCCTTGCACGTCGGCGCGGATATCGTCGCAACCCTGCTCTACACCGTCACGGATCGCCCTTTCCGCGAGCTGTACGAAACCGCCGCCGGCTGGAGCACCGCCCGTCGCAACGAAGTGCTGGATGTCGCGCTCCAATCGCGCAGCCGCCGCGATGATCTGACGCGCGGGTTTCGTGGCGGGCCCTTTGTGTTCGATCTTGTAATGGACATCGGCGCCTATCGCGATCTCCATCGCCACCGCCGCTGCCATCAGTTCCGCCAGGCATATTCGGGCAATCTTGGTTACGACACCCCGCCCGCGGTTGCCGAAGCCGGCGCGGCCGAAATATTCGAGAGCGCCATGCGCGCTGCGTTCGACCAGATGCACGCCCTGCCGGCACCCGGCTCGCATTACCTGCTGCCCTTTGGAGCTCGCTCGCGCTTTCTGTTTAAGATGGATTTCGCCGAAGCCGAGTACATCTCCCGCGTACGCAGCGGCGTGAAAGGCCACTTCAGCTATCGCAATATCGCCTGGCAAATGAAGCTAAAGCTGGAGCAACTCGATCCCGAGCTAGGGCGGCTGATCGAGGCCACGCCGCCTTGGGTGGAAGCTCCACTGGTTCGGTGAGGCTGTCTTGCATAACCCGGATAAACTTTGCGGTATGCAGCGCTCGAAGCATCGCAGTGACCCAACCCGGATGTCACGGCGTGATTGGGCCACCTCGTCCCTAGCACTCGGTCTCTCGGCGGCTATCGGTCAGGCAACTGCCGGCGATATCCAGATCGCTGAAACCAGCGTTACCGTCAAGACGCCGGATGGTCTCTCCGACGCTGCCTTCTTTCACCCCACGGCGGGCTCCCATCCCGGAGTCCTGGTCTGGCATGATTCACTCGGCCTCCGCCCGGCGATGCGCGAACTCGGCCGCCGCGTCGCCGCCGAGGGATATGCGGTCCTCGTTCCGAACCTGTTCTACCGGGCAGCCAAGGCTCCTGTATTCGACGCGTCGTTCGACTACGCGAACAACCCGGCCGACCGCGAAAAGTACGGCCGGATTGTCACTTCATTCCTCGCGCCGGGCGCCGCCGAACGGGACGGCGTCGCTTACCTTTCGTTCTTGGACGAGCAGACCCAAGTCGATCGCAAACGCAAGATGGGCACGCACGGCTACTGCTTGGGCGGACCGTACGTTCTGAAAGCTGCCGCGGCCCTGCCGGACCGTGTCGGAGCAGGCGCTTCCTTCCATGGCGGCTTTCTGGTCACCGGCAAACCTGACAGCCCGCACTTGCTCGCCCCCAAGATCAAAGCGCGTCTTTATTTTGCCATCGCATCCGATGATGATCAGCGCGAGCCCACCGTCAAGGACCAGCTCCGAGCCGCACTCGATGCCGCGAAGGTCCCGGCTGAGATTGAAGTCTATCCCGACGCCCGCCACGGCTGGTGCGTTCCCGATAGCAAAGCCTCTAACAAGGCCGCTGCCGATCATGCGTGGGCTAAACTTGTCGCGTTATATCGGACTGCGCTTTGAGCGGAGCGATATGGATCATGGGACGTAGGGGCGAGGCACGCCTCGACCGGTTAGTTCGTTGACCCGGCGGTTTTCACGCGAGCCGTTGCACGCGTGCGGAAATCATACTTATCGATGCGGATGGCGGCAGCCTCGGCGCTCGAGCGTATAATCCTTCCCAGGGCTACCAGCTTCAATCCGCAATGCTCGTTGAGTTGGGCCGGCCAATCCACCGAAAGCTCCACGCGACGCCCCACCGGCAACTGTGTCTCCGAGGTGAACAAAACGCCGCTGCTGCTCATGTTGAGCGTCCGGCCCATCCCCGTATCCGGAACAGCCTTGCCACCCACCAGTTTGTAGCGTAGGTCGCTTTCAATGGGGAAGCGGTCCGTACCGCGCCGATCGGCGTCTAGGGTCTGCTCTTCTCGTAAGTGCATCATTTGTCTCCGCAACCATCATGCAGGCGTTCACAAAAATGAACAATAGATCGGCGTTCTCATTTGCATTTGGTACGAAGGAACGCTGCGTTATGGTACTTAAGTTGGATCGAGTTGACACGGCCGTCTAAATTCGGAATAAGGTGAAATATGACTGGATCTGTTGGAGGCGGCCTAGCCTCGAAACATTGCGTGCCTTGCCGCGGCGGAGTTCCGCCGCTCAAAGGCGAAGAGTTGCAGAAGCTCTCTTCCCAACTGCCCGATTGGAAGGTCATTGAGGAACACCACCTCACCAAGACCTACGCCTTTCCCGATTTCAAAACCGCGTTGGACTTCGTCAATCGGGTGGGCGCTGTAGCGGAAGCCGAAGGCCATCACCCGGACATCATGCTCGCGTGGGGCCGCGTGGACGTCAAAACGTACACCCACAAGATCAACGGCCTGACGGAAAGCGATTTTATCCTGGCGGCGAAGGTCGATCAGGAATTCTCTAATCGCCCGACGCCTTAGCGTACTTGCGCAGGACACGGGTGATGTAATCGATGGTCTCGCGGTAGGGCGGCACGCCGTGATAGCGATCGACCGTGCCTGGGCCTGCGTTGTACGCTGCCAGCGCGCGCAGTACCTGATGATCATCGTGCTGATACTTGAGGAGAAGATCGCGCAGGTATCGTGTCCCAGCTTCTATATTCTGGCGCGGGTCGCTCGCTTCAGCTCCATACTCCCGGGCCGTCGAGGGCATTAGCTGCATCAATCCAATGGCGCCTTTGGGTGAAACGGCATCCGCGCGAAACGCGGACTCCGCGGCCACGACGCTCTTGACGAACTCGACCGGCAGCCCGCTGCGCTTCGCCGCGTCGGCGATGAGGTCATCCGTGGTCGGAACTTGCAGGACCGGCGGCGGTGTTGGTGGCTCCATTTCGTCGGCTTCGAACCCCGTGATTTGCGGAGCCGGTATCTCGGTCACGCCGCCGTTCGCATAGAGCCGAACAACCGAGCCGTCGGTTTCGTGGCGGTCGGCATGAAGACGGAAACCGCTGGCCAGCACGGCGTACTCACCCGCGAAGCAAGATCCTGAAAGCGCCGCCAAAACGATCAACCGCAGTATCATGAACAATTCAACTCAAATGACGTTTCTCGAGTGCAGCCTGTGCAGCCGGAAATTCGAAGCCGGCAAAATTCACAACCTCTGCGAGTGCGGCGGACCGTTGCTGGTCCGCTACGATCTCGCAAAACTCCGCTCCACGTGGAACCGCGATCAAATTGCTTTCGGCCCGGACAGCATGTGGCGATACGGCCCGGTACTGCCACCCACCAAACAAGCTTCTATTATCTCACTGGGCGAAGGCATGACGCCGCTCGTACGCACCAAGCGATTGGGCCATCGTGTTGGCGGGAATCAACTTTGGTTAAAGGATGAAGGCCTGAATCCCACGGGATCGTTCAAGGCGCGCGGCCTTTCCTGCGCCGTTTCCATGGCCGTTGAGCTGGGGATTCGCAAACTCGCGGTTCCATCGGCAGGAAATGCCGCCAGCGCGATGGCGGCCTACGCGGCGGCAGCGGGTATTGAGGCCCACATCTTCATGCCGCGCGACGTGCCCCAGGCAAACTTCATAGAATGCAAAGCTTACGGAGCCCACGTGACGCTGGTGGATGGATTGATCAGCGATTGCGCCAAACTCGTGGCCGCGGGCACGCACAGAGAAGGCTGGTTCGACGTCACCACGCTCAAGGAGCCGTATCGCATTGAGGGCAAAAAGACAATGGGCTACGAGCTTGCCGAGCAGCTTGACTGGCAACTGCCTGACGCGATTTTTTATCCCACCGGCGGCGGCGTGGGCCTGATCGGCATGTGGAAAGCTTTCAGCGAGATGGAGGAGCTGGGCTGGATCGGCGCGAAGCGACCGAAGATGATCGCGGTACAGGTGGAAGGGTGCCAGCCGGTAGTCCGTGCCTTCGAAAAAGGCGCGCCGCGCAGCGAATTTTGGGAGAACGCGAGCACCGTAGCCAGCGGGCTGCGCGTTCCCAAGCCGTTGGGCGATTTTCTGATTCTACAGGCCGTCCGTGAGAGCGGCGGGACGGCCGTCGCGGTCAGCGACGCGGAGCTGCTGGATGCCGGTATCCAGCTCGCTGCCGAAGAAGGGCTGTTCGTGGCGCCCGAGGGCGCGGCGTGTGTTTCGGCGCTGGAGAAACTGCTCCGGAGCGGCTTTCTGAGGCCAGATGAGAAGATCGTCCTCTACAACACGGGCTCCGGGCTCAAGTATCTCGAAGCCTATTCGACACGCTTCCCGCGCTCGAGTTCGGGAGAGCAGGACAAGCTGGGCGGCCTGATCACGCCCCGATAAAACAAAAGTCTCCGCAAGCTCGCAGTACACTGAAAGAGAGGATTTGAGTGCACTCGCATCATCACGGCGGGGGGACAGGGCGGGTTCTCTGGTGGTCATTAATTGCCACAGGCGCCTTTGTCATCGTTGAGTTCATCGCCGGAATTCAGGCCCACAGTCTGGCACTGCTCTCCGACGCCGGCCACAACTTCACGGACGCTCTGGCTCTGCTGCTCGCGTGGTTCGGGTTTTATCTTCAGGCGAAGCCCGCGAACGAAACCAAGACGTTCGGATATCAGCGCGCTGGCGTGTTGACGGCATTCGTCAACGCATTGACTCTGGTGGCGCTGTCGGCATGGATCTTCTACGAGAGCTATCAGAGACTGCTGCGGCCGCAGCCGGTGCGTGAGACCGTGATGATGGTGGTGGCGGGCGCCGGGCTCGTGCTGAACGGGGGCATCATGTGGGGGCTGCGCATCGCACGCCGCCACGACATCAATATTCGCAGCGCCTTCGTCCACATGCTAGGCGACCTGCTGGGTTCGGTCGGCATCGTGATTGGCGCAGCATTGATCCGGTACACAGGATGGCAGCAGATTGACCCAGTGCTCTCGATCCTGATCGGCGCGTTGATCGTATGGACGACGTGGGACATCATCCAGGAGTCGTTGAACATTCTGCTGGAAGGCTTGCCGCGCGGGCTCGACCTGCAATCAGTAAGTTCGGCGATGTGCGAGGTGGAAGGAGTGCTGGACGTTCACGATCTCCACATTTGGAACCTGGGCTCAAACACGCGCGCGCTGAGTTGCCATGTGCTCATTCAGGATTTGCCACCCTCGGCCAGCGAGTGCATCCTGAAGTGTTTGAATGATCTGCTGGCCGAGCGCTTTCAGATCTGTCACACCACCGTGCAATTCGAGCACGTGGGCTGCGCCGTTTCAGAAAACGGGTGCGTCATCCCGGTGGACGTGGGCGAGAGCCACGAGCACCATCACCATTAGTCAGCGCGGTTGCGGCCGCACTATTTTGTCCAGCTTCTCGATGGCGGGCTCTAATCGCTGAGGCTTCTTCAATACCGGCTCAAACAGGTCTCCGACGCGCGAGAAACGGTCAAGAGCGTTCCGTAAGTGGAACTGGGATGGCAGCAGACCGGGCGCGACTTCGCGCCAGGCGAGCGGCGTGGCTACAGGCGCTCCCGGATACGCACGCACCACGTAGGGCGCGGCGATGGTCTTGGATTCGCCGATCTGCAAGTAATCGAAATAGACCTTGCCCTGCTCGCGACGGGTGACAGGCCGAGGCGTGGTGAACAGATCGGGCCGTTCGGCCGCGACCACGCGCGCAATGATCTCCGCGAACGAACGTACCTGCTCGTACGAGTAAACGGGCTCAACCGGCACGTAGATGTGCATGCCATCGCCGCCGGTAGTCTTGGGATATCCTTCCAGGCCGACCAGATCCAGTTTCTTGCGCACAACCTGCGCCGCCTCAATGATGCGATCGAACTCGCAGCCTTGCGGGTCGAGATCGATGAGCATGAAGTCCGGGCACTCGAGCGTGCCCACACGGCTCATCCACGGATTTTGATCGATACAGCCGAGATTGGTCAGATATAACAGTGCGGCGCGATCATCCGCCAGCACAAAACGTGTGGGCGCTTTCTTGTGTTCGGAGTAGATCGGTTCCACGCGGAGCCATGAGGGGACGCGATCGTGGGTATCTTTTTGGAAAAAGAATTCGCCGGCGATGCCGTCAGGATAGCGTTTGAGAGACAGTGGCCGGTCGTGGAGATAAGGAAGAAGCAGATCGGCAACGGCGTCGTAATAGTTGAGTAAGTCGCGCTTGTTATAACCTTCAGCGGGATAAAAGACTTTATTCAAATGCGTGAATTTCAGGCGCTGCCCGTTCACGGTCAGCATCGTTTCTTCGCCTTTGCCGGAAAGCAGCGGCGGACGAACCTTTTCCGTGGACTTCTCCTCAGCCGGCGCGGTTGTTTCGCGCACGCACTCGTTGGGTTCGATATCGGGCCGCAATCCCAGGAAGACGGGGGCGCGCAAGCGTCCCTCCTCCGTCCAGCTTGCGAACTTCACTTCGCACACCACCTCGGGGCGCACCCAGATGGCTTCGCGCAGCATCTGGGGTGTTTCAGCGAAGGGAGATTGCGTGGTGGTGAGGGGCTCAATGCGGCGATAGATCGACTCGAGAAGGTTCTGGTCGAAACCTGTGCCTACGTTTCCGACATAGACGAGCTTGCCGTTGTCATATAGCCCCAGCACCAGAGAACTGAAGTAGTCGCGCTCGCCGGTGGTGTAGCCGCAAATGATGAACTCCTGCTGGGAGACGATCTTGATCTTGAGCCAGTCCTGGCTGCGTTTGGACTGGTACTTACTCTGAGCCCGTTTGGCAAGTATTCCCTCGAGACCGGTGGCGCGCGCGGCCTGCAACATCTCATCCCCCTGGTTGACGAAGTGTTCGGAGAATCGCATCACGGTTGAAGGCTTCAGAATGGATTGCAGAACGCGCTTGCGTTCGATGAGGGGAACGTTGCGGAGATCGTAGCCATCCAGGTACAGCAGGTCGAAGACAAACAGAGTCACCGGCGTACGGCGAGCGAGATGAGCGATGGCATTCGGATCGGCAACCGCAATGCGCGGCTGAATGAGGCCAAAACTGGAAACGCCGTTCTTATCGAGCACGGCGATTTCACCGTCGAGCACTGCCTGCCTGGCGGCGATCTGGTGACCGATGACGCTGAGTTCGGGGTATTGGCGTTCGCAGGAGTGGCCAGTGCGCGAGGTCATGCGGACGGATTTTTCATCGATGAAGCAAATGGCGCGAACGCCATCCCATTTGATCTCGAACAGCCAGTCGTCACCCTTAGGTGGCTTCTCGGCCAGAAAGGATTTCATGGGAACGATCGAAGCCGGCATGGGAGCGCGGTCGGCTCCGGGGAGACCGCCCGGATCGACTGAGCTTTCGGAGGAGCTTACCGCGTTGCGCGGAGTTTTTTTTTAGGCGCCGGCTCGGCAGATTTGCGCCCCGGCATGTCTTTGGCGATCTCCTCCTGGGTGCGGCCTGTGGTGACGCTGTAGGCGTACTGCTCGATATCCCAGCCAGGCCGCGCTTCCACGTCTTTCTTCTTCAGCAGTAGCCATTCGTTGCCTTTGCCGCGGCCTTTCATCAGAACGATGGCAAACTCACCCTTGAGCTTTTCGCCATGTAACTTGAATTTGAAGTCGCCTCGCGCCAGCTGCTCCTGCGGAGTTTTGTCACCTAGAACCTCGTAGGTACCGCGGTCCCAAAGCATGACGCTGCCCGCTCCATAGTTACCTTTCGGTATATTTCCTTCGAAACTGCCGTATTCGAGCGGATGATCCTCCACCATGGCGGCCAGGCGCTTGGGCGCGGGATCGAGAGTCGGGCCTTTGGGAATGGCCCAGGATTTGAGAGTGCCGTCCACTTCCAGGCGGAAATCGTAATGCAGGCGGGTAGCGTCGTGGCGCTGCACACAAAAACTGTTCCCGGCGGCTGGGGCGCTCGGCCTCGCCGGTATGGGCTCGGGAGTGGACTGGAACGACCGTTTGCGTGCGTATTCGCTCAAAGACATCTGAAAATGTTGAAAACCTCTCTATGTCATGATATCGGTGTTAGAGGGCATCCAAGCCCCATTGTAGCCGCGGAAGTGAGGTTGCATACATGGCGAGCAGCGTCTGGAAGGGTCATCTTACTTTCGGTCTCGTTTCTTTTCCCGTGCGGTTATTCAGCGCCGCCCGCGGCGAGACCATCAGCTTTAACATGCTTCACAAAACAGATCACTCGCGCATCAAGCAGATGATCTACTGCCAGGCGGAAGACAAGCCGGTTCCCCGCACCGAGCTGGTCAAAGGTTACGAATACGAAAAGGACCGCTACGTCGAAATCGACGACGAGGACATAAAAAAAGTCGCGCCGAAGACGGCCAAGGTAATGGAGATTCTGGAATTCGTCAAAGCCGACGATGTGGATCCGATTTACCTGGAGAGTTCTTACTACATGGCGCCGGACGAAGGTGGCGAGAAGCCCTATGCGCTGCTCTTCCAGGCGTTGCGGGAGTCGAAATATTACGGCATCGCGAAAATAGCTATGCACAATCGCGAGCACATCGTGATTCTGCGTCCGGGGAATAAAGGCGTGCTATTGCACACGATGTATTATGCCGATGAAATTCGCCAGGTCGAGGAGTTCCGCACGGATACAAGCCAGGTAAAAGAGAAAGAGCTGGCGCTGGCAAAGATGCTGATTGAGTCGCTCATTGCGGAATTCGAACCTGGAAAGTACGTGGACAACTACCGTCTCAATTTGCAGAAGATGATTGAGGCGAAGTTAGAAGGCAACAAAGTGGTGGAAACACCCACCCCACATATCGCTCCAGTGATTGATATCATGGAAGCCCTCAAGAAGAGCTTGGCGGAGCAGAAGAAGCCGGTACATACAGCTGTGGCAGCAGCGGGCGAAGAAGAAGCCGAGGGGGAAGCGCCAGCGCAGGCCGTGGCAAAGAAACGCCGCCGATCACAGGGCGGCGCCTAACTCCTCGGCATAGAGCGCGCCTTCCGGCGTCTCTTCGTGTTTGAAGAACAAGTACAGGTCCTTGCCTTGCGAGAGTAACTCCTTCGCACGTTCGGCGATGGATTTCCTTTCTTCCTCGCTATATTCGGGTTTTCTCAACCTGTAATATACAAAGTCCGCGGTAATTACTTCCGGAATTTCAAGCTTATCGGATTCCGCCAGGCATAACGAGACGTTGTGTTTGCGAAGAGCGCCGTAAACGTCATCCCGGAGCCATGAGGTATGACGGAATTCCATGCTGAAGCGTAAGTCGGACGGCAGAGGTGCTAGAAAGTCATTCAGTAGAACTATGTCGTATTTCACTGTGGGCGGAAGTTGGAATAAGATCGGTCCGAGCCTTCGCGCAGTACGTAAGGGATCGATCATGCGGAGGAAAAGATCAAGCGCAGCGCCAACATCCTTGAGCCGCAGGATATGTGTAATCCGCTGGTTGGCTTTGCAGGCGAAGCAGAATCCAGTCGGCGTGGATTTGACCCAGTTTTCGAGCGTGGTCGCGGCCGGAAGCCGGCGAAACGTGTAATTGATCTCAACGCAGTTCAAGCGGCTCGCGTAGTGCTCAAGAAATTTCTTTTCCGGCAGCTTCTCCGGGTAGAAGCGCGGTTTCCAGCTTGGATATGCAAATCCCGAGGTGCCGGTATATAGTTTCGCCATAGAGTACAATCGGAAACCATGCGGCATCTGCTCGTCAACTGGCTGGTGAGCGCGGTGAGCCTGATGGTCGTGGCGGCAATCGTTCCGGGAATTGAGATCGATGGTTTCGGCACGGCCCTGATCGCGGCAGTGGTCATAGGTCTGGTCAATGCGACGCTCGGGTTCTTTCTCAAGATCCTGACATTTCCATTGACGCTGATCACGCTTGGCGCCTTTCTCTTCGTGATCAACGCTCTCATGTTGAAAGTGGCTGCCGCGTTGCTGCCGGGTTTCCGTGTGAAAGGCTTCACGCCGGCGCTGCTGGGCGCCATTCTCTTGAGCCTGGTCCACATCGTTTTGCGGTGGCTGCTATAGGTCCGGGCGAGGCAGTGCCTCGCCCCTACGCGACATGACGGGGATGATCACTAGAAGAGTTTCGGCCGCAGGAATTTCTTAGGATTCTCGCGGAGGTGATGCAGCATATCCTGCAGAGTGTTCATGCTGCCTTGAAGCGTCTCGTACAGGCTGGCATTGGCCATGAACTGGCCCAGGGCCCCCTCGCCGGAGTTGAACGCGGCAACTTGCGCGTTCAGATCGTCAACGATGCGGTTGACGCGCCGGTACAGTTCGTCATCCTTGAGCAGTTTTCCTCCGGAACCTTTTCCGGCGTTTAGGTCGGCGAGCGCGCGATTCAGATTCCCGACGGACTTGCGCAACTGCTGGTACTGCGCCGGGTCCTTCAGGAGCTTTCCGGTGCTGCCCTGACCTGCCTGCAAATCGGCTAGCGCCCGGTCCAATCGTTTGGCCGGAGCCTCCAGCTTGTCGTAATCCGTTTCGTCGAAGATCAGCCGCCCGCTGAGCGTATCCTTATTTCCAACGTCGTGAACCGTGCGTTGAAACTCGGCGACCTTGCGCAGCATGCTGGCGTAAATTTCGTCGCCTTTGACCAGTTTCCCCACGTTGCCATGGCCGGTTTCCATGTCGCGAACCACGGCATCCAACTGCGCGAGAATCTGGCGCCCTCCCTGAAGTATTTCAGCCGGGTTGATGGTCGAAGGCGGAGTGGGGCGCAACTCAGCGCCCGACATCAGATGTTGCGCACTCTTGCCTTCATTGATATTGACGAATTGGTCGTCCAGGACATTTAGCGCCGTCACTTCGACCGTGGAATCCGCGGGGATGGCGTTCAGATATCGGTTTTGGATGGCGAGTTCGATGCGTACGGCCTTGTTTGGGTCTCTCAATCCCGAAAGCGCGACTTTCGACACCTCACCTACGTGGATTCCGTTAAACTGGACTGCCGAATTCTTTTCGATGCCCCCTAGGTCTTTCAGATAGGCGTAAACGCGGATGCTGGGTTGAAAGGCGTCCGCGCCACCGATCAGCAGGTAGACCAGCACGGAAAGGATCCCCACCGCGCAGCCGATCATGGCGCCGACACGAAACTTCGCCCAAGCTACTTCTTCGGGAGATGGCATAAGCGCGCGCTATCGTCCATTGTGGCTCATTCGCATGGCACGGCAGTGCAGGCTGCCATCCGCTAGCCCGGCGGCGTGGTGGCCAAACTGGCGCGCGCCGCTTCCACCGAATTGCTGAGCGGGAGCACACCATCGAGGCGCGTGATTTGCAGCAGGTGCAGCACTTTCCCGCTCGCACCGGCGATCCGCAGTTCTCCATTGCTCCGGTTCACGGTTCCGTAACAGTAGGCGAGTATGCCGATGCCGGTGCTATCCAGGTGATCGACGCGCGAAATGTCCAGAATGATCTTCTTCGCTTCCTGGCGCAACAGATCCTGTACCAGCGTTTCAATTCTCTGACTTTCGCGCCCCAGCGAAATCTTGCCGGTTAGCTCGAGCACCGTGATGTCGGGCTCGATGCGCCTGGTCTCAATCTGCAATAACATGGGGGTCGAGATTCAGGATACACTAAACCATTGGGGGCGCAATTCCGGTTGTAAGCTGACGTGCGGCAATGAACACGGCGCTCGCCATCGATCGCTTTCAATTCGCCTTTACCGTAACGTTTCACTACATTTTTCCACAACTCACCATGGGGCTGGCACTGCTGCTGGTGGTGCTGAAGACCATGGCCCTGCGCACCGGCAACGAGCACTATAACCGCTGCGCGCGATTTTGGACCAAGATTTTCGCCATCAACTTTGCCATGGGCGTGGTAACGGGCATCCCCATGGAGTTTCAGTTCGGCACGAACTGGGCGAAATTCTCCAAAGCGGCTGGCGGAGTGCTGGGCCAAACGCTCGCCATGGAGGGCGTCTTCTCCTTCTTCTTGGAATCGACCTTTCTCGGCCTGCTCATCTTTGGTGAAAAGCGGCTGGGCGCGTTCCTACACTGGCTGGCGGCGGTGCTGGTTTTTGCCGGTTCGTGGCTGTCCGGATTCTTCATCATTGCGACCGATGCCTGGATGCAAAACCCGGTAGGCTACAGCGTGGGCCCTAATGGCGATATTCTGCTGCGCAGTTTTCAGGAGTTGATCTTCAACCCGTGGACACTTTGGCAGTACCTCCATAACATGATTGGCGCAGTGGTCACGGCGAGCTTCGTGATGGCCGCTGTGGGAGCGTTCTACCTGCTGGCGGACACACACGACGTTTATGGCCGCACTTTCGTGCGCGTGGGTGTGACGGCCGGCTTCGTCGCGACGCTTCTGATGCTGTTTCCCACCGGCGACGGGCAAGGCAAGATGATCGCGGAACACCAACCCGTGACTCTGGCGGCGATGGAGGGATTGTTTGAAACAGCCGATGGCGCGCCGCTGGCTCTGATCGGCCAGCCGGATGTCGATAACAAGAGACTCGACAATCCGCTGTTGATCCCGCGGGCCTTGAGTTTTCTGACCTACCGCCGCTGGGGCGCGCGGGTCAAGGGGCTCAACGCATTTCCCTCCGAGCTGTGGCCCGACAACATCCCGCTGTTGTATTTCAGCTATCACATCATGGTTGGCCTCGGAACTATGTTCATCGCGGTGATGACGCTCTCCATGGTGCAGTTGGCGCGTGTGAAGCTATACGACACGCGCTGGCTGCTCTGGGTGCTCATGCTGACCTTTCCGTTCCCCTACATCGCCACCACGGCGGGCTGGATTACGGCGGAAGTCGGCCGCCAGCCGTGGCTCATCTACGGCTTGATGCGCACGGCCGCCGGCCCTTCGCCACGCGTATCGGCGGGCAACGGCCTGTTCACCCTTCTCGGTTTCATGGGGATGTACGGGCTACTCACGATTCTGTTCCTGTTCCTGGTGTATCGCGAAATCGAGCACGGCCCGGAAGCGGCTGCGAAGGCGTAAGGAGAAACGACCATGCTGGAAACTCTTTGGTTCTGCCTGGTGGCTTTGATGGTCGCGACCTACGTGGTCCTGGACGGCTACGATCTGGGCGCGGGGATCGTCCACGTTTTTGTGGCGCACTCGGATGAGGAACGGCGGCAGGTGCTCCAATCCATCGGCCCGTTTTGGGATGGCAACGAGGTGTGGCTGCTCGCGGGCGGTGGGACTCTCTACTTTGCCTTTCCTGCGTTGTATGCCGCGAGCTTCAGCGGCTTTTATCTTCCTCTGATGATGGTTCTGTGGCTGCTGATGCTGCGCGGCATTTCGATTGAGTTCCGGAGCCACGTGGAAAGCCCGGTCTGGCGTCAGCTTTGGGATACTGTGTTTGGCGGCGCGAGTGCCCTGCTCGCCATATTTTTCGGCGCGGCCTTGGGAAATGTGGTGCGGGGCGTACCTCTGGATGCGTCAGGCTTCTTCTTTCTGCCGCTGTGGACGAATTTCGGAGTCGCGGGCGCGCTCGGCATTCTCGATTGGTACACCGTGACCATCGGAGTCGCTGCGTTCGCCACGCTGACGCTGCACGGCGCGCTCTGGGTCGCCTTGAAAACCGAGGGGCCGCTGGAAGAGCGTTGCCGCCGGCTGGCTCTGAGCGCGTGGTGGGCCGTTGCCGCCTTGGTGGTGCTGATCACGGCGTTGAGCTTCGCGGTCCAGCCGCAGCTTTCGGCCAGCTTCGCCGCGCGTCCGTGGGGCTATGTCTTTCCAGCCGCCGCCGTGATTGCGCTCGTGCTGGTGCGCCTTTGGACGCCGCGGCGCACCGCCCGGTCGTTTTTGGCTTCGTCGGCATTCATAGGCGCGATGCTGGTGAGCGCCGCGTTTGGCCTTTACCCGTACGTGTTGCCGTCGAGCCTAGGTCCGCAATTTG
>Ga0335079_10002959_pt1 | contig 19570 bp, 16 predicted proteins | sample Lox_Sample_33_FD_206719 | JGI IMG/M metagenome (GOLD analysis project Ga0335079, IMG submission 206719) | Soil microbial communities from Loxahatchee National Wildlife Refuge, Florida, United States - Lox_Sample_3.3 | ecosystem: Environmental > Terrestrial > Soil > Wetlands | place: USA... | reverse complement strand
CCAGGTCCCCGGCCCGCAAGTGTCCGAAGGGGAAGTCGGTGCGTTCCTTACTGGCATGGAAGTCCATGTCGATGTCGGCGAACAGAACATCGCCCTGCTGCACCACCTGCTGCGGTCGCATGATTTCACGCACGCCGTCGTGCGCCCAGGCGAGAAACTCGAGTAGCGCCGGTTTGCCGCGCAACTCGCGCGAGCCGCCGATGAAGCGCGCGTCCTCGTCGTAGAAGCGCGCGACGAGCGCGGCATCGTCGCCCGTATTAAAGAGTGTCTGATAGGCCTCGAAATCCAGCATGAGCTTCAGATCCGCGCCGGCAGGCCAGAGGGCTTCACGCGCGCGGCCTCCGCCCAACTGCCGTGGTACGCCGGCTTCATGCGCAGCGGCAGCTTCACGGTCGCGATCGGGCCGCGGGCAATCCGCGTGGCCTCGAAGACGTTGAGCTCGGTCAGCATCGTCTCACCGTTGGTGAGCGCCTGCAGGATCCAACCCTCGCCTTCCGCGGCATCCGGCGCGCGGGGGATGAAGCACGGCTCCATCACCGGACAGGTCGGCGGGGCAGACCAGACTTCGGTGCGCCCCTCGCGCAAGTCCACATGTCCCAGGCTGTTGCGCGCACCGCTGAAGCCCAGGAGCCAGCCGTGGCGGTAGGGCTTGCCCTGAAAGCGATCGTCATTGCGCGGGAATTCGCCGATGAAATCCGTCAGGGGCTGGGCACTCTCGAAGCCCGGATCGCCTGAATCGAGATTGACACTCCAGCGGGTGAGCTTGACCGCCGTGCGCGTCGGATCGAAGGGCTTGCCGAACTCCGGAAAGAACGGGAACAGATTCCCCGGAGACACGCAGGTGTCGAAGCGAATGCGCCGGCCGTCGTCGTAGGCATTCATCACGTGGCTCGTGAACTGGTTGGGCGCGGTGAACCAGCGGATCTCATCGCCACGGCCGAAACGCGGCAGTGCGCCCAGGTAGATCTCCCGCGTCGGGTCCCAGCCATAGTGAGGCAGTCCTGCCTTCAGGCCCTCATCGCCCGCTCCCATGATCGGGACCACCGGAAACAGGATATGCGTCTTCGTGATGCCGCAGTCGTGCTGCATCTCGAAGTAAGGCAGCTCGAACCAGGCCTGATGGATCACTCGCCCCTGCGGACTCACCTCGAAATACACCACATCGCGGCTGAAGTCGCCCTTGGCCGCATAGCCGAATCCCACGAGATTGCCGCTATGCGGATCGAGCTTGCAGTGCGCCGAGCAGGTCGGGCCAGGCAGCGTGCCGTGGAAGCTCCAGTTATCGAGGGTGTCGAGGGTCACGGGATCCATCGCGACTGGCGGACTGTCCTCGCGCAACGCGAGCAGCACGCCGTCATGGATCAGGACGTTCGTGTTGGCGATGTTACGATTCATGCCTGCAACGGAGGGATCGTCGGTCCACTTGTTGCGATAGCGGCCGAACAGCGCCCGCCCCGCCGCGCGTTCAGCGAGGAAGCGGTCGGTACGCACATAGCGCGCTTTGAGGCTCACCTGGCCGTCATGAAAGCGGAACATCGACACCAGGCCGTCGCCGTTGAACGGCACGTCGTTCTGGAAGCGCGGCGGAAACTGATGATCGGCGGCCACGCGGTAGAACGCGCCGTCGATCTCACGCGGCAGCTCGCCGACGATCTCCAGATCCTCGACATCGGCCTCGACGCGCGAGGGCGCATTCACCCCCGTAAACATCGGGTGATCCGGAAATCGTGCCATCCACGGACGATAGTCCGCGCCGCATTTTGTTGTCAACGCATCGTTGTCCGCACTACAATTTCCAGCGTGGCAAGAGCCTCGACCATCAGCTCCATCGCGAGCAGTCCCGCCGCGCGCGGCCTGGATGATCACATCGCCGTGCGTGTCGCGCGGCTCACGGAACTTCTCACCCGCATTGCCACCCGCGCAATCGAAGCGCGCTGGGGCCTGAAGAACACCGATCTGCGCTTGCTCAACGTGCTCGATGGCGCAGAACCGATGGCGGTGAGTGAGATCAGCCGGCGCTGTCACGTCGACAAGGCTTGGGTGAGTCGCTCGTTGCGAGCGCTGGAGAGGCGTCGGCTCGTCATCCGCTGCGCGCATCCCCGCGATACGCGTCTGTCCCTCATGGGAATCTCAGCGCGCGGTCAGTCCCTGCTGGATGAAGTGCGGCCGGTCGCATTGCGCGACGAGAGCGTGCTGTTGCGAGGTGTCGATGCGCGGCAGCTGAAGAGCCTGCTGGCACGACTGGAACTCAATGCCGAGGCCATGCTCGAGCGGCTCAAAGGCGAAGCGCCGTCCGCGTCCTGATCCGAAAGCTGCGCGAGTTCAAGCGCAACGCCGGCCTGAGCCCGGACGCCTTCGCAGCGATGAAGCTTGCGAAGTTCCACCAGCTGGTGCGCCATGTCCAGGTGCACTCACCCTACTACGCACAACTTATCCGCGAGCGTGGGCTGGACATCGAGCGGTGCACACCGACGGATTTCCCGCCCCTGACCAAGGCCATACTCATGGCCGAATTCGACCGCATCGTCACGGACCGGCGGATCACCAGGCACGGCATCAGCGAATTCCTCACCGCTTCGCGCGATCCGCTGGATCGCTACCTGAATGAGTTTCGCATCATCCACACCTCCGGCTCCTCCGGGGAGGTCGGCTATTTCGTCTATGCGCCTCTCGATTGGGAGCGCGGCACCTCTCAGGCTCTGCGCCGGCGCAGGCCTTCATCCCGCACGCGCCGCCGGCGCGGCGCGCGCCGCATGCGCTTCGCCTACTACGGTGCGATTGGCGGTCACTTCGCGGGCATCACCTTGATTCGCGAGGCGACGCAGGGAATTCTGGCACGCCTGCTCATGAAATCGGCGTACTACGAAGTGAACGATCCGCTGCCCGACACCCTCGCCGCGCTCAATGAATTCCAGCCCGACTTACTGGCCGGGTACACGGGCGCCCTCAGCATTCTCGCCGCCAAGCAACGCGAAGGCGCCCTGCGCATCGCGCCGGTCTCCATCGCCACCGCCGGCGAGGGTCTGAGTGCGACAGACAAGAAGACGCTCGAGGAGGCCTTCGGCTGCGAGGTCACTAATGGCTACGGCAGTAGCGAGCATCTCATGATGGGATTTGCCTCCGCGGATGGCCGCTCGATGATCCTGCCTGATGACGATCTGATCTACGAGCCGTTCGAAGACCACACGCTGGTCACGAACCTTTTCAATTACACTTTGCCGCTCATTCGTTATCGCATGGCGGATGTGCTGCGGCCGGTGACGAGAAAGAGCGATCCGAGCTCCCCGTATCTCGAGATCGAGAGCCTGGTGGGGCGAACCGAGATGATGCCGCGGTTTCTCAACCAGGACGGCATCGAGGATTTCTTGAGTCCGCACACGATCAACGAGATCTTCGTCGCCGGAATCGCGCGCTTTCAGATGCAGCTCACGGGACCGTCGTCCTTCCGATTTGCCGTGTGTCCGGATGCGGCGCTTGCCCCCGATGCCCGAGCCGAAGCCCTGCGCCAGGTGCAGCTGCGCCTGAGCGAAATGCTGCAGCAGAAACGCATGGGGAACGTCGAGTTCAGCGTGCAGGCGGTCGATCACCTCGCCGTGAATCCGCGCACGCGCAAATTTCAGCTGATCGTGCGCGCGGACCCATGACGCTATCTGTTGCAACGACCGGCAGTTACGCGCTGCTGGACCTCGACACCGTCGAGGAAAGCCACCGCGTTGCGGCGTGGCTGCAATGCACACGCGCCAATTTCCCGGGATTCTCGATCAAGGGCCTGAGCGACCGTCCGGCGGCCGGCATGGTCGCGACAACTGCCTTCGGCACCGGACGGCTCTGGACCATCCTCTCGCCGCCGCTGCGGATGAGTTACGACCCGAGCCTGGTCGCGCCGCAGCAGGCGCAGGTGTTCTCCCTGATGCTGCAGCTGACGGGCGCCACGGTGACTCGCCAGGAGTCGCAGAGCGTACAGATGCGGGCCGGCGAGATGTGCGTCGTGGACAGTCGTTTGCCTTTCGAGATGGAGGTGGACGGACAGCGCTCGGAATTCATGGTGCTGCAGATGCCGCGCCACGCCGTCCTGAGCCGCCATCCACAGCTCGAGCACTACACCGCCCGGCCCTTCGATGCCGATGAGTCCGGTACGACCCTCGTGCGTACCGTCTTTGCGAGTCTGCTCGAATCCGCGTGGACCATGGAAGAGCATCAGCGCACTTCCATACTGGCCGCACTGATTCAGCTGCTCGGCGCCCTGCAGATCGAGCCGGAGAAGCGCTCGAGCCGCTCGCGCTGGCGGATCGCACGCGCCCTCGCCTATATCGACTCCGAGCTGGCCGACCCAGGCCTGTCTGCGCGCCGGATCGCCGAGGCCCAGGGCATCAGTCGCCGGCGCCTCGATGAGATCATGATCGAGATGACGGGAGCTTCGCTTACTTCCCAGATCTGGCTACGTCGCCTCGAGCAGGCCGCGAGCGATCTGCTCGATGAACGCTTCTCCGGCAGCACCGTGACTCAAATCGCCTTTGCTGCCGGTTTCGAGGATGCGGCGCACTTCTCCCGCGCGTTCAAGCGCCGTTACCGCTGCACGCCGCGTGAGTGGCGCCGCGAGCGTACTCAGGGCTGAAGCGCGATCGCGCGCACGACGAAGGGCTCGGGAGCCTGGCCGCGCAGCTTCGGGTCGAAGAGGTACTCGATCTTGCCTTCTGTCGCATAGGCCACATTGCCCGCCGCGGTGACAGCGCTCGGGGAGATCACGCCGCTTCGCAAGACGCGAATGCTCGCGCGATCGCCTTCAATATCGACCTCATCGATCCGGCCCGCCCGTGCTTCCGCCAGCAAGAAGCGGTGGCCGGAGAGCAGGCGAAATCCATCCGGTCCCTCGATCGGCGCGCTGGTGGTGAGCACGGTCAGCCCGCGAAAATCCCCGCGTGCGTCGCGATCCACGCGTAACAGCTGATTCTTCGTAATGTTGTCGATGTACAGCGTGCCGTCCTGGGCGAAGGCAATGCCATCGATTCCCTTGAGCGCCTCATCACGCGCAAAGGGCTTCAGCACATGAGCCCCCGGCTTCAGCGTGTCGATCTCGCCGCTGCCGATATCGGCAATGAAAGCGGTGCCATCGGTTTGCAGCGCGATGTCATCACAGGTCGCCTTCGGCGCCGGCAACGGATGAAAACCCCTGAGCTCGCCGCTGCGCAGATCCAGGCGCACGAGTGCGGAGACGCCGCCGCTCACGCCTCCGGGGATGCCCGCCGGCGCGGTGCACACCCACAGCGTCTGCGTGCGCTCATCGGCCACGACACCAAAAATCGACAGCAACCCATTCTTCTCGGAGTGCTGCACCCAGGGTGTCGCATGGCCGCTGCCCGGCAGCGCGCGATAGATGACACCGGGGAGACTGCCAATGTAGAGCGCGCCATCGGGCGTGGCACTTAAGCTTTCGGGAAAGACATGCTGGCCGTCGATGATCACATCCCGGGGCGGATCGCCCGCGAGCGCCGGGCACACCGCGAACAATCCAGCGAGTCCAAATAGTCCGAACCATGACCCCAGAGGCGTGTGAGTCTTTCGCATGAGCTTGCCTTATGATCGGGTGTACAAATCATAACGCGTGACAGAGTATCTCCCATGACCAAGCTCATCCCAATCGCGATTCTCGCCGCGTGGAGCGCAACGGCGTCGGCGCAGGCGCCGGGAGAATCGAGCGCGGTCACCCCGTCGGACTGTGACCGTGCCTGCCTGATCGGCTTTGCAGCGCGGTACATGGATGCGCTGGCGCACCATGACCCCGCACGCGTGCCGCTCGCCGCCGATGCGCGCTTTACCGAGAACGATGTCGTGCTGCCGGTCGGACATGGCGGGTTGTGGGCCTCGATCAGCGCCGTCGCCGCCACCGCCCTGACCGCAGCCGACGTCGAGACCGGCAACGCCGCCTGGATGGGAACGGTCGAGGAGCACGGCGTTGCCTCCTATTACGGGATGCGGATCGCGGTACGCCGTGGCCGGATCACCGAGATCGAAACTGTCGTGCAGCGCAAACCGGGATTGCCCGCCCCGTACGGCGATGCCGCCACCCTGCAGCACGATCCTGCGTTCAATGAAGTCTTGCCGGAGGAGGAGCGTCGTGGGCGCGAGCGCCTGCGCGACGTGGCGAACGGCTACTTCAGCACCGTGTCGCGCAACGATGGCGATGTGCTCACGCAATTCGATCCCGACTGTCAGCGCCAGGAGAATGGCGTGAGTACCACGCGGGGCAATGCGGGATCGGCGGCGATCGCTCAGGGCTGCGAGGCGCAATTCAAGCTCGGCATCTTCCGCATCAACAAGCGCGTGCGCGACCGCCACTACCCGATCATCGACGAGGAGCGCGGCGTGGTCGTGGCGACCGGATTCTTCGACCACGACAACAGCTTCGATCACTACCAGACGACCGACCAGAAAGACCACGCCACGCTTCTGAAGTGGCCCAATTCCCTGTCGCTGATCGAGGCCTTCAAGATCCGCCGGGGCAAGATTTACCGGGTCGAGGCCATCTTCACCTACGTGCCCTATTTCATGTATTCGCCCTGGTCTGCGGAGGTAGCCACGCACAGCAGCGCGGCAACCAGGACGCACACCCCATCCAGGAGCGCGGCCGGTTGCGATCGCGCATGTCTCACGGGTATCGCCACGGACTACATGTCGGCGCTGGCAGCGCATGAGCCCAAGCGGTTGCCCTGGGGCGATCCCGTGCGCTACTCCGAGAACAGCGTCCCGATGATGATCGGTGACGGGCAGTGGGGCAGCGTAACGGGCACCGGACCCAATCCGCTGCTGGTGTGCGATGCCGCCAGCGGCAATGTGGTGTGGATGGGAATCGTGCAGGAGCACGGTCAGCCCGCCTACTACGCCATGCGGTTGAAGGTGGCGGAGCGCCGCATTACCGAGGTCGAGGCGGTCATCCGCGGCAAGGGCGAGAGCGGACCCGAGGGCGATGCCACTCGCTATGCCCCCGATCCTGCATTCGAGGCGGCACTGAATGCCCGCGAACGACGCGATCGAGCACAGCTGGTGCATCTCGCGGATGGGTACTTCAGCACACTGCAACGCAATGACGGCACGATCCGCACACAGTTCGACCCGCAATGTGCACGCAAGGAAAATGGCGCGACCACGACGCAAGGGCAGGCAGCGCTCGCGCAAGGCTGCGAGTCGCAGTTCCGGCTCGGCAAATACCGCTACGACGATGAGGTCCGCGCGCGACGCTACGAAGTCGTCGACGTGGAGCGTGGCATCGTGGTCGCGACCGGCTTCATCGATCATGGCGCGAGTTTCGTGCGCTACCGGACGACCGACGGCGTGGAACGCGATACGCCCTATACCGCGCCGAATTCGCTCGGCTTCATGGAGGCATTCAAGATCAGGAACGGCAGGATCTTCCGCATCGAGTCCTTTTTCAGCACTGTGCCCTTTGGCATGCCCTCACCGTGGAGCGAGGCGACACCGAAGCCTTCCACGTGAGTCAACTGCCACCGCCATCCCGGTCGCGCTGAACCGGGCCCGCGCCGCTATGCTTGGCCGTGAGAGGCCATCGGCGCATCGAGTTCGTTGAGGGGGTTTCGGATGCAATGGAGTCTGCGCCACGGGCGCCACCTCGCCGTCGTGCTCGCAATTCTGAGCGGTCTGGGTGCGAGCGCGGCGCACGCGCAATCATCGCCCGCCGCCGTGGATCAGAAGCGGCTCACCGCTGCGGACCGCGAACCCGGTAACTGGCTGTCGGTCGGCCGGACCTGGAGCGAGCAGCGCTTCAGTCCGCTCAAAGCGATCAATGAGCACAACGTCGCTCGACTGGGTGTTGCCTGGTACGACGACCTCAACACCTATCGCGGAGTCGAAGCCACGCCGCTGGAAATCGACGGCGTGCTCTACAACGTCTCGGCCTGGGACCTCACGTCGGCTTACGACGCACGCACGGGCAAGCTCCTGTGGCGCTATGACCCGAAAGTCCCGGTCGAGTGGGCGCGCCTCGCCTGTTGCGGACCGGTGAGTCGCGGCCTGGCGGCCTGGCAGGGCCGCATCTACCTCGCGGCGCTCGATGGCCGGCTGATCGCACTCGATGCCGCAACTGGCAAACCCGTATGGACGGTGCAGACATTGATTGCCGGTCAGCCGCTGTCAGTGACCGGCGCGCCGCGCATCGCCAACGGCCTGGTCGTGATCGGTAACAGCGGCGGGGATTTCGGCGCCCGCGGCTACATTTCGGCCTACCGCGCCGACACCGGAGCCTTCGCCTGGCGCTTCTTCATCGTGCCCGGGGACCCTGCGAAGCACCCCGAAGGAGCCGCGTCGGACTCCGCGATGCCGATGGCCGCAAAGACCTGGAAGGGCGAGTGGTGGAAACAGGGTGGCGGCGGCAACGACTGGGACACCATCGTCTACGACCCGAAGCTCGATCTGGTCTACTTCGGCACCGGCAACGGCTCACCCCATCCGTCTGCATTTCGCAGCCCCGGCGGTGGCGACAACCTGTTCCTGTGCTCGATCGTGGCCGTACACGCGGGCACTGGCCATTACGCCTGGCACTACCAGGAAGTGCCGGCTGAGGAATGGGACTACGACTGTACGAGTCCGCTCATTCTCGCCGACCTGACGATCGGCGGCGCGAAGCGTCAGGTCATCATGCATGCGCCCAAGGATGGCTTCTTCTATGTGCTCGACCGGCGCACGGGGAAGCTGATCTCCGCGCGTAACTACGTGCCGAATACCTGGGCGAGCGGTGTCGATCTCAAGACCGGACGACCGCAGATCAATACCGATGCCCTGCTCGATGTGAAGCCGCATCTCATGACGCCGAGCTACGGCGGCGGTCACAACTGGAATCCGATGTCCTTCAGTCCGCTCACCGGGCTGGTCTACATCCCGGCGATGGAACAGTGGATGGTGGAATCGCGCCTGCCGGATGGGGACTTCAAGTTTGTGCTCGGCCGCTCGACGCTCGGGGCCGGGATCAACAACTACTCCGAGCTGCGCCGTGAGCTCAACGCGCAGGCGGAGACGCGTGACAAGGGTTATCTGCTCGCCTGGGATCCCGTCAAGCAACGCGAAGCGTTCCGCATCCCCTATCCGCATCCGGGCAATGGCGGCACGCTGGTCACGGCCGGCAATCTCCTCATTGAGGGCACGATCCAAAAGACGCTCGCCATCTATCGGGCGACCGATGGCAAGAAACTCTGGGATCTGCCCGTGGGTACGGTGCCGGTGAGCGGACCGATGACCTACGCGCTCGGCGATACCCAATACATCGCCTTCAATGCCGGCTGGAACAGCGCGATCGTGCATCAGCTCGATGAGCCCGAGCCGTTTTCGGTGGGCCCGGCGCGACTCATTGTGCTGGCGCTCGATGCGAAGGGCGTGACGCTTCCGCCCGCGCCGCCCTCGACCACCCTGCCTGCACCTCCCTCGGTTCAGCAGCCACGCGATCAGGTGCTCCAGGGTGGCGAGCTTTATGCCCAGAACTGTGCCACCTGCCACGGCGTGAACGCCGCCGGTGGGGTCAAGGACCTGCGCCACCTCACCGCCGAGAGCCACGCGCAATTCCTCGACCTGGTCCTGGGCGGTGCCAGGAAGGAGAAGGGAATGCCGAGCTTCAAGGATGTGCTCACTCCTGAGCAGGCCCAGGCCATCCACGCCTACGTCATCAACCGCGCGCAGGAGGACTGGCAACCCAGTTTCCTGCCACCCAAACAAAAGTGAGAGGCTGACCGCTCGTGACGAGTCCGTTTCCGCATACGCCTTCGTTCAAGGGCTACAACGCTCCCTCGAGAATCGAAGCGGACATCTTTGATCTGGAGATCGAGGGCACGTTGCCGGCGGACCTGAACGGTGACTGGTACCGGATGACGCCCGATCCACAGTACCCGCCACGCTTGGGCGATGATTTCTTCATCTCAGGCGACGGCATGATCTCGCGCTTCCGCTTCGATCGTGGCCATGTCGACTTTCGCAGCCGCTATGTCCACACCGAGCGCTTTCTCGCAGAGCGCAAGGCGCGGCGAGGCTTGTTCGGGGCCTATCGCAATCCCTTCACGGACGACCCGAGTGTGCGCACGGTGGATCGCACCGTGGCCAATACCTCGCCCTTGTGGCACGGCGGGCGCCTTGTCACGATGAAAGAGGACGGCCGTCCCTACGAGATCGATCCGGAGACGCTCGAGACGCGCGGCCGCTTCGACTGGCACGGCAAACTGCGCAGCCACACGGTCTCAGCCCATCCGAAGGTCGATCCCCGCACCGGCGAGTTGCTGTTCTATGGCTATGAGGTCGATGCGATCGCAAGCCGCATGATGGCCTACTGCGTCGCCGATCGTGACGGCCGCCTGGTGCGCGAGGACTGGTTCGAAGCACCCTACCCCGCCATGGTGCACGACTTCGCGATTACCCGGGACTACGTGGTGTTCCCGCTCTTTCCCACGCTCGTCGATCTGGAACGCCTGAAGGCCGGCGGACCCCACTGGATGAGCGATGTGTCCCGCGATGCCTACATCGGTGTGATGCCGCGCAACGGTTCCGTCGGTCAGATCCGCTGGTTCCGCCGCCGCGGGGGTCAGGCGTTCCACGTGATCAATGCGTGGAATGAGGGCGCGACCCTGCATCTGGACTTGTGCCTCGCGGAGATGAACCCCTTCCCCTACATCCCCGATGTCTCTGGCGCCCCCTACGATCCCGCGCGCTCCTCTGCAAAGCCGGTGCGCTTCACCATGGAATTGGGCAAGTCCTCCGATGGCATCCAGGAGCGAACGCTGGGCGAGATCGGTGGTGATGTGCCTCGCATCAACGAGCAGTTCACGGGCCGCCGCTACCGCTATACCTATATGGGGATGGTCGACGCAACGCGGCCCATGCCGTTCGCGGGTCCCGTGGGGCCTGGCTTCAACCAGGTCGGCCGCTTCGATGTCGAATCCGGCGAGGTGGACGCCTGGTACGGCTCGGACAGTGTGACCTACCAGGAACCCCAGTTCGTCTCACGCGGTAACGGCGAAGCCGAGGGCTATGTGCTGTGCGTGTTCGAGCGCCACCACGATCAGCTCTCGGACGTCGGCGTGTTCGATGCGCAGCACATTGGCCGTGGACCGCTGGCACTCGTTCGACTGCCGCTGCGCCTGCGCAGCGGCATCCATGGCACCTGGATTACGCGCGCCTAGAACGGCAAGCCGACGTAGTTTTCGGCCAGCGAGGCCAGCGCCCGGGATGACGAGAAGAGATACGCGAGCTCGGTTTGCTGCATGCGCCGATCGAAGGGGCTGTGCTCCGGGAAGCGGTGCAGAAGGTTCGTCATCCACCAGGAGAAGCGCTGCCCCTTCCACACCCGCGCCAGCGCCCGCTGTGAATAGTCCTCGAGCGCGTGATCATCGCCCCGTGCGTAGTGATCGACCAGCGCGTGATACAAATAGTAAATATCCGATGCCGCCGTGTTCAGCCCGCGCGCACCCGTCGGTGGAACGATGTGTGCGGCATCGCCGGCGAGGAACAGCCGCCCATATTGCATCGGCTCCACGACGAAGGAGCGCAGCGGCGCAATGCTCTTCTCGATCGACGGACCCGTGACGAGGGTGTCGGCCACATCCGCGGGCAGCCGGCGCCGCAGCTCATCGAAAAACTGCTCATCCGACCAGCCTTCCGCAGTGTCGGTCAGAGGCACCTGGATGTAGTAGCGGCTAAGCGTCGGGGAGCGCAGTGAGCACAAGGCGAATCCGCGCTCGTGCGTCGCGTAGATGAGCTCCGGTGACACCGGCGGCGTATGCGACAGCACACCCAGCCAACCGAACGGATAGATGCGCTCGAAGATCTGCATCTTCTCCTTCAGAATCGACTGGCGACTCACGCCGTGGAAACCGTCGCAGCCGATGATGAAGTCACAGTCCAGCCGGAGCTCCTCGCCGCCGACTCGGTACGTGAGGTACGGATGTGTCGAATCCACATCGTGCGGCATCACCTGCCCGGCGCTGTGCACGACCGCGCCGCCCAGGCGATCGCGGGCCTCATAAAGATCGCGCGTGAGCTCGGTCTGACCGTACACCAGCACCGTCTTGCCGCCCGCGAGTCCGTGCAGATCGACGCGCTCGCGAACACCGTCATGGGCGATCTCGAAGCCCTGGTGGATCTGGCCCTCGCGGTCCATGCGCTCGCCCACCTGGGCCGCCCGCATGAGCTCGGCAAAACCATGCTCGAGGACACCGGCCCGGATCCTGCCCAGCACATACTCGCGGGTATGCTTCTCCAGCACCGTCGAGGCGATGCCGCGCAGCTGTAACAGCTGCGACAGCAGCAGACCAGAAGGGCCGCCACCGATGATCCCCACCTGGGTTCTCGTCACTGTGCTCATCTCTGTCCGGACCGGTCAGTGCGGTCTGCGCACCGTTGCCGCCCGACAAGTGTATTGGGCCGCGTCATCCGGGGTGCCCCGCCCCGACCAGTGCGCCATCGCCGGATACGGGCATAGCGGGCGGGTAAGCTTCACTTCGCCCGCGACACGCTTGGTGGCGAGTACGGTCTCGGGCGCGTGTCCGTGCTCCACCCAGTCCACCAGTGCTTCGAACATTCCCTGCGGCTGCGGACCGTCGCCACCGCCGCAATGTCCCACACCCGGCGCCATGAACAGACGGGCGAACTGCTGAGTGTGCGCATAGCCCCCACCCAGCTTCTGCGTCACGGCGTCGTAGTAGTCGATCGTGCCTGTGGGCACGATCAACTGATCGGCGAACCCGTGCCACAGCACCAGCTTGCCGCCATGATCGCGAAAGCGCGACAGATCCGGATTATCGGAGGCCATCATGGGCCCGACCCGGGCGACAGTATCGCGGAAAAACAGCAGGAAGTTATCGTAGGTCAGTGTGTGCCAATCCCAATTGGGATCGAAGTACACCCAGAACCGGGGTTGTTCGATCGCAATCGGCATCGGCTGCACACCGCCGAGTGCGCTGAGGTCGGTGCCGCGTTCATTCGGATACCACAGGCGCAAGTCTGCCTTCGCATCGAGGTCGCGCGCCGCCACATCGGGCACACGACAGTCACCCTGATCGTGCGACTTCGCACACGCCACTGGGCCGTTCCACATTTTGTCGATCGCGGAAGCCTCCGTCGGTGTCAGGCAAGAGGGGTCGTTCGCCGTGCAAGACGATCGTGTCAGCGAACGATCCTTCGCGGCCCGATACGCGCACATCCGAGGATCCGCGAGCACTCCGTCGCGGACACCATCCAGAGCATCGCACGCTGCCACCGCGTGCTGCGTGGCGAGCGTCGTCTTCGCCTTCAGGATCGCGGCATCGCCTCCCCCGATCGGGCCACCGTTGTCGCGGTACTGCACGAGCTGGTACCAGATCTGACCGGCTTGAAACCGGTCCCAGTGAATTGCCGGCGCTCCCGCAAGAATGCCGTCGTAATCAGCCGGAAAGTCCTGCGCCATGCGAAGTCCCTGCCGGCCACCGGTCGAACAGCCGTTCCAGTAGGAGTATGTGACTGGCTTTCCATAGAACGCCTGGACCAGCTGTCTACCAAGCTGCGCCATGAGATGCTCGGACCGATAGGCAAAGTCGCTTTGCAGGGCCGTGTTGGGACGCCCGGGCTGCAACATCCCAAAGCTGCCGTCCAGCGGCCCGGCGGCCAGCCCGGGCCGCCCGCCAGTGTGGCCGGTGTCTGTCGTCGCGCCCGCATAGCCGCCCATCACTGCCCCGACCGGAAGTGCCGTATTGCCGGCGTAAGCGCCCCCGCCCAGTGACTGCCAGCGACCGTTCCATTTCCCCTCGAGTGGCAGGCCGACCCAGATATGGATGGCCTGCGGAACGAGCAGCTTCACCAAGCAGTACGGTACCGCTGATGCGCCAGCGCCGGCATTGGCGGGCGCAACGCTTTCAATGGTGACGGGCGGGCCGTCGCCCGTCAGCTTCACCGAGCCGACGCCGGCGCCATCGCAGGAGAGAACTGGCGTTTGCGCATGAACGGACGACAGCAGCAATGCTGCGGAGATCGAAACAGTGATGCCAATCGCGCGCGCACACATACGGGGATTCCTCCCGCGGATGACGGTAGGCCAGGAGCCGAGTATCTTCAATCGCTCTATATTGATATCGCTTATCACGTGGAGTGATATATCCGTCATGCCCCGCGCATTCGACCTGAACCTTCTGCCGGTACTCGTGAAGATTCATGAACTGGGCAGCGTCAGCGCCGCGGCGACGCAACTCGGCATGAGTCAGTCCGCCGCCAGCATGGCGCTCGCCAAGCTGCGCCAGAAGTACGGCGACCCGCTGTTCCTGCGGGTCGGCCACGGCATGCAGCCCACCGCACGCATGCGCACACTGATCGAACCGTTGCGCGAGAGCCTGTCACGCGTTGAGAGCACGCTCCTGTCCGAGCGCTCCTTCGCGCCGCGTACGGCACGCAGTACATTCACCCTGGCGATGAGCGACCTGGGCGAGATGGTCTTCATGCCGAAGATCGTGCGCCGGATCCGCCAGCTTGCCCCACACTCAGCGGTGCGCTCCGTCGCCAGCAGTGCCGCCGAGATCGGGCGCGGCCTGGAGAGCGGAGAGATCGATCTGGCAGTGGGCTACTTCCCCGATCTGCGGGAAAAGTCATTCATGGAGCGCCACCTCTTCTTCCATCACTTCATCTGCCTGCTTCGAGCCAATCACCCGATTGCCTCGCAGAGTCTTTCCCTCCCTCAGTTCCTGAGCCTCGAGCATGCGGTGGTGGATGGCGCGGGGCGGACCTACGAGATGTTCGAGCGTTTCCTGCGTGCGAAGAAGATTTCCCGCCGCATCGTGCTGCGCACGCCGCACTTCATGACCATTCCTTTTGTGATCTCGCAGTCCGACCTCGTGGTCACGGTCCCGCATGCGGTGGGGACGTTCGTGAAGGGCATGAACCTCAACCTCCGCATCGCGCAGCCGCCGCTGCGCGCCCCGCGCATTGACCTGAAGATGCATTGGCACAGAAACTTTCAGCGTGATGCCCGCAGTCGCTGGCTGCGCGAGATCGTCTCGGCGCTGTTTACCGATGAGCTCGACGAGTGGCGGGAGTGAGCGTCCCTGTCGGGCTCAGTCGTAGAATGCGAAGAAGCGCGCTTCGAGGCTCCCCCGGGGCGTTGCGCGCTCACATCCCGGCAGGTCAAAGCCCGTGTGAAAGGGCTGCACCGCCTCCGGTGTCGCGGAATCGTAGCCGATGAACACCAGCAGGTCGTTCGCACCCATCTCGGAGAGATACCACCAGCGGTGACCGGGGCCATAGCGGCAGCTGCGCGCCTCCACTTCCTCGAGCGCCGTGCCCTTCTCCCCGATGATCGCGTCATAGAACACGACATCGGAGGCAGGCACGGACCGCCGATCGCACAGGGCCAGGAGGTTATCCTGCGGCGGCGGTGTCATGGCGCGCCAGGTCTGATACATGACGACTCGATTCCAGGGTCTGGGAGTCCGTTCTGCGGCCTGGAGACTGAACTGCAGGAATCGTTCGACGGAGGTCCGGGTCACATCGAGATGAATGAAGCCGGCGGCGCCCGCCCAGCTCTGGCGCACCGAGCGTGGGCTGTATCTCACGGTGAGTCCCGTCGCCTGCGGTATCACATCGCGTGCGCCGCTCACCTCGCGGATCAGAGGCAGCAGTTCATCGTAGTACGCCTGATTGATGGGCGGTGATCCGGGCTGGGCAGTGAGATTCGTCTCGGCGATCTCCGCCGTGCGCGCGATCCGGCTGATATGGGACGCCAGCATGAAGCCCTGCGCTTCGAGCGATACGGATTCTGCGGCACCGCGCAGGTCCCGGATCGTCACCTCATGCGCCTCGAACTTCATGAGGTTGCGCTGCGGTTCGATGAGATCAAACCGTCCCCGAGGCACTTTCGGGTCAAAGTAATTGACCGTTGCCCGTACATCGACGGCTGTGCTGCCCTGTTGTCTCACATGCCCCCCGGCTCCGCCCACCTTCTGGTAGAGGCTCATTATGAGCCACGACGGCTACAAGATCGCTTCCAGCGTGCTGTACATCACCTCCTGCAGCCGCTCACCCAGCGGGCGCTCTTTCCAGACAGCGAGTTCGACGCGATGCGCATCCGTCACGTCTTCATTGAACTGACGCTCCAGCTCCCCGGCCGCCTCCGGTCCCAGGATGACGGCATCCACTTCGTCGTTGAACAACACGCTGCGATGGTCGAAGTTCGAGGAACCCACCACGCTCCAGACATCGTCGATGACGACGCACTTGGAATGCAGGATCACATGGTCGCGCTCGTAAATGACGACACCTGCCTCGAGCAGGTCCTGATAGCTCGAACGCTGCACGGCAAGTGCCGGCGCCGAATCGCTGTGCGCTGGCAGCAGCAGCTCCACGTCCACGCCCCGCCGAGCGGCTTTGATTAGAAGCGACTTCTCCTGATGCGTCGGCACGAAATACGCCGCCGTGATGCGGATCCGCTCCTCGGAGATCCGTATCGCCGACAACAGCGTCGCGTAATAGCGCGGCGCGAGGTCGCCGGGTGTGCTGCCCAAAATGCGCACCAGCTGTCCGCCCTCAACTTGCGCAGGCGCAGCGCCCGCCATCTGCGGCAGCGGCTCTCCCCCCTGACTCCTCCAGTGCTCTCGGAACAGGCGCACCAGATCGTCAACCGCAGGACCCTCGATCTGAACGTCCGTATCCCGCCAGTATTCAGGTTCCCCCGGATGCGTCGGCTTGGCCGCACCTGAACTGCCGCCAGAGAGCGAGCTTTGATAGGTTGAGGCGAGATTGATGCCACCGATGATCGCCAAGCGGCCATCGACCACCAGGATCTTGCGGTGGTCCCGGTCGTTCAATGACCAATGCCGGTGCGCCTTCAAAGGATTCAAGGGATTGAAGACGCGGATTTCGATGCCCGCAGCGCGCAGCCGATCGAACACATCACTCGGGGTCCGGATCGAGCCCAGGCCGTCGTACAGAATCGCCACTTGTACGCCGGCCGCATGGCGTGCGATCAGCGCATCGCTGAGCCGGACTCCATCGCATTCGACATCTTCGAAAATGAAATACTCGAGCCACAGCGACTGCTTCGCCGACTTGATCGCGGCGAACACCGCCGGGAAGGTCTCATAGCCATCGCGCAACACCTTCACCTGATTGCCGGCATACAGCGTTCCCCCAGCCACACTCTGCTCGACGGCCACGTGCCGCGCCAGGGCGTCCGCATTGGGGGACTCGCGCTCGACGTTCGCGATGATGCGCGCCGCGGCACGCCGCGTCAGCGGTCCGCTGCTGCCAGAGACCCTGGGAGGCGTCTGTGCAGTCGACTGAGACGCAGGCGGCGGTACGGTCGCAGGCTCGATTGCGCAACTGCCGAGCAGGAGCAACAGCAGCTGCGCGCCCCAGCGCGTGAGTCTCGGACTACGTACGGATGCGATGCTGGACATCTGCGATGCGATCCTGGCCCGACTTAGGGTCGCGCCCGGCAGCATTGGAGATCCTCATGCTGGGCGACACTGCCAGGCATCTGCAGATTGCCTACGGCTATTCGCGTGAGGAGACGGAGCAGCCGGCATTAGCGTTGAGTGGCCGCATTGAAATGAAAATGGGGCATGGAGACATGCCCCCTCTTCAAGCGACGTCACGTTTCAAATAAGGAATGGGGCCTTACTTGTTCGCCACGCGAATGTCGTTGTGGACCGCTCGGACGTCCTTGGTGTCCTTCGCGATCCGGCCGGCCAGGTCCACTGCGTCCTGCGTTCCTGCCGTCCCGGAGAGATACACCACACCATCACGATCGGTGTCCACGTGGATCCTCGCCAGGCTCGTCAGGTGCTCCGCCGCCAGCTTGCTCTTGATCTCGGTCGTGATGGCGGAGTCCTTCACGAACACTTTCGGGCTCGAGCGATCTGCGTCCTGATCCTCGGCCCAACTCACCGCAGGACCCACGAGCGCGACGCCCGCGAGCAATGCCAACAGCGGTAATGCTTTCATCTGCCTCTCCTTCGGTTCCTTCAAACTGCCCGCGAGCACTGTAATGGCTCAGCCTGAGGATGCCTGTCGGGACGCTGCATGAACGGATGTCAGCGTGCCCCGACGAGTGGAAAGTGCGCACGCAGCAGCCCGATGACCTACAAGCAAATGCGGCCGCGAAGCATCCCCGCGGAGATCAAGCCCGTGAAATGCTCGCGCATCGCTTGAGCACATCGGAGGTTGCTGTCATGCGAAAGTCAGTCGGGTGTTTACTGGCGCTGCTGGGAGTGGCCGCGCTGGGCACTGCGAACAGTGCCGAAGCCGAGGACACTCCGAACGGTTTCTATGTGGGTGGCGGCTGGGGCCAGTTCGATCTCAAACTCGACAACTTCAATGACGTCGGGGCCGCGGTGAGTTCGATCAGCCACTCCAGGTCCGATGATGCCTGGAAGCTTTTCGCCGGCTATCGCCTGTCGCCGTATTTCAGCCTCGAAGGCAACTACGTCGACTTTGGCCACCCGGGCGATCATTTCACTGGGACAGGATCCGACGGCAACTACCGCGTGCATCTCACGGGCTTTGCGCCTCTGGCGGTCGGCACTTTGCCATTGGGACCGGTCGAGCTGTTCGGCAAGGCAGGCTGGCTGTTCTACGACTCGAACCTGCGCGTCAATTTCAATTCACCGGGATCGCAGGTGTTTGAGTCCAGTCACTCGGCCAGTGACTTCCTGTGGGGCGGCGGCGTGGGCGTCACGTTCTTCCAGCATCTGAACTTCAACCTCGAGTACAACCGCATCAAGGTTCAGAATGCGAACGACTCGAATGCCCTGTGGCTGACGGGGGCATGGCGGTTCTAGCGCGTCAGGAGCGAGATCGCCCAGGCGAGCGCTGCGGCCGCCATGACGAGGGTGGCGGCCCAGCCGCCGGCCAGCAGTGCGCCGTTGACCCGAAACCCCGCCATGATCGGGGGATACCGAGCCATCAGCATCACCAGGATCATGACCGGCACGGCCACGATGCCGTTGATCAGCGCGGCCCAGACGAGCGCATTCATCGGGTCGGGTCCCACGACATTCGTCATCGCCCCCAGGAAGGTCGCAATGGCGATGGTGGCGTAGAAGGCCTTCGCCTGCAGCGGCCGGCGTGCGAGCCCCACCGGCCAGCGCCGCGCCTCTGCCAGCGCATAGGCGGCCGAACCCGCGAGCACGGGTACCGACAACAGTCCGGCACCCACGATGCCGAGCGTGAAGAGCGCGAAGGCCCAGTTGCCAACGAGCGGGCGCAGCGCCTGCGCGGCCTGTGCAGCAGTCTCCAGCTCCGGCGAGCGACCCGCGTGCAGCGTCGCACCCGCTGTCACCAGGATCGCAAGCCCAACCAGATTGGAAACGGCCATGCCGATCGTGGTGTCAAGGCGGATGCGCGCCAGCGCCGAGGGACCCTGTGCGGGGTTGCGATTGAGCGGCACACGCTCAGGATCCGCCTTCGTATCCTCGACCTCCTCCCCCGCCTGCCAGAAGAAGAGGTACGGACTGATCGTCGTGCCAAGGATCGCCACGACCATCAGGCCCATGGCCCGGCTGCCGGACCAACGCGGCCAGATCAGTCCGCGCGCGAGCTCGGCCCAGTTGATATGCACCAC
>Ga0335079_10002958_pt1 | contig 19576 bp, 14 predicted proteins | sample Lox_Sample_33_FD_206719 | JGI IMG/M metagenome (GOLD analysis project Ga0335079, IMG submission 206719) | Soil microbial communities from Loxahatchee National Wildlife Refuge, Florida, United States - Lox_Sample_3.3 | ecosystem: Environmental > Terrestrial > Soil > Wetlands | place: USA... | reverse complement strand
GAAGCTGGAAGCGGCTCCGCTCCCACTATGAGCCGGACACGGCGTGACTGCATGCCAGCGTCGACCAACCCTGCAGTCCACCGCCCACAGCCTTTTCACACGACCAAGACCCGAAGCGGTCATCGCCGGGACCGATCATGGCGTTGCTGCCCGGGGGGAAATGAGCTGCAGGTGCGCCCGTCGTCACGGCCTACCGGACACCCCGTCTTGTGGTAGACTTCGTCAGCCAATGGCCGGTAGGAGTGGGCCGTGGGCGAGCAGCGCGTCGAACGGAGGCTTGCAGCCATCCTTGCCGCCGATGTGGTCGGCTACAGCCGGCTCATGGGCGCGAACGAGGTCGGCACGCTGCGCGCGCTCAAGACCCTGCGCTGGGAGGTGATCGATCCCGCGATCACGGCGCATGGCGGTCGCATCGTCAAGCTCACTGGCGATGGCATTCTCATAGAGTTCGCCAGTGTGGTCGACGCTGTCGCCTGCGCCGTCGAGGTCCAGCGCGCAGTAGCCCGTCGCAACGCTGACACGCCGCAGGAATGCCGGATCGAATACCGGATTGGCATCAACATCGGCGACGTCATCGTCGATGGCGATGACATCTACGGCGACGGTGTCAACGTGGCGGCGCGGCTCCAGGCGCTAGCCGAGCCCGGCGGCATCTGCGTCTCCGGCACGGTGCGGGAGCACGTCCGCAACAAGCTGCCCTTCGCCTTCGCCGACCAGGGACAGCGGGCCGTCAAGAACATCGCCCGTCCTGTCCATGTCTACGCGCTTGATGCCGGCGCGGTGCCGGCGCCGAGCGGGGGCGAGATGCCGTTGACGGTGCCGGATTCGACGCGGCGCCCGTCCATGATCGTTCTTCCCTTCGCCAACCGGAGCGGCGAGCCGGCGCAGGACTAGCTGGCCGATGTCATCACCGACGAGCTGACCACGGCTCTCTCGCGCATCCGCGGCAGCTTCGTTATCACGCGCAGTACGGCCTTTACCTACAAGGGCAAGGCCATCGACGTGAAGCAGATCGGCCAAGACTTGGGCGTGCGCTACGTGCTGGAGGGCAGCGAACAGCAGTACGGCAATCGAGTGCGCGTGAATGCTCAGCTCATCAGTGCCGAAACCGGGGCGCATCTTTGGGCCGATAAATTCGACACCGATCGTGCCGACCTCTTGACTATGCAGGACGAGATCGTCGCGCGCATCGCAAGAGCATTGGACTTAGAGATGCGCGCGGTCGAGGCCGCGCGCATCGCACGGACGCGGCCGAGCAGCCAGGACGCCCAGGATTTGGCCCTGCGCGGCTTGGCCGGCGTCAACGCTTCTACAGTAGCCAGCGCCGAGCAAAAGGCCGCTTTTGACCTTGGCGAACGCGCGCTACAGATCGATGGACGCAATGTTATTGCGCTTAATATGACCGCGATTTGTTATGCCGGTCGGGCGATCACCGGGCTAAGTGCGGACCCCCGGGCCGACATCCGGCAAGCCGAGGACCTCGTCGCCCGAGCACTTGCCCTTGAGCCGAACAGCTACGGGGCTCACTATGCCAAGTCCTTGGTCCTGCTGGCGCAGAGGCGCCCTGAAGAGGCGCTGGTCGAGGCGGAACGCAGTGTTGCGCTCAACCCGAGCTTCATACACCCCTATGTCGTCATCTGCACTGCTAGCCTCGTCATGGGCGATCCGGAAAAAGCGATGGACATCGCTGACCGGTCGATCCGAATAAGCCCGCGCGATCCGATGCTGTGGAGCTTTTATTATAATAAGGGCTGCGCTTATGCGATGCTCAAAGACGACGCTCAGGCCATTGATTGGTTGCGCCGGGTAGTGACCTTGGCACCAGAGTTTGCCGAGGCTCGGCGGCTGCTCGCCTCGGAACTCGCGCTCATTGGGCAAGAGCCGGAGGCCCGCGAGACGCTCCAGCGTTACCTTTCACTAAAAACAGCGCGGAGGAAAACGATTGCGCAAGTCGCGGCCTATCTAAAGACGTTATCCAACAATCCAGCCTTTGTGGCCTATGCCGACCGGGAGATCGAAGGCTTGCGGAAGGCCGGAATGCCGCAGGAATGAGCGCGTTTGGTTTGCGCCGGAAAATCAGCCCTTTGACACCTTCGCGGCGTGCTATTTCAGCTTATGGCACGACTCGAAGTGCCGCTCGCCGCGAGTGATAGTCGCTTAACTCCCGACAACATCCCCAATCGTTGGCCCGGCGTGAAGGTGGCACCGCAATTGCAGGGGAAGTCAGCGTTTCCTCCTTAACCTCCCCCGCCGCTTGGTCGGCGGGGTTTTTCTTTCGAGCCGCTTATCGGGTGATCAACGACGCCTAATTATCAAGCACCAGGGCGAGCGCGGTGCGCCGGTTAGTCATAATCCTGGCATGGCCGGCCCCGCGGCGCAGCTGTCCGGCGTGAGATGACCGCTCCTGGCACCAACCCGCCGTGGGAGGCCGTGCGCGCCAGGGGCTACTCACTGCGGCCGAGCTGATTAGACGTGGACATAGCTTCGACCGCCGCCGCTCGTGATCCAAAGCGGTCTAATGGCGCCACGTTTCTCGCGGCGCCATCTCAAACTTCGCCGGGCCAGGATCTCGGCGAGAGGAGGCGGCCACGATGAAGATCGCCCCTTAGCACGGAGTGAGGAATAGCGAGCCCGCAGTGGACGCTGACCCGCTCAATGGACGCAGACAGTACCCATAGGGGATCACGATGTGCTGCTGCGCGGCCGGACGGTTCGCAGTCTCAAGATTCTGTGCGAGCTCCCTACCGAGCGCCGCCCCAGCCGTGACTCCAAGCCCGGTCATTGCCAGGGCCCCGCTTCCGGCACCGAACTGGGAGCCGACATACCCGCCGAGAGCGCCACCTGCGAGCGCGCCAACAACCTCGGCTGCGCTGGGGTTCGCGGGCCAGCTGGGGGCCGGCTCAGATATTTGGACGCAACCCGCGAGCATCACCACTCCCGCGCAAACCGTTAGGGCATGATTCCACCCGACCACATTGCCTCCTTGTTCTGGCTCATTAAGAGTCTCCACGATCGGTATAAACGAATAAAGTAACTGAGGTGCTTTGAAGAGGCCGGCGAGCGCCTCAGACTGGATCGCCCGCCGACCGACATGCCACCACATGAGCGGGCAGTCATCATTGGCGGATTGTGAGGAGCGGCAGTTGGCGGTTGCGGCGGGTCGTGGAAATGATCGCATCGCGCGCTAAAAAGGGGCGCGCGCGACGCGCTTGCAGCCGAGCCGGCGTTCCTCTCTGCGTGTTGCGGCCTCTCTTCCTCGCGCTGTGGATGCTGTTGGCGGGTTGTTCGCTCTTTCCGCCGCAGGGAGGAATCAATCATGTCGGCGGCGGCGGCACGCGGGAGGCGGTCGCGCGGTACGGCATCGAGCCGCTCGATCCGCACTCTGCCGTCCCTCTTACCAAGCAGGCGCTCGAGCAGATCGAGAAGACCGATCCGTTCCGCGTCTTCCGCGGCACGACCTACCACCTGACGAGCGGCAACCGTCTTCCGCGCAGCTGGATCATGGAAACGCCCGATGTGTGGGGCGAGCAGGCGGCAGCGGTGAGCTACGTGCCGCTAGATTGCAAGAACTGTGATGCCAATTTCCGCCTGCCGGTGTGCCGCGCGCCACCCGACTGCAGCTCCGGCCCCTGCAGTCCATTGCTGGCGTCGGTCGTGCGGCCCGGAGAGCGGCCGCGCCGCTTCTGCCTCGGCCCCGCCGACAAGCTCCTAGACGTCTTCTACACGCTCGTTATCTCGGCGCGAAAGTCGGTCGATATCGTGATGCTTGCGCCGCCGGCAGACGGCCGGTTTCTCGCCGCACTGCGCAACGCCGTCACTTGGCTTGCCTATAGCGGACGAAGTGTGACGATCCGGGCGATCGCCGGCGATTATCCACCGGCGGGCGCTGACATGCGCAAGTTCCTCGACGAGCTCGTCCTCGACGCCCGCAGCGTGCCGAAGTCGCGCCTCCGCGTGTACACGGCGGCGACGCGCTCCTGCGATCCTGCCACGGGCTGCGACGGCTTCTCCTGGAACCACGCGAAGATCGTCGCTGTCGACGGCAATCGGGCGATCGTCGGCGGCGAAAACCTGTGGAGCCCTGACTATCTCGCGAAGGACCCTGTGTTCGACATCTCGATGGAACTCGAAGGGCCGGCCGCCCGAGACGCCAGCCGCTTCGCCGACGCGCTCTGGCAATCGGTGTGCGCACGTGAGCCGGTCCCTGGGGTGAATGACCATTTCGCGTACTTCGGCGCCAGGGCCACGGATACCGACGATACCTGCGTCGGGCATATTGAGCTCCCGTCCGACGACACCAGGGCGCCGGGCGACGTGCAAATCCTCTCGATCGGTCGTCTCGCCAAGGGCATAACGCAAAACTTTGCCGACCAATCCCTCATCGCGCGCGACCTGCTGCTCGGCGCGGCGACGCGTTCCATCCGAATGGTGCAGCAGGATGTGGCATTCGCCTTGGCCAAGGGCGCAATCGACTTGTCTTGGCCGGTCGCTGCGCTGGACGACATCGCAGACCTTCTCACCAAAAATAACGGCGAGGTCTGGATCGTACTGTCCAATCTCGGCGCTGCGGGCCCGATCGGCAGCTACAGCAACGGCGTGCCGCTCGATGTCGTGGCGCAGAAAATCAAGGACGTGGTGGCGCACCGCAGCGGCCTCAAGGACCCAGCGCTGTCAGATCTCCTGTGCCGGCGGTTTCATCTCGCTCCGCTGCGCTTCGGACCGGATGCCGCGTGGCCCGACCGCCGGCCGATCGGCACGCATGCGAAGTTTTGGATGGTCGACGACCGACTGTTCTATATCGGCTCGGAGAATCTCTATCCGACCGACCTTCAGGAGTTCGGCTACGTCGTCGACAACGCGAAGGCCGCCGCCGAGATCAAGAAGGCCTATTGGGACGAGGTGTGGAAATGGTCGCGCCTCGCGGCGATCTCCGGCGCGGACGCGCCCCGCTGCGTCTTCAACGCGAACGCCGCCCCACAGGCAGCCGCGGAGCGCGGCCGCGGCTAATGGGGGGCTGGTCCTCCTCGTCGTCCGGATTGGCGGACTGGATCGCGGCGACCGGGCTGCCTTCATCATCACTCGCTCCGGGCCTCCCTGATCAAACGGTCTCATGCGGCGCTCTCGCGCTCGCGCATCGTTGATGCCGTCGCGGTCGTCGCCGCGCTTGCTCCCGCGCCTGATAGGCCCACGATCTCCTGTTGCCGCTGGAGACCTTAACTGGAAGCGCCAAGGGCGGTTGAGTCGTGGCCGACTTTCCTCAGGGACGTCCTCTGACTCGCTGTGGCTCAATGTATCTCCAACCGTTGAATGTCGCCTGTTGGCACATACTGGACGTGCCAATTGCCGCTCGCGATTACCGCTCAACGGTCTTCAGCGGACTCTCTCGGCCGCTTGAGTTAGTCCGCATTCTGGAAGCATCGGCGTGCCGACCCCGGAGTGCGGCGCTTGAATGGCGCCCGCTGACAGACTTGAATTGGCACCTTTACGTCTACCATGGCACAGCGCTTTATTGCGCCGTCGTCATCAGAGCTAATTCACGAACCGCCGAGCCGAGACAACAGGCCGAGAAAGAGCGCTCTTTCTGACGGGGTGAGAGGTTTCAGGGTATCCCAACTGACCTTGTAAGCCTCGGAGACCAAAGTGGTGACTGCTCTTTTTCCGGTCGGCGTGGGCGCAAGGCGCTTGCGGCGGCCATCCTTGGGATCGGGTGTGCGCGCGATCAGGCCGCGCTCGATCAAGCGCTGCACCACTCCCTGGATGGTCGCGGGATCCATCGCCGTCAGACGCCCAAGCCGGTTTTGCGATACGCTGCCCTGTTCCTGCACGCGCACCAGTGTTGTCCACTGGGTTGGCGTCAGTTGATGCGCGCCGAAATGCTTCATGAAGATCGCGGTAGCGCGCTGATGCGCCTTGCGCAGTAGATATCCCACTTGCTCTTCGAGCCGGTAATCGGCGACCGCCGCGGCAGGTGCGCGCTGCGCCGTTGATGCGCGCCGTGGAACTGTGCTTCTCATTGCAGCTTCCAATTGTTCGAATCGAGTCGACCGACGATGAGGCCCGTTGCGATGTACGCGACTGCGACAAGCCAAGTCGCCGCTATGCCGACACAATCTCCGGCACAACGGTCGCCGGCGGCGTATTTCGGCTACGGCCCGTTCGCACGATCCCGTCGATGATGGTCATGCCGATACCTGGAATGTCGCCAAGCGCCACGCTTTCCAGCAACGTGCGGCCCGACGTATGCTGCGCGCGATCCATGATCACGAAATCCGCTGCCCGGCCGGTCTCGACGATCCCCGTGTCGAGCTTGCGCAGGCGGGCTGTGTTGCCGGTCGCAAAACAGAAGGCCTGCTCCGTCGGCACTTCGCCCAGGCTGGCGAGCAACGCCACCATGCGCAGGATGCCGAGCGGCTGCACGCCTGAACCGGCCGGGCTATCGGTTCCGAGAATGACGCGCCCCAGCTGTTCCATCTCCTTCGCCATGCGCGAAGCGTAGAGAGCTGCACGCTCATTGCCATTGTGCACGATCTCGATAGCCCGGTTGCAGCCCTCGCAGAGTGCCCGGATCTGATGGAGCGGCAGCGCCGTATGGCCGCCGTTGATGTGGCCGATCACGTCCGCGTCGGCCTCCAGTACCACGTCCTTGTCGATCAGGCCGGAGCCCGGAATCGACGGGCCGCCCGTGTGAATCGTGCTGTTGATGCCGTATTTGCGCGCCCAGGCGACCATCTGACGCGCCTCGGCTCCCGCCTTCACGCCGCCAAGCCCGACCTCGCCCAGCAACCTGACGCCGGCATCGGCCAACTCTTTGAAGTCGCTTTCCACCATGCCCTGCTCCAGCACGGGCGCGCCGGCATGGACCTTGACCCCGCCCGGACGGAAGCCGCTGAACGCGCGTTGTGCCGTGATGGCGAGCGCCTTGACGCCCACAATGTCCCTCGGCCGGCCCGGCAGATGCACCTCGCCGGCCGAGATCATGGTGGTTACGCCGCCATGGAGAAAGCTGTCGATCCAATTGAGCTGGGACTGCCGCGGCGTCCAATCGCCGAACACCGGATGAACGTGGCTGTCTATCAGACCCGGCGCCAGCACCGTCCCCTTGGCGTCGACGACCGTGGTCGCACGCTCGGTATCGACGTCCTTGGCCTTGCCGATTGCCGCGATGCGGCCGTCGACCGCGACGATCGTGTCGGCATCGATGATCGGCCAAGCGAGGTCGCCCGAGAGCAGAAGCCCGATGTTGCGAATGACCAGCTTGCCGGAAGCTGCCGTACTCTGTACCTCCGCCATGTTCCCTCCCTGACTGTGTCCTCGAGCCGGGCATTCCGGCCCGGTTCATTCGTCTATTGACTCCCGGACTGTCTGCGCATCCGGCGGTGCTGCAAGGATCGCGCGTCGTCAGACCGTCAGATACGTCGCGCGCACCTCCTCGTCGGCAGCGAGCTCGGCCATCGTACCGTGATAGCAGATACGCCCTTTTTCGATGACGTAGCCACGATCGGCGACCATTTGGGCAAAGTGCAGGTTCTGCTCGGACAGCACCACCGTCAACCCCTCCGCCTTCAGCGCGCAGACGGTGCGCGCCATCTGCTCGACGATCACCGGGGCCAGACCCTCCGACGGCTCGTCGAGCAGGATCAGCGCCGGATTGCCCATCAAGGTGCGGGCGATGGTCAGCATTTGCTGCTCTCCGCCGCTCATGGAGCCACCGCGACGCGTCCGCATTTCCGCGAGATTGGGGAACAGGGCGAACAGCCGTTCAGGCGTCCAGGTCGGCGCATCGGTACGCGGCGTCTGGCGTCCCACCTCCAGATTCTCCATGACCGTGAGTTCATCGAAAACGCGCCGCTCCTCCGGCACGTAACCGAGACCGAGGCGGCTGATGGCATACGGCGCCAAGCCGGAGATCGGCTGTCCGCGGAAACGGATCTCGCCCGACGCGGGGCGCACCAGTCCGATGATGCTTTTGAGCGTCGTCGACTTGCCGGCGCCGTTGCGGCCGAGGAGAGCAATCACCTCGCCCTTGGCGACCTCGATGGCGAGGTCGAAGAGGATATGGGCGCGGCCGTAGAAGGCGTTCAGGTCTGCAATTCTGAGCATCAGACGGCCATTGCGGTGCTGCCGAGATAGATGTCGCGCACGCGCGCATCGCCGCGCACCTCCGCCGGCAAGCCTTCGGCTATCACCTCGCCGCGGTTCAGCACGATGAGCCGGTCGGCATGGCTGAACACCACATCCATGTCGTGCTCGGTGAACAGTACGCTGGCGCCGCGCTCGCGCACGATCTCGGCCGTCAGCTGCATGAGAGCCACGCGCTCGCGCGGCGCCATGCCAGCGGTCGGCTCATCCATTAGCAGGAGACGCGGCGCATTCGCGAGGCCAATGGCGAGCTCGACCCGCTTCAGATCGCCATAGGCCAGCACACCGCATGCGCGTCCTGCTTGATCGGCCATGCCTACCCGCGCGAGCAGCGCCGTCGCTTCGTCGACATAGAGCTCACGCGCCGGCCGCCACAGGCCAAGGGTGCGGCGATGCTGGGAGATCAACGCCACCTGCACGTTCTCCCGCACGGTCATCGAAGGGAAGGTTGCCGTGACCTGAAAGGTCCGGCCCACGCCGAGACGCCAGATCTCGCGTGGCGGCAGTCCGACCAACTCGCGGCCATCCAGGCGGATGCTGCCGCGGTCGGGGCGGAGCTGGCCGCCCAGCATGTTGAAGCAAGTGGTCTTGCCTGCTCCGTTCGGACCGATCAGCGCCACGATCTCGCCGGCAGCCAGTTCGAAGTTCACTCCCGCGACGGCGTGAACGCCACCGAATACCTTGCTGAGGCTCCGCACGCTCAGCAGGCTCATCCGGCCTCTCCGACACGGGTCGCGCGCTCGAGCCGGTCGCGCACGAAACCGGCGATGCCTTGGGGAAAGACGAGCACCAGCAGAAGAATGACGGCGCCCACGATCCCTCGCCAATAGTCAGTGAGGGAGCCGATCTGCTCCTGCAGTCCCGTGAATACGGCGGCGCCGACCAACGGGCCGGAAAGCGTATGGAGGCCGCCGAGCAGCACCATGACGAGCGCATCGACTGATGTAGGGATCGACATCACGGTCGGAAAGACGCTGCCTTTGGAGAAGGCATAGATGCCGCCGGCGACGCCGGCGAACAGGCCCGAAAGGGCGAAGGCGAGCCACTGATGGCGGCGAACATCGATACCGATCGCGTCGCAACGCATCGGCGAATCGCGGCCGGCCCGCAAGGTATAACCGAAAGCGGCGAACAGCATGCGGCGCAGGAACAGCACCGAGCCGCCGCATAGTGCCAGAGCCAGATAGTAGAAGGCGAGCTTGTCGCTCGCCCAGCGTGCCGGCCAGACGCCGAGGATGCCGTTATCCCCGCCGGTGAAAGCGTCCCACTGCGTCACCGCAGACCAGGCGATCTGAGCGAAGGCGAGAGTCAGCATGGCGAAGTAGACGCCGGCGAGGCGCACGCAAAACCACCCAAACACCAGCGCTCCAAGGCCGCCGAGGAGCGGCGCCGCGATGAGGGCGGGCAGCATCCCGCCTCCGACATGCATGACGATCAGGGCCGCGCCATAAGCGCCTAGGCCGAAATAGGCGGCGTGCCCGAATGAGACCATGCCGCCCGCTCCGGTGATGAAATGCAAGCTCGCGGCAAACAGCGCCAGAATGACGATTTCGGTGAGCACCACCCGTCCATAGTCGCCGATCGCGAACGGCAGCAGGACCAAGATCACTGCCGCCGCATAGCCGAGCAGGCGCTGCCCGCCCGTCGCGCGCCGCAGCGGCGCTTCGCTGGCGGTGCTCGGCATGCGCGCGGCGGCCTCACGCCGACCGAGCAGTCCCCAGGGGCGGATCACGAGAACCACGGCCATCGCCAGGAAGGTGATCACCAATGTGATCCCGGGAAAGGCCAGAATGCCGAAGGCCTGCAACTCTCCGATCAGTACCGAGGCCAGGAAGGCGCCGAGGATGCTGCCCATGCCGCCCACGACCACGACCACGAAGGCCTCGACAATGATGTTGAGGTCCATGTGGAGATTGACGGCCTCGCGCGGCAGCTGCACCGCACCGCCGAGGCCGGCGAGAAAGGCGCCGAGGAGGAAAACGCAGGTGAAGAGGCTGCTGTGCCGAACGCCAAGCGCTCCGACCATGTCGCGATCCTGGGTCGCCGCGCGTACCAGGATGCCCCAGCGCGTCCGGTGGAAGAGCAGCCACAGGCCCGCCAAAACCAGGGGGCCGATCGCGACAAGCAGGAGATCATAGGTAGGAAAGGGCCGCCCGAGAATATCGATTGCCCCCTCGAGCCCCGGCGCACGCGGACCGAGCAGGTCCGCGGGCCCCCAGATGCCGAGCGCAGCGTCCTCAACGACCAGCACCACGCCGAACGTTGCGAGCAGCGGGAACAGCTCAGCCGCCTGATAAATTCGGCGAAGGAGCAGGATTTCCATTGCCGCGCCAATGAGCCCGACGATGCACGCGGCAAGCAGAACGCCGCCCCAGAAACCGACGGCGCCGCCCAAGTGAGCCACCAGCGTATAGGCGATATAGGCGCCGAGCATGTAGAAGGAGCCGTGCGCGAAGTTCACGATGCGCGTGACGCCGAAGATGATCGAAAGCCCGCTCGCGACCAGGAACAATGAGGACGCCGTGGTCATCCCGGTCAAGAACTGGACAATGATGAAGGTCATACCGGCGATCGCAATTTTGCGGCTGACCCCGCTTCGCCCCAATCGTCTCCGCCGCTGAGGGGCCAAGCGGGCGAGGCAAACGAGGTGTGGACGAACGCGCGCGCTATCCGAAGCATTCGTGATCTGGATACCATGAGCGCAACGTCACTCGGCCGGGCGCATCTTCTTCACTTCGGCGTCGCTCGGCAGGTAGTTGGCGCCGTCGGCGTAATGCCAATCGACCATGACGCCCCGGCCGTTCTCTACGTCGGTCTTCCCGACATACGTGCCCATGGTCGACTGATGATCGATCGCTCGGAAGACGAAGGTGCCGACCGGGCTCGACACCTCAAGCCCTTCGGTAGCCTTGATCAGCTTCTCGGTGTCGGTCGACCCGGCCTTCTTGAGCGCCGCGGCGACGGCGAGCATCGTGTTGTAACCCACCACCGATCCCATTCGAGGATAGTCATTGTACTTGGCCTGATAGGCCTTGACGAACTTGTCATGAGCCGGCGTGTGGATCGCGTACCAGGGATAGCCCGTCACGATCCACCCTTTGGGCGCTTCGTCCTTGAGCGGATCGAGGTATTCGGGCTCGCCGGTCAACAGGCTGACGACGGCGCGATCCTTGAACAATCCGCGCGCCTCGCCCTCGCGCACGAACTTTGCGAGATCGCCGCCAAAGAGCGCGCTGAAGATGGCGTCCGGCTTTGCCTGAGCAAGAGCCTCGACCGTCGCTCCGGCGTCGATCTTGCCAAGCGCGGGCAGTTGGTCGGCGACCCACTCGACGTCGGCCCGCTTGGCCGAGAGCAGCTTCTTGAAGTCCGCGACGGCGGAAGTGCCGTATTCGTAGTTGGGCGCCACCGTGGCCCAGCGTCTGGCCGGCAACTTGGCGGCAGCCGCGGCGAGCATCGCCGACTGCATGTAGGTGTTTGGGCGCAGCCGGAAGGTGTAGCGGTTGCCTTTCTCCCAAGTGATCGCGTCCGTGAGCGGCTCGGCTGCCATGAAGAACGTCTTGTTCTGCGCCGCGAAGTTGCTGACAGCAAGGCCGATATTCGAAAAGAAGGTCCCCATCAGCAAGGCGACGTGATCCTCGCTGATGAGCTGCTGGGCGCGGTTGATCGCTTCGCCCGGCTTGCCGCCATCGTCGTAGGAGATCACCTCGAGCTTGCGGCCGAGCACACCGCCGGCGGCGTTGATCTCCTCCAACGCCATCTGCCAGCCGTTGCGGTAGGGTAGGGTGAAGGCCGGCAGCCCCGTGTAGCTGTTGATGTCGCCGATCTTGATGGAGTCGGCCGCCTCTGCGATCGACAGTTGGGCGACCGGGCTAGCGAGAAGGGCCGCCGCCCCGACGAGCCAAGTTCTGCGTTCCATCATGACGTCCAACTCCCGTTGTGATTAACCTGCCGGTCAGCGCAAGCCGTCTTGTCCCTTGATCTGATCCTTGGTAAGGCCGCCAACCCTGGGCAGCGGCCGGCCGCCGTCGGTCACCACCACCGCGACCATGATCTCGTCGGCGCGGGGCGCGTCCGTCACGCGCACCTCCATCCCATCGAAATGGCTGCGGACGAACGCGGCGTCTTTATGACCCAGCGGCACGTCGATGGGCGTGCCGATGCCGCCCATCTTCTTGGCCGACGGCACCAGCGCTGCGCCCTTCTCGACCGCCGCGCGGAGCGGCGTTCCAAGACGCGGATGAAGGATGGCGGCGGCGTGCTCGAGCTCGCCGCCCTCGCCCACCACGGCGGCCTTGCCGTAGCTCTCGGCACGGCCAGGCGCGATCCCGAGAGCGGCCACCGCGCGGGTGCCGAGCAAGCCGCCGAGCTCCTCGCCGATCGCCATCAGCGGCTCCAGATCCCTGGCGTAGCGTGCGGCAAACGGGTTTTCGATCACCGCGATCGCTGCGGCCTTGCGTGTCGGCGGATCGACGGTCTCGCCCATCTCGCGCCGAGTTTCCTCGACGACCGTGATCAGCTTGCGAATACGCATCGGGGTCATCGCGATTCCTCCTCGATTTTGATCGCGCCGGCCATGCACGAACCGGCGCGCAGATCAGCAGGGTTCATGCGGCTTTCGGCGGTGCCGCGAGCGCGAGGCCGCCGTCTCCTACAAGCCGATAGGTGCCCGAGAGCGTGAGGACTGCACCGTGGATGAGCCCGGCACCGAAGAGCTCTCGCGCTTTGGCGACACCGTTCGCCAGCGCCAGGGAGATATCGTCCGGCTCGAGATCATCGACCCTGACCGTCACAGGAAGCGCGCCGAGATCGCTGTCGGGATCGACGTCGCGCGCGGGCACGCGATGGATCGCGGGATGATCGATGTCGACGGCATTGCCGATCACCGTCGCGGCGGCGTCGGCGGTGGCGGCGTCGCGTGCCAGCACCGTCACTGAATCGGCGATGCCGAGGGAGAAGCTGCGGCCACCTTGCCCCTTGGTTGCGCGCCCGCTGGTGGCGATGCCACGCACGGGCATTGCCGCCAACAGCTCGACATGCCCGAACAGCGCGGGCTTCGAAACATCCGTAACAATACCGGCGCGAAGCGTCGCACCCGGCGCCAGGTGTAAAGCGATGTCGCCGCCATCATTGACATAGGCGCGAACGAGGTTCCGGCCGGCCGTCATCGATGCCAGCATCTCGTCCGCCACCGCCCCCGCCACCGCCGCCATGGGTGTGATGAAGCGGACGCGGTGGGGCCAGCAGGCGGCGACCATGCGACGCGCCACCGGCCCAACCGCCTCGGGATAAACCGACCGGAGCGGCGCGCGGAGAATGCCGAGCTCGGCGACCAGCGTGGGAAGGATATCTTGAAAACGCTCGCTCGCCTGGGCGTAGGCGCGGCCCACTTCCGTGGCTTCGCCGAACGCCTCGATCACGAGATCGATCGGGCCGTGCCGGAGATGCAGCCGGCGACCGTCGGGCAATCGCGCAGCACAGGGGCCCGCCCTCTGCACGCCGCTGGAGCCTGTCGCCGTGGCACTCACTCCGTCCCCCTGCGCCCGGCATCGGGCGGCGGATCGAAAGGCCAGGGATTGTCGTCGTGCCACGCCGTGACCCGCAAGCGGTCGACGCCCGCGACGTCGTCGAGCCGGCGCACGCTGTCCATGTGCCCGCCGAGCTCGCGATAGTCGTCGAGCCGCATGGTGAACTCGATCGGCGCCACGATCGCCGGCGTCGGCACATACCCGAATGCCCTGTCCGGCATGCGCGTGACGTCCACCATGAAGGTGATGCCGCCCCCCGGCCAGACATAGACGGGAGCGCCCCCCGCCGTGACGCGGGTCAGCGTCTCCTTGACCGAGCGTGTCAGTCGCACCGGATTCTCCGTGACGCCTGCGCGTAACGACCCACCCGCGCCGGCCATGAACAGGACCGAGACGAGCGCCGGCTCGCAGTTCTCGCCGATGCGGTCGACGACTTTGCTGATCGCCGCCGGCATCTCAGCCTTGACCGGCTTGAGCCGATCGTCGAGGACGAAATACTCGGCATCCTCGCCGGTCGTACTGACCATGAGGAGTCGCAGGCCCGGCCATGCGATTTTGGGATCGATCGACTCGATGATCGAGAGCGGGTCATCGATATTGGTGCCGCCCCAGCCGCTGCCGGGGTCGGCGACCTGGAAATAGCGTCCGGGAGTCGAACGCCGTCCGCGCACGCGGAGACCCGCGGCCTTGAGGTCGAGGAAACGGCCCGCTTGATGCTCGGTGAGCACGCCGGTTATGTGGTCATCGACCACCACCACCTCGTCGACATGGCCGAACCATTGCTTGGCGAAGATGCCAATTGTCGCCGAGCCGCAGCCGACCCGCATACGCTCTTCCCGGACGCCATTGATGAGCGGCGCCTTGCCCGCCTGCACGGTAATTGTGGCGCCGCCGTCCACGCTGAGCTCCACCGGCTCCTTGTTGCAGAGCTTGAGCATGGTCTCACAGGTGACGCTGCCTTCCTTCTTGCTGCCGCCGGTCAAGTGACGCACGCCGCCAACAGCCAGCATCTGGGAGCCGTACTCCGCCGTCGTTACATGGCCGACCTGCTCGCCTTCGCAGCGCAGCGCCGCCTGTTCGGGACCGACGTAACGGTCGGTATCGATCTTCAGCTTGAGGCCGCAATAGCTGAAAATGCCCTCCGTCACCACGGTCACCATGTCGATGCCGTCATGCTCGCTCGCGACGATGAAGGGAGCCGGCTTGTAGTCAGGATAGGTCGTACCCGAGCCAATGCCGGTGAGGAAGCGCTTGCTCGGCGACGCGGGCGGCGCGGACAGGATGCCGCCGCCCCCTTCCGCATCGACGAGAAACGGCACGACCTCGCCGTCCTGCTCGATGACCGCTTGGGCCAGAACCATCGGGTCCATGCGCGTGAGGTGGCCGTCGACATTACCATAGCGGTCGCAGGCGCCGGTGCGGCCGGGGCGGATGCGGCACAGCACCGGGCAGGCATCGCAGACGACGAGAGCGGCATCGCGCCCATCCTTGTTCGTCGCCGGCTCAGCCATGACCATTTCCTCCTTGGCGCGTCCCCGACCGCATTCGCTCTACCTTCTCGCCGCTAGCAGAGCCGCGCGCACGCGGTCCGGGGTCGCCGGGACGCGCCGGATGCGCACGCCCGTCGCATGATGGATGGCGCCGAGAATGGCGGGTGCCGTCGGAATGAGTGCGGGCTCGCCGATGCCCTTGGCGCCGAACGGCCCGAGCGGCTCGCTATCTTCGATGATGAGGGTCTCGATCGGCGGCACGTCGCCGATGGTCGGGATCAGATAGTCGTGCAGGTTCTCGTTGCGGCCGGGGATGAACTCCTCCATGAGGGCGAGACCGAGGCCTTGGGCGATGCCGCCGTGGATCTGGCCTTCGACCTGAGTCGGATTGACCGCGCGGCCGACATCGTGCGCGGCGGTGATATGCAGTACCTTGACAGTGCCGAGCTCGAGGTCGACCTCCACTTCGGCCATTTGCGCCGCGAAAGCATAGGTGGCATAGGGGACGCCCTGCCCGTCCTGATTGAGCATCGTGGTTGGCGGATCGAAATGCCCGATGCCAACGAGCACGTCGCCGCCCTCTGCCGCAGGCAATGTGCCGAGGTCGACGACGCGGCGGGTCGCGCCGTCGTTGAGGATGAGCAATGCGCCCTCGAGGTGGATCGCCGCGCCGCGCCCGACATTGGCGAGCCTGAGGATTTTTCGGCGCAGATCCTCACCTGCGAGCTGAACAGCTCTGCCCGAGACGAAGGTCTGGCGCGAGGCCGAGGTCTTGCCGGCGTCGGCAGTGAGGTCCGTATCGCCGGTCACCAGCTGGAACCGGTCGGCGGCGATGCCGAGAGCATCGGCGCAGATCTGCACCATGATGGTGTTGGAGCCTTGGCCGATGTCGACCGCGCCGCTGTAGAGCGTGAGCCGGCCGTCGCCGCTCAAGCCCACCTTCATGGTCGAAGGATTGGAGAGCGACGTGTTGCCGATGCCGTACCACATGCAGGCGATACCGGCGCCGCGGCGGTGCACGCCACCGGCCGCGTTGAAGCGCTCGGCCGCGCCGCGCGCGGCCCGCCAGCGTGGCTCGAGCGCATCGAGGCAGGGAACGAGGCCGACGCTCGCTTCGAGCTTCTGGCCGGTGGCCGTGACCGAGCCGCGGCGCAGCGCGTTGCGCCGGCGGAACTCGAGCAGATCGAAACCGAGTCGCTCGGCGAGCTCGTCCATCAGCGCCTCGTGCGCGATCGCGGCCTGAGGCACGCCGAACCCGCGGAAGGCTCCCGCCGGCGTCTCGTTCGTATGGACCGCGCGGGTCGTCGCCTTGACTGCGGGCACGGCATAAGGCCCGGTGGCATGGACCGGTACCCGGTTGGCAACTGTCGGTCCCCATGAGGCGTAGGCGCCGGTGTTGAAGTCGCCATGGAATTCGACGGCCGAGAGCCGCCCGTCCGCATCGCAGGCAAAGCGTGCCTCGATCGTGGCCGGGTGCCGCTTGGTGGTCGCGACCATCGATTCGGGCCGCGTGTAGACGCCGCGGACGGGCCGATCGAGCAGCCAGGCCGCGGTCGCGATCAGCGGCTGAAGCGAGATATCGAGCTTGCCACCGAAGCCGCCGCCGACCGCCGTCGGCACGACATGCACCTGTTCGCGCCTCAGGCCCAGCACGAGGGCGAGCTCGTCGCGATCCATGTAGGGCGTTTGCGTGCAAGCGACGATCTCGATGCGATCCGCGCCGCCAACGCCCTTCACGCGCCGCGCGTAGCCCGCCTCGGGCTCGATATAGGCGTGCTCGACGAAAGCAGTCTCGAAGCGGCCCTCGGCCACTGCCGCCGCTGCGGCAAACCCCGCGGCCGCATCGCCGCGCCGCACCAATCCGCGGACCAGCACATTGTCGGGCTTGTCGGCATGAAGCGCTGCAGCCCCTGGAGCAAGAGCCGCCGAAATACCCAGGATCGGCGCTTCCGGCCGCCAGGCAATCGGCAGCTCGTCGTCAGGGATGGCGGCGATCGTCGCGGCGTCTCCGACGAGAGCGAGCACCGCCTCGCCGCGAAAGCGCACCGCACCGTCCGCGAGCACGGGCTGGTCCTTGATGTCGGGATATATGCCGAAGCGGTTCTGCCCCGGCACATCCTTCGCCGTGAGCACGCGCACGAGGCCGGGATAGCGCTGAAGGAGCGGGTCGAACGACCCGAGGGTGAAACGCGCCCGGGCATGGGGCGAGCGCACCGCGCGCAACCACAGGGCATCGGCCGGCGCCACATCGTCGCCATAGCGTTCGGCACCGGTCAGCTTGGCGATGCCATCAGTTTTGGGCAGGCGCGCGCCCACCGCCTGGCCCGGCGGTGGCGCTGCCGGCTCGGTCGGGTCGACGCCGTCGATGGCGGCGAGCACCGCCTCGATGATCTTGCGATAGCCGGTGCAGCGGCACAGAACCCCGCCGAGCGCGTCGCGTACCGCCGTTTCATCGGGCCACGGATTGCGCGCGAAGAGATCCGTCGCAGCCATCAGCATGCCGGGCGTGCAGACGCCACACTGCGCGGCGCCATGCTGGTGAAAAGCGCGCTGGAGGCGATTGAGCACCCCGTTTGCTGCCAAACCTTCGACGGTCGTGACGCGGCGACCGGACATTTGGCCGATTGCCACAAGGCAGGCGCAGACTTGCCCGCCGTCGAGCAAAACGGTGCAGGCCCCGCAATCGCCGGCATTACAGCCGACCTTGGTGCCTTTGAGCCCAAGCTCCTCGCGCAGCACATCGGCGAGGCGCCGGAGCGGCGAAACACGGACCGCGGTGGGCCGGCCGTTGAGTTCGAAGCTCACCACGGGAAACCGGTCGGTCAAAGGCCGACTCCCAGATCGCTCAGGATGCGCCGGAGCAGCGTCACCGCGGCGTCGCCCCGATAAGCCGCGCTTGCGCGCACGTCGTCGATGGGATCGAGCGGCACAAGATGCGCCGCCCTGACGGCGTCTCCCAGATGTCGATCGAGGCGCCGGCCCGCCAGGGCCTCCTCGAGCGCCAGCAGCCGACACGCTACGGCCGAGCAGGCGCCGACGGCGATGCGTGCGGTAGCGACCGTGTCGTCCGCCGCCTCTTCGAGGACCGCCGCGACCATGACGATGGAGATGACAAGGTATTTGCGGGCGCCGAGCTTGAGAAAGCGGCCGCGCGCCGGCCGCACCGGCTTCGGGATCAGGATAGCCGTGACGAGCTCGTCCGGTCGCCGCCGGGTGCGGCGGTTGCCGATAACGAATTCCGCGAGCGGTAGACGGCGAGTGCCGGAGACGGAGGACAGCTCCACCGCCGCGTCGAGCGCCATGAGATTGGGCACGCCGTCCGCGGCCGGCGAGGCGTTGCAGACATTGCCGCACAGCGTGGCGGCATTCTGGATCTGCACGCCACCGACCTCGCGCGCGGCCTGCTTCAGACCGTCGAAATACGGGGGAAGCGGCGCGACGAGCAGATCGCTCCAGGTCGTGAGGCAGCCGATGCGCCAGCCCGCGCCGTCCTGCGTGATTCCCCGAAGCGAGGCGAGACCCGTGATGTCGAGGACGTCGCCGGTGATCGGCTTGCCGACAAGCGCGGGATAGAAGTCGGTTCCACCAGCCAGGATCACGCGCGGTCCGGTGCTCAACGCGCGAAGCGCCTCGCCGAGCTCGGTCGGCCGGAGATACGCGTCCACCGTACCCGCCTCCGTCGCCGCCACATCATGGCGACCATACTGTTCGTGTACGAATGAATTTATTCTATGCGGTGCTTTCCACTGCCTGTCAAGCGAAGCTCGTTAACGCCGGACCGGCCCGTCACCTGGAACAACCATTTATCCGCTTTGCAACGACCAACTCATCGCCTGGAGGCGATCATGGAAGGCGGCGCCGCCTTCGTGCCACCTCATCCTGCGCCTCGAGCAAGCGGTCGACATGAAGGACGTCGCGACGCTTCTTTGAAACCCCTTGCCAGGCTTCGCCGAGATGAGATGCAGGAGCGGATGCCCAGTATCGGGACCGGAACGGTCCAGCGAATCAATCGAGAGATACTCAAACGCGTAAGGCTCTGAAGCTTTCCTTGTCCGATGCGCTCGCCTCACCGCGCCAGCGTGAAGGTCACCACGCCAGTGTCGTCGTCGACGGTGAACTTCACTGGCACCTGCTGCGGCTCGCTCAGCCAGACCTCGTAGCGGGTCCGGCCGCTGATCTCGTATTCGCGGGCGGCCAGCCTGGCGCCGTCGACCGCAACGGTGGTCTCGCCGCCGCCGCTGATGCGCACCGGTTCGACCGCGCCGGTGTCGACCCGCATCATCGTGTCGGAGCCGAGGAAGCTCGCCGACCAGGGGTTGGCCGGGCGGATGTCGGCCGGAGCGGTGACGGTGCCGCGCGGCGAGTCGATGACGAAGCCGTCGCCCTCAGCCTCGCCGCGCACCTCCAGCCGCTGGCCGTTCT
>Ga0335079_10002957_pt1 | contig 19577 bp, 8 predicted proteins | sample Lox_Sample_33_FD_206719 | JGI IMG/M metagenome (GOLD analysis project Ga0335079, IMG submission 206719) | Soil microbial communities from Loxahatchee National Wildlife Refuge, Florida, United States - Lox_Sample_3.3 | ecosystem: Environmental > Terrestrial > Soil > Wetlands | place: USA: Florida... | reverse complement strand
GTGATCACGGCGCAGACGGGCGTCGCGGAAGATGGCCGGCGGATCATCGATGTCCTGGCCCGCGCTCCGGCGGTGAGGCTGGTTGCGATCTTTTCGCCGGAGCATGGACTCGAAGGGAATCGCGAAGACCGGAACATCGACGATAGCGTGGATCAAAAGACCGGCGTTCCCATCTACAGCCTCTACAACGCCGGGCACTACCGCCCTACACCGGAGATGCTGAAGAACGTGGACGCGCTGATCTACGACATCCAGCAGAACGGCGCGCGTTTCCTCACGCGAATCACGACGCTCGGTTACGCCATGGAGGCCGCGGCGCAGAAGGGCATCCCGTTCTACGTGCTGGATCGGCCGAATGGCATTAACGGCGTGGATTTCGGGGGTCCGCTGCTGGACGAGAAGTACATTTCATTTACCGGGTACATGCGCATGCCGATTCGCCACGGAATGACCGCCGGTGAGCTGGCGGGCATGTACAACGGCGAGAAACACCTGGGCGTGGACCTCCACGTGATCCGCATGGAAGGCTGGAAGCGCACCATGTGGTACGACGAGACGGGCTTGGAGTGGATCGACCCATCGCCCAATATCCACAGCCTCACCGAGGCGACACTCTACCCCGGCGTCTGCCTGCTCGAATCGCGACAAATCTCTGTGGGTCGCGGAACGGACGCTCCCTTCGAGCGGATCGGCGCCCCGTGGTACCACTCTCGCGAGGTTGCCGAATACTTGAACGCACGGCGGATCCCCGGGGTGCGATTCGTGCCGCATCGATTCACGCCACGCGCCTCGGTTTACAAGGACCAGGAGTGCGAAGGGTTGGACATTCTGCTGGTCAATCGCGACGTCTTTGATCCGATCCTCATGGGGATGGAGCTGCTCGCGGCGACGTTGAAGTTCCACCCCGGCAGATTCGATCTGGACGGAGTGATGCGCCTGCTCGGCAGCGACGAGGCGGCGGCCCGCCTGAAGCGCGGGGAAACCGGCCGCGAAGTGCTTCAGGCGATGAAGGGACAATTGGAGGAGTTCGCCAAGGTTCGCGCCAGGTATCTTCTCTATGAAAATCAGGCAGGCAGGTTATGACGCGTATTCTGATGTGTGCCGGTCTGCTTCTGGCCGATGCGATTACCGTCGCTCAAACCAGAGCGCCTGCCCCTCAACTGCAACAGATCGTGCGGGAGGTCCGCCGCCAGGTTCGCGCCAGCGAGGCGTTTGACTTCGTCGCGCGGTTGCACTCGATCGATCGGTGGCAGGATTTCTCAAAATTCCGACAAAGCGCTGAGTACCTGCAGGGGAAGATGTCCGAGCTGGGCCTGCGCGATGTCGAGCTTCTCCCGGCGCCCGCGGACGGCGTCAGCCAGTTTGGCTGGTGGACCATGCCGCTTGCCTGGGATGTGAAGACGGCGACGCTGGAGGTTGTCGAGCCGGCCGCCCCCGCCGCCATGCGGGTCTTGTGCGATTACAGTCAGGAACCCGCTTCCCTGATTCAATGGAGCGGGTCCACGGCGCCGGGCGGGTTGACCGCCGAGGTCATGCAAGTCCGCTCCGGCCGGCTCGCGGAGTTGAAGAGCGCCGATGTGCGGGGGAAGATGATCCTGATCGAGGTTCCGGCCGATCTGTCGGAGCGGGGGGCGATGAAAGCCGCGCTCTATAAGATGGGCGCGGCGGGAGTAATCAGCGACTACACCGAGAACGAGGATCTGAGAGATGGTCACTACTGGGTCAACGCCTGGGGTGATATGGGTTGGGGCTATACCAAGGCGTCAAGCCCGCTGGTTGGCTTTTCAATCACGCCGCGGCAGGGCCAATATCTGCGCGGCTTACTGGATCGTGGCACTAAGGTGCGAGTGCATGCGGTGGTGGATGCGCGCTACTATCCGGGCTCTTATTACTCGGTAACCGGTGTCATTCCCGGCAGCGGCTCCGATGAAGAGGTGCTGGAACTCGGTCACGGTTTCGAGCTCGGCGCACAGGATAATTCCACCGGGCAGGCCGGAATGCTCGAGGCCATTGCGGCAATTGGGCGCGCGATCGACGCCGGCCGCCTGCCGCGCCCGAAGCGCAGCATCCGCATGCTGACGTTCTCGGAGGATTATGGTTCGTCGCACTATATCTCGACCCACATGGACCGGATGAAGCGGACGGTAGGGGCCATTCACCTGGACGTGCCGGCCGGCAATCACGATGTGTTGGGGGCCTATTCGTTCGGTGCGACTCCCGACGTTGCCCGCACTTACCACAATGCCCTGGTGATGCGTGTTGCCGAAAGCTTCTACGCCGGGGCGCAGGCGGAGGGCGGAGGAGGGCGTAGCCGTGTTCCGCTGCTGGTACCGTATAGCCCAACCTCGGACACCTACCCGAGCGAGCCCATGATCGGTGTGCCTACCATCGCGGTCCGGGGGAGCAGCGGACTGGTCGCAGTGCATCACAACAGCGAGGACACACTGGACCGAGTGGACCCCAAGTCACTCGAAGACCTGAGCTGCCTGGTCGGCGCGTATCTTTATTACCTGGCCCGCGCGGACGAAGACGACGTTCCATGGCTCGCCGGTATCACTTTGGAGCACAGCAATGAGAATGCGCTCCGCGCCCTGGCGCCGTACTTTGACCGGATACTGGCAGCTCAGAACGCCGAAGCGCTGGGTCGTGAACTCTATTGGGGGCTGGCGAAAACCGGCTACAATGCCGACCGCGATGAGGCAGCGATTCTCTCCATCCTCCGCCTGGCTGCCCCGGCGAATACCGCGAAAGTCCGCACCCTGCTGGAGCCGGCGCTAGCCAGCGCCCGGCGAGTCGCCGAAGAACAATCTGCCAGGTTACGGCAGGCGGCCAACGTGCGCGCCGCCGAACTAACAGCCACCGTCCCCGTGAACGCAACCGCTCCGCCCATAGATCCCCGCCGGGCGGAGGCCGCCAGGATTATCGTGCGCCGCAAGCGGTTCGGGCCGGTCACTCTTGACGACCTGCCGGTGGACCAGCGCGAGGGATTTCCGGGCTTTGCGGCGCAACCCGCCCCGTTGCGGCTGATCTACTGGTGCGACGGGAAACGCACGGTTGCCGAAGTGATCCATTTGATCGAACTGGAACAGGGGCCGATGGATTTCGATTTCGTCGGCTATTACAAGATGCTGGCTAAACATGGGTACGTCGATCTCATACCGAGCGCCAAAGTGAATGACAATGACAGGAGATTGGATGCCCGCGAACCGGATTGACAAGGCGGCTAGCCTTGCCGCGTAGAGGATACTATGAACTCGCTTAGGAAATTATCGATGCTGGAGAGGGTGCTCACCCTCGCCCTGATCATTGCGGCGGCCCTGTGGGCGCCTGCGTTCGCTCAGCAGACCACCGGCGCGGTCACCGGCTCGGTGACCGACAGCTCGGGTGCCGCGGTCCCCGGCGCGGAAGTGCGCCTTGTCAACACGGGAACCGGTGTCATCTCCAAAACCAATACGAACCAGGAAGGCAATTACCAGTTTCTGCTGGTTCCACCCGGCGTGTACTCGGTGGAGGTGGAGAGCAAGGGTTTCAAGACCTTCCGCCGGGGAGGCGTAGTGGTGGAGGTGAATCGCTCGCTGGCTGTGCCGGTCACCATGGAAGTGGGCGCCGTCACCGAAACGGTGGAAGTCAAAGAAGGGACGCCTCTGCTGGAGCCAAATACCTCGGCGCTGGGCACGGTGATGGATTCCAAGAAGGTGGAAGATCTGCCGCTCAACGGGCGCAACCCGCTGGGTCTGGCCAACTTGATTCCAACCGTTCAGGGCATCGGCTACTTCGGCGGTACACTGCTTTCGACCTGGCGCATGGGACAAGTCACCATCGCCGGCGGCACCCCGCTCAACAATGCATTTCTGATCGACGGCATCGCCAACGAAAAGATGACCGACTACAGCGCCATGGCCTTCCTCTCCGTGGACAACACGCAGGAATTCAAGGTCATCACCAACAACATGTCCGCCGAATATGGAAGGACCGGCGGCGGCGTCATCAGTTTTATCAGTAAGTCGGGAACCAACCAGTACCACGGCGTGGCGTATGAATATGTTCGAAATACCCTCTTCAATTCGAACGAGTTCTTCCAGAACAAGGCAGGTGCTCCGCGCACGGCCGAACACATCAATCAGTTCGGCGGCACGTTCGGAGGGCCGATCAAGAAAGACAAGCTGTTCTTCTTCTTCAGCATCGACGAGTATCGTGAGCGCAAGGCCGCATCCGAGACGATCACGTCACCGACTGCCGCGGAGCGGACGGGCAATTTCTCCGGACTGGGGACGAGCGGTTGCGCTCCAATCACCATTTATGACCCCTCAACCACAGTTGCGGATCCCAACAATCCGGGCCAGTACATCCGCCAGCCATTCCCGAACAACACCATCCCATCGAATAAGATTAATCCGATCTCGACCGCGATCCTCAAGTATTACCCCCAGCCGAATCTGCCCGGACAGGCATGCACGAGCGCGCAGAACGTGTTCCTCACCAGTCCGGTGCCCATCAACAACTACAACCTGAGCGGCCGCGTCGATTACAACCTCACTCCAACCAAGAGACTCTCGGGGCGCTATGGGCGCGACAACCTGGATTGGGGTTTCGCCAACTACTTCGGCAACATCGCCGATACCGACGGGCGGCACATCCTGGATCCGCGCTACACGGTCGTTGTGGAATACACCGACACGTTGACCCCCACGCTCCTGCTCGACGCGCGCATCGGCTTGAACCGCGAACAGGAACACACGATTGCGCCCGGACACAATTTCGATGTCACTACGCTCGGGTTTTCCCAACAGTACGCCGGCATGATTCAGTCGACGAGCGACCTGGGCTACGGCTTCCCCAATATCGGCATTACCGACATGAGCACCTTCGGGCGCCCTGACTCGACGGGCAACCCGACTTTGACCGGCACCGCCAGCGTCAACGTGACGAAGATCAAATCGAGCCACAACCTCAAGTTCGGCTATGAGCAGCGTCTCTACCGCCGCAGCGACTGGGGCACCTCCAACTCCTCGGGCGCCTTCAGCTTCAGCCGCGCGTTCACACAGGCGAATCCCACCGTGGCCAGCGCCACCTCAGGTTTCGGTCTTGCAACTTTCCTGCTTGGAGCGCCGACCAGCGGCACGATTTATCGCACCCTCGACTCGGTAGACACGATGAACTTCTCGGCCCTTTACGCCCAGGACGACTGGAAGGTGAACCAGAAGCTGACCTTGAACCTCGGGCTGCGCTGGGAATATGAGGGGCCCATCAAGGAGCGCCGCAACATTTACCCCAACTTCTCTCCCTCGGTGCCCTCGGCGCTGGTGGTAGCCGGCCTGCCGCCTCTCAAGGGCGGCTATACGTTCCCCGGCACCAGCGGCATTCCCAATGGCGTGACGGCCACCAACTACAAGAACTTCGGCCCTCGCGTGGGTTTCGCCTATCAGTTCAACCCGAAGATCGTGCTGCGCGGCGGATACGGCATCAGCTATATCCCGACTTTCGGGCTGGGCTCGAGCGCGGCCGGCGCGAGCTTTGCGGTTCCCACCACCATGATCACGTCGGTCAACAGCCAGGGCTTGATACCCACGGGGACCTGGGCGAATCCGTTCCCGAACGGGATCAGTCTGCCGACCGGCAGCACTCTCGGAACGCTGACCTCAGTGGGGCAGGCAGCCAATGCCGGCTATCTGCGCGATATCTATCGCGGCTATTCCCAGCAGTGGAATTTCACCGCGCAATATTCGCCGTGGGCTAACTGGCTCTTCGAGAGCGCCTATGTCGGCAACAGAGGCACGCACCTCACCATGCTCAATCAGAATCTCGACCAGCTTCCCGACGTTTATCTGGGGCTGGGGAGTCAACTGATCGGCACGGTGCCGAATCCCTTTTTCGGCAACCCCGCGATCCCGGCGAGCAGCTCCCTGGCTGCGGCAAGAATCACGCTGCAGCAATCGTTGCTCCCCTATCCGCAGTTCCTGAATGCGCTGGTCAACAACTACATCGGCTACTCCTTCTACAACGCCTTCACCTTCAAGGCGGAAAGGCGGTTTGCGCAGGGCTTCTCGCTGCTGGCCAGCTACACGGCCGCGAAGCTGATGGACATCATGCAGGGCACCGGACGGCCGGGCGCTGTCGGCGGAGCCGCGGTCCAGGACTGGTACAACCTCAGGGGCGAGCGCGCCCGCAGCTACCAGGACGTGCCGCAGCGCCTGGTGGCGACTGGAACCTGGCAGATCCCGTACAAGCCGTCCAGCGCAGCGTTGCGCGCCATCGCCAGCGGCTGGCAGGTCAACGGGATCTGGACCTGGCAGAGCGGCTTTCCCATCGGCCTCACGGCCAGTAGCACCGGCGTCAACAACCGGCCCAACGTGGTCGCGGGCGTCAGCCAGGCTGCCACCAGCCAATCGATCACGAGCTGGTTCAACAATATTCCCGCGGGGCAGCCGGGATCGGCCTTCGCCTTGCCCCCGGCTTACACTTTCGGCAATGTGTCGCGCACACTTCCCAACATCAACGGACCGCGATATTTCGATGTCGATGCGTCCATCTTCAAAGACTTCAAGCTGCGCGAGCGTTATAAGTTTCAGTTCCGCGCCGAAGCTTACAACCTGACCAACACGCCCAGCTTCTCGGTGCCCGTCGCCAGCGTGACCTCGGCTACCTTCGGGCAGGTGACGTCGACCAGCAACGGCGGGCCGCTGCACTACCGCGAACTGCAACTGTCGATGCGGTTCTCGTTTTGAACCGTAGGACCGTGGGCAAAGCCGTCCGGTGGCTGTGGTTTCTGAGTGCGCCTGCGATGCTGCTGTCGCAGGCGCCTCAGATGCCGATGCCGATCGCATTCGAGAACTCCGCCGAATTCCGGTGGCTCGCAAAGCCGGTGATCGAGTCGAGGCTGCTCGATGAAATGGCCGATGCCACGCATTGGAGAATCCAGGGACAGGCGACCCCGAGCTGGCTCGCACCCGCCCCGCCGCTTGCCTGGCCCGCTCTCCGGCTCGACATGCAGATGTTCCGTGGCGATCCCCCACCCACCCGCAACGGCCTGTCCGCGGTCAGTCTGAGGCGGCCGTTCGACGGCGAGGATTGGAGCCGGTACAATCGGATCTCGCTTTGGATCCGCCCGGAGCTTTCGGGCTTCCCGATGCTTCCCATCGAGATCGTTTTGCGCAACGACGGACGGGACAAGGTGCCGGACGTTTACGGCAGGGAGGGGATCCACTATGTGACTCTCCAGGACCGCAAGTGGCAACACGTGGTCTGGGAAATCACGCCGCTGGCCCGTGACAAAGTAACGTCCCTGGATATCAACTATTGGGTGAACAAGCGGCTGCCCGATGCGGACGACCGCGTGTCATTCGAGATGGCTAGGCTGGAACTTCAGCGTGTCGAGCCCGATCACTTCGAAGGCTGGAACGTCGCTCCGGGCAGGATCGCTTTCAGCCATACGGGTTACCAGACGGGCTCGTCCAAGCGCGCCATGGCAAGCGACCTTGCGGCCCGCTACTTCCAGCTCATTCGCCTGGACGGGAACGCGCAAGGAGAGGTCGAGCTCTCCAAGCCGGTCGAAATTCGCAAAACCAGGCTGGGGCAATTCCAGGAGATGGACTTCTCCGAGGTTCGCAAGCCTGGAAGCTATGTGCTTCAGGCCGGTGAGACGCGCACCCGCCCGTTCGCGATCGGCGACAACATTTGGAACGGAACCATCTGGAAGGCAATCAACTTCTTCTTCGGCGAGCGGTGTGGTTATCCGGTGCCGGGCTCGCACGACGTTTGCCATCGGGATTGGCAGGCGACGCTGGGCGATAAAAAAATCGTGATGAACGGCGGCTGGCACGATGCCGGAGACCTTTCCCAGGGACTCGTCAACACCGGTGAAGCCGTCTACGCCATGTTTGCGCTCGCCGAACGGCTCCAGAGTACGGGACAAGATCCCGAGCTGACCGCGCGGCTGATCAGCGAAGCCCGATGGGGCCTCGACTGGGTCTTGAAAGTGCGCTTCGGCGGCGGCTACCGCATCGGCTTTGCCGGGATGAACATCTGGACTGACGGCATCCTCGGAGATGCCGACGACAGGTCCCGCGAGGCGCTCAATAATCCCAACGTCAACTACATCGCTGCCGCGGCCGAAGGCATTGCGTACCGCGTTTTGCGGCAAAGCGACAGCGCGCTCGCTGCACGCAGTCTCCGGACTGCCGAAGACGACTGGCGGTATGCCATCGCCGGGAAAGAAGGTCCCGAGACGTGGAGCACCCCCGCATTTGCCGCCACCCCCGTGGAACTCGCCGGCATCGGAATTCTGGCCTCGCTGGAGCTGTACCGGAACACCGGAAAGCAGCAATACGCCGACAAGGCTGTCGAATTGGCGCGGGTGGTGGTGGACTCCCAGCAGAAGAGCTTCGTCGGCGACCAGTTCCCGCTGGCCGGGTTCTTCTATACCGGCCCCGACAGGCAGACCTTGTTCCATGAATTCCACCGCGGCAACGACCAGGCCCCCGTCGTGGCTCTGGCGCGATTGTGCCAGGCCTTGCCCGGCCACCCCGACTGGATGCGCTGGTATTCCGCCGTGACGCTCTATGCGGAATACCAGAAGGCGGCCGCGCGCTCCACCGAGCCCTACGGGGTGCTGCCCGCATATGTGTACAGGGATGATGAATACCTTCAGGTTCCCGAGAAGGGCGGCATGTACCAGGCGACTCGCGAGGCATTTCGCCAACAGGTGCGGGGCGGCATGCCCATGGGCAACGGTTACTACCTGAAGGCCTTCCCGGTCTGGTTCGCCCGGCGCGGGAACTACGGCGTGCTGTTGTCGCAGGCGAAGGCGCTCTCTGCAGCCGCGCACCTGCGCCGGGATCCGGCAGCCGCAGACCTGGCGCAAAAGCAACTGCAATGGGTGGTGGGACGCAATCCGTTCGCGCAAAGTACGATGTACGGCGAAGGTTACGACTTTACCCAACAATACAGCGTCTCGTCAGGCGATATCGTGGGCTCTCTGCCGGTAGGCATGGAGACGCGGGGCAACAGCGACGCACCCTATTGGCCGGCCCAGAATTGCTACGTCTACAAAGAAGTCTGGGTGCATTCGACCAGCCGCTGGCTCTGGCTCATGCAGGATCTCACCGGGCCCGCCCTGGTGGAAGGCCGCGTAGCAGCGGGAGCCGGCACCACGGTCGAATTCGTGCCTGCCTCCGGGGAGGCGCTCGCAGCGGCCATCGATCCAGCCTCGGGCACGTTCCGGCAGTTTGTTCCTGCGGGCAAGTATACGGTGCGTTCCGGCAGCTCAAGCACCACGCTTACGGTCCTGCCCGGAGGTCTTTATCGGGTGGACTTGCGGCCGGGACACGTTCTGGATTTCGACATCAGGGCCGAAACCGCTGGAGGCGAAATTTCGGTCCGGCTCACGGCCTCCGGCAGCGGCAGCCACAGCTTCGCTCTGCGTGCGGAAAATCTGGACGCCGACTCGTCGCCCAGGGGATTGATGTTGCAGCCGGGCAAGTCTGGTTCGCTGGTTTGGAAAGCCCGCATGCAATCGCCCGAAAAGTCGTGGGTGGTCGCGGTGGTACCCGATGACGATATCTCCATGGCTCGCGATTTGACGGGATCGATGCATTGATCAATGGACGGGTTTGAGTTTTCCGCCGGCGGTGTAGATCCCGATCCAATGGTTCGTGAAACGAAGAGGTGGTTGGGGAGAGACCAATGGCATGTGGCAGTCGATGCAGTTGGTGCGTTCCTTGACCGCGCAGCCGGCATGGCAGTCGCCGCACTTCGCGTTGAAAAAGCTGTCGGACTTCTTGCCGGCGGCCTCGTGAGGATCGTGGCAGGTCAGGCAGGAGAATCGGCCACTGCTCTTGAGGAAACACTGACTACGACTGAAATAGACGGGTTCGTGGCGGACATTCCAGGCATAGTTCCAGTCGATCACCGTTCCGGCGTCGGCCGGGCGGCGATGACATCGGCCACAGAGGTTGTTTAACTCCGCGGCGGAGAGTTTCGCGGGGTTGAGCAGCGGGTAGCGGCTCGCGTCGGCCACATGTTGAGATCCGGGGCCGTGGCAGCCTTCGCACCGGACGCCCTTCTCGTTGACTGTCGCATGGCCCTGCCCGTCAAAGGAAACCGGGCCGGTGGAGTGGCACTCGAAGCAGCCCTGAATCCCGAACCGCGGATCCGCGATCTTGTAGAGTAAGCCGGCCGCTTCCGGCAGGGATTTCGGACGCAACGCCTCCTGTCCAGGCGATGGACCGTAGGCTTTGGTCGCGGCGTACCAGGTGGCATAGTGTTCCACGTACCATTCCCGATTGACGCGCGTGACGAAGGTCACGGCCTGCCGCCCCGCGCCGAATGCCCATTCGAGCGGCAGGTCCATGAGATCGGCGCCGTTATCGATGCGGACGCGAAGAGCGTCGCCGGCATCCAGGACCTCGTAGCGGTATCGCGGCTCGCGGGAGAGCCTGCCCGGCGGAAAACCGGAACGATCCGATACGGCGGACAGTGCTCCGGCATGCGCACTCGCAGACTGCGATGCGAATTCAGCCGGGTGGCACGCGGCGCAAGTTTTCGCGCTCACGAAGCGCGCCGGAGAAGCGGCTCGTACCGGAATCGTGAATATCAGGATCGCAGCAAGCCAGCTCATTCGTTCCGTCCGAGCTGAATCGGTCTCTAAGAAGCACACGCGGCGAATTGAAGAAGTTCGTCACGCATTCGCTTTGCGATCAATGCCACAGTATATACGCTTCTCGAGAGCGGCATAATGCCACCGTAAGCAATGACCTGGAAGCCATTTATCCACCCCCCGCGCGACGTACCGGCAGACCGCATTTGCGGGGTTGCAGGCAGCGTGTGAACCTGCCAAGAATGGTGCTTGGATGAACGTTCCCGGGTTCACTCGACGACGATTCATGCAGGGCGGTTCCGCAGCGCTTCTCCTGCCGCGATTGGGGCGCGCGGCGGCCCTGATCCGGCAACCCTACCTGCAAAATGTTCAGTCGGACCGCGCATCCATTCTATGGACCGCTGACGCTGCCGGACTCGCAACCGTGACGGTGAGCGGCCCCGACGGCGGGTCGATCACGGCGACGGCTCGAGTCCAGGTTTTCCAACCGTCCCAGACCCTGTTGGCATCGTCCTTCTATCAATACTGCGCGGAGATCACCGGCCTGCTTCCGGCCACCGAGTATACCTATTGCGTGACAGTAGATGGCCGGGATCTCGCGTCCGATCCCGCCCAGTTCCGGTTCCAAACGGCCCCTCTCGGCGATTTCGCGTTTCTCGCGTTCGGCGATAGCGGCGCCTGCACCGACGAACAGCAGACGCTGATTCGACTGATGTCGGCCGAAACCGGTGTTTCGATGGTCCTCCACCTCGGCGATCTGGCCTATTCTGACGGCACTTTCGAACAATTCGAGTCCGGCTACTACGATCTGAACGCACCGCTTATGCGGCGCTTGCCCTTCTTTCCGACTCCCGGCAATCACGACTACAATACCGGCTTTGCGGCGCCATACCTTGCCGGGATCGTAACTCCCGAGTGCGGCGTCGCGGCGCCAGATCAAGGACGTTACTACTCGTTCGATTGGGGCTGCGCGCATCTTGTCTCGTTGGATTCGAATCTGCTGGCGTCCTCCAGCGCATCGCAAATGCTTGCCTGGCTCGATCGGGACCTGGCCGCTGCCGCGCAGCGCTGGCGGATCGCTTTTTTGCACCATACCCCGTACCCCACCGGTTTCCACCTGGGCGACCCGCTTTGTCTGGCCGTACAGCAGCACGTCAATCCGATCCTGGAACGCCACGGCGTGCAACTCCTGCTCGCCGGACACGAGCATGGCTATGAGCGCACGCATCCCCTGGCATCCGGACGACCCGTCGGGCCCGGCGCCGCCTCCACCGTGTACGTGGTGAGCGGCGGAGGTGGCGGCGCCCTCGAGTCGGTCGGTTCGTCACCGCAGTGCGCGCTATCCGTGCAGGCATTTCATTACCTGCGGGTGGATGTGGAACCGCAGCGGCTCACGTTCTCCGCAGTTGGGCTGGATGGCGGCATCATCGATCGGGTAAGACTTGGTCAAGAGGCCGGCATCGTCATCGATAGCGTCCTGAGCAAGGGAGACTACATCGCCGCTGTGGCTCCGGGATCGCTGGTGAGTATCTCGGGATCGAACCTGGCGGGTAGGACGGAGGTCAACCCAAGCGATTCCTGCCGTACCGAGATGAGCGGCTCCTCCGTCAAAGTCGCGGGGTTGCCTGCACCGTTGCTCTACGTCTCGCCCACCCAGATTCAGGCGCAGATTCCCTACGAAGTTGCCGGTCCCGTGCCGCTGGATGTCGCCGTGGCCCGGGACCGGGTATATACGAATATTACCGTCTCTCCCACTGCGCCTTCTTTGCTTGGCATCATGGTGGGCAACGCGCCGTTCTCGGCCACCAACCCTGCTAGACCGGGTGGACGCGTTTCGTTGTACGTCACCGGGCTTGGTCTGATTCACGAGAGTGTCCGATCCGGGAGCGCGCCCGTGAAGGTGTGGCTCGGCGAACAGCCGGTAGGCTCGATTTCCTTGGGGCTTGCCCGAGGGTTCACCGGAGTACACCGTCTCGACCTCGAAATTCCTCCGGACCTGGAGGATGGCATCTATGCGATCAGCGTGATTGCGGGAGATGCCGCCAGCCGGCCCGCAAACCTGGATGTGGTGCGCAACGGAACCGCCTATCGGCGAAACCGGGCGCGCACAAGAGTACACGTCCGGACCCCCGGACCCAGCCCGGCGCTATTGGCTCGCTAGCGGAAGCGGGGCGGTAGTCGCCGATTGCGCATCGCAGCTTACCGTCAGATCCGCCGAGGAACCCTGCGGCAGAGCCACGGGCACGGCGGCGTTCACCTGGTACAGCCCCACGTATCCCGGCGCCAGGCCTGAAAACATCACCTCTAGGGGCGTGCCGCTCAGGTTCACTTGTGGCGTAGCGATGGTGGTGATTGGTGTCTGAGGCGCTGCGGATCCTATTGCCAGATCGCCATTCACTGCGCCCAGACCGGTCAAATAGGTGGTCAGAACCTCGCCGGGCACGATCGGATTGGCCGTGTCGACCGCCAATCCCGTCGCCGCATGCGTCACCGCCAGGATCGAGGGGTTCGCAGCTAGCACAGTCGCGTTCAACGTGTTGCTCATTTCGCCACCCACGGAGACCACGATGCTCGCGCTGCCGGCGGGCAGGTCTCCGGGGATCTGCGCTTCGATCAGACCCGAAGAGGTCATGACGAGCGGAGCGCGGACCCCCTCCACCGACACGAAGGTGCCGCTCAAACCGCGCGGCAATAAACTGTTGGGTGCCTGTCCTGACGCACCGAGATTGGCGCCGGCAAGATCGATCAGTGAGCCGGGCGCCAGCGGGCCGTTCGCCTGCGGTGGGCCCTGTCCGACGACGCTCGCGGCCACGATCACCGGGTCTCCGGAAATCGGCTGATATCCGTCGCTCGCTAACTCCGGTTCGACAAATGGGACCCTTACCCCGAGAAACGTATGCAACCACTGGACCACGCTCTGAAAATCGGCCGTTCCGCAAGGAATCAGGACGCCGTTTGTCAGGCACTGTTTGTTCGGATCGTTCGAGGCCGCATCGTCGATGATGCCGTATTCCGTCGTGATCTGGCTGTCCGCCCAGCCGCCGGTCCCGCCTAGCAGGCTTGCCGCCTTGGCAACCTGTCCCAGATAAAACTCGTTGTACTCCGGAATGGCAATGAGGCGTTGGGCCAGCAGGTTGATGCCGGGGGAAACCGTAAACCCTGTAAGAACATCCCTGGTCGGCGTGGAGAATGTCATGTCCTTGTCCCAGGGAATCAACTGGTAGAACGTGGTCCCCTGAAACTGGTACAAGTAGAAGTTGTTCATTCCCACGATTCCCCCAACCAGCGCGTCGGTTTCCGCCAGCACATTCTCCGTAGCGGCATAAGTCAGGAACGACTTCGGATCGAGATATTGTGAGAGCGCCGCGATGAAATCGCCGTCGGTAAACCCGGAGCCCGGCGGCTGGTTGATCACCTGGACCAGATTGCAGAAGGTCTGAAGATCCGGCGCCGCCTGGTCGGTCTTCAAGTCCAACAGCGGCGCGTAGGCCGAAGGATCGGTGCCGAGATTGTTGAACTCGTACGTACCGTCTTGTTCAAACTCGTAAAGATAGCCCCCGCTCTCACCGAGATTTCTCTGCAGAAAGGTTTCATCCTCATGCTCGACAATCATGTAGAAACCAAAATACTGGCCGTTGATGGAAAGCTGGGCCGGCGCCTCGCGCGGGGCCGGAAATCCCATCGTGCGGAACAATTTCATGGAGACCCATTCTTTGAGATTGGAGGCATCCTCATTATTCGCCTTGAGCACAATGAACGGCAACCCCAGGAACACCTGGTCCTTTGTGTAATGCGCGAAGTTCACGTCCAGGTTCGGCTTGATGGGACTCCGACTTCCTCCTCCGTGCTGGCGAATGCCCGCGGTTACCGCCATACCGTTCCAGTTGAAGGTAGCATGGTAGTAAGTGTCGGCTTCGTAGTTTTGAAGTAGAGTAGCCCAATCGTCAGGGGCCACCGTCAAATTGATCTGCGTGACCGTCGAATCGTCCAAAAACGGCACCGCTTCAACCTGTGCTTCGGAGCTTATAGATGCGGCTACAAAACAAGCCAGTCCAAACAGACACTTTTGTTCAATCGACACACACAACTTCCTTTTTCGTTATTCTCCTCGTGAAACCAAACTCGCCGCGGCAGGGTCCTTGTAGAATGGCGCCAAAGAACTCATTCAGCTCTGGAATTTTGCCAGGGTCGCCTGGTCTTGACCGAACATCCGATGTCCTGACAGCGCGATCGCCGCGGGTACACCTACCCATGCTCTTCGTGTCATCCTTTACCTCCGTGGGGGAAAGCCTCGGGTCCTTCGTCACCTTCGCCCAATCAGCATCTTGGTAGCATCCACTTATGATTCTTTGGGCGAAGGCAAGAAGTTCCGAAAGACCCTCGGTGCCGCATACGCCGAAGCAGTACCAGATGTGTCGCTGTTCACGGTGCCTTGGAGACTCCACTACAGGGATGTAAAACTTAATCAAGTTAGCTACTTCTAGCTATCGACTTAATTGGTGCTGGGAGATAACATGCGATCCCCAAAAGTTTCCGAATACGCCTATCACTTACTCGGGCGCCATCAGAGAATCGGCCGGCACGCGGCTGCCACGCCTGGCCTGCATTGCATTGCCGTGTTCAACGAGGCAGGGTGGCTGCCAGCTCGTTGGCGGTACAGGATCGCGACCCCGCCATCGTCCGGCCAAAAACAACTTTCGGGTAGGGCCCACGGATTGTGAACCGCGGCCCGCCGTGCCCAGCAAGTCATTGAGCCTAAAAGAGGTCTGAGGCCGGGCCGGATGAGCCTTTCGGAGCCGCCAGGGCAAGCCGGTGTTTGCCCCGGCCGACCACCGATATTATCCAAATAGACTAAGGCGCCAGCAGCCCATCCGCTTTATCATCATGATGAATACGGCCGAAAGGCCTGGATTGAACGGCATTCCAATGGATCATCTCGCCAAACAGGTAGCCGAACTAGCACTCCGGCTAACGGCGCTGCCCGCTGATGGATTGCGCAACGACCTTCAAACCCTCGATCGCGTGGAACAACTGGCAGTCCAGATTCTCAACGAAGTGTCCGCGGTTCGCACGGGCAGGAATCGGGCACCGGGTGAAACCAGCGGAATGTGGCGTGCCATGCAGCCTGTCCAGCGCCAGTAGATAGCCGGATTTGCGGTGATAGCCGTCGCTCGCGTATCCGCGCCGCTATCCGGATATACTGGCGGTCTTGGAACCACATCACGATCAGAAAACACCCGGCGACGGCCTGGTTCGCGGCTTCGGGCTGCTGCAGGCCACGGCGCTCAACATGAGCAACATGGTCGGGGTCGGCCCGTTCATCACAATCCCCCTGATCATCGCCGCGATGGGCGGCCCACAGTGCCTGCTGGGATGGCTGCTCGGTGCCGTGCTCGCCGTCTGCGATGGGCTCGTCTGGAGCGAACTGGCTGCCGCGATGCCGGGCACCGGCGGCACATATCTCTACCTGCGCGAGTCTTTCCACGGCACCAGGCTCGGAGGCATCCTCCCGTTCCTTTTTATCTGGCAGTTCGTGCTCAGCGGTCCGCTCGAGATCGCTTCAGGCTACATCGGATTCGCTCAATATGTCGGATACTTCTGGCGCGGCATGGGCTGGTGGAGCACGCGGCTGGTCTGTATCTCGGTGGCCGTGATCGTGGTAGGGCTGCTCTACCGGCGGGTCACTGCCGTGGGCCGGCTCACGGTGGTGCTTTGGGTTGGCATGCTGGCCACCGTGCTCTGGATCATCGCCGCCGGGATGGTGAATTTCCGCGCCTCGGTCGCTTTCGATTTTCCCGCCGGCGCATTCTCGTTTACCCGAGGCTTCGCCTCGGGGCTCGGCTCCGCCATGCTCATCGCCATGTACGACTTCATGGGCTACTACGATATCTGCTACGTGGGCGGCGAAGCCCGAGACCCCGCGCGCACAATTCCGCGATCGATTCTGTATTCGGTGCTGGCTGTCGCGGCCCTCTACACGCTGATGAATCTCAGCATTATTACCGTGATCCCCTGGCGCGAGGCTATGCAATCGAGGTTCATAGCGGCGCAGTTCATCGAGCGGCTCTACGGAGCCCGTGCCGCCGGCGTGGTAACTGTCCTGGTGCTCTGGACCGCCTTCGCGTCCGTCTTCGCGCTGCTTTTCGGATACAGCCGCATTCCGTATGCAGCCGCGGTGGACGGCCATTTCTTCAAGATCTTTGCTCACCTCGACCCGCGGGGCAGGTTTCCTGACGTCTCGCTGCTGGTGATTGGAGCACTGACCGTGGTCGCCAGCTTCTGGGATCTCGACGTGGTCATCGCCGCGCTGCTTACCTCGCGAATTCTGGTGCAATTCATCGGTCAGATCGCTGCCCTGCATCACTTGCGTACGCACCGGCCGGACATATCGCGTCCGTTCCGCATGTGGTTCTATCCTGCGCCCGCGGTGCTGGCGCTCGCCGGCTGGGTTTGCGTCTTCGCGGCCTCGGGATGGACTTACGTCGCGTTCGGCGTGCTCTCCCTCGTGATGGGAGCGGCGGCATATTGGTTCTGGAATCGCGCGTCGCGGCGCATCGTAGTACCGTAAAGCCGATGAGCTATCGATACCGTTCGTTGCGGATCAGCGCCCTGGGAATGTGCCTGGCAATCGTGGGATGGCCGCAGTTGCGCCCGCCCGCGGTTCCCCTGGTCGCGCACGATCCATACTTCAGCATCTGGTCCATGGCCGACCGGCTCACTGATGCCGGGACCTCGCACTGGACCGGGAAGCCGAATAGCCTTGCCGCTTCGGTGCGCGTCGACGGAAAGACCTACCGCCTGATGGGCCGCGACCGGCAGCCGTCGCCCGCGTTGGAGCAAAAGCGTCTGGAGGTACTGCCGACCCGTACCATCTATGAATTCTCCGGCGCCGGCATTGCCTTGACTCTGACCTTCTTCACGCCGGCGCTGCCGGAGGATCTGGACGTGCTCTCGCGCCCTCTCACCTATGTCGAGTGGGGCGCCGCCTCCGCCGACGGAGCCGGCCACGACGTTGCCATCTACTTAGAGGCCGGCGCCGACCTTGTTGTGAACACGCCCGAGCAGCCCGTACTGGCCTCGCGTTACCAGATGGACGGACAGCCGGTACTTCGAATCGGTTCCCGCGAGCAACCGGTGCTGGCGAAGGTCGGCGACGATCTCCGGATCGACTGGGGGTATCTCTATCTGGCTGCAGACCGCACTGATGGGGTCACCACCGCGGTCCTCTCGCGGCAGCAGGCTCGCGCGGCATTCGAGACCGCCGGCCGCCTTCCCGATTCCGATGACTTCTCCGACCCCGAACCGTCGAGGCGCGGGCCCGCCACCACCCTCGCTATCGCCATCGACATGGGCAAAACGACGGCGCGCCCGGTCACGCGTTACGTCATTCTGGCCTATGATGATCTGTACTCGATCGAGTACTTCGAGCGCCGCGAGCGCGCTTGGTGGCGCCGCAACGGCGCGGGCGCAGCCGATCTGCTGCGTGCCGGGAGACACGATCACGATTCCCTGCTGGCACGAGCCCGGCAGTTCGACGAGGCACTGGTTGCCGACCTCCGCAAGGCCGGCGGCGTGAAGTATGCCGAGCTTGCCGTATTGGCCTACCGCCAGACCCTGGCGGCGCACAAACTGGTTGCCGACACTGACGGTACGCCGCTGTACTTTCCCAAGGAGAACTTCAGCAACGGCTGCATCGCCACGGTCGACGTGATCTACCCGAGCGCCCCGTTCACGTTGCTCTTCAATCCGCGACTGCTGCGCGCCCAGATTCAGCCGGTGCTCGATTACGCGCGCATGGGGCGATGGCCGTGGCCGTTCGCTCCCCACGACCTTGGCACCTACCCGCACGCCAACGGGCAGGTCTATGGCGGGGGCGAGCGCACCGAGGAAAACCAGATGCCCGTGGAGGAGAGCGGAAACATGCTCATCCTGGTAGCGGCGCTGGCGCGGATCGAAGGGAACGCCGCTTTTGCGGAGCGTTACTGGCCGGAGTTAGGCAAATGGGCCGCCTATCTGAAAGACAAGGGGCTCGATCCCGAGAACCAGCTTTCCACGGACGACTTCGCCGGCCACCTGGCGCACAATGCGAACCTGTCCATCAAGGCGATCGTCGCCCTGGGCGCTTTCGGCAAGCTTGCCGAGATGACTGGGCGCAAGGAAGTTGCAGGGCAATATCAGGCCACGGCGCGGGAGTTCGCACGCAGGTGGGTGGAGATGGCCAACGACGGCGACCACTACCGCCTGGCCTTCGACAAGCCCGGCACCTGGAGCCAGAAATACAACCTGGTCTGGGATCGTCTGCTTGGACTGGATCTCTTTCCACCGGAAGTGCGGCGCAAGGAGATGGCCTTTTACCTCAAGAAGCAGAACAAGTACGGGCTGCCGCTCGACAATCGCCGCGATTACACGAAACTCGATTGGGTGCTGTGGACCGCCACGCTCGCCGATTCGTCTGCCGACTTCGAAGCGCTGGTGGCGCCGGCCTGGCAGTTCGCGAATGACTCGGCCAGCCGGGTACCGCTGACGGATTGGTACGACACCGTGACCGCGAAGCAGCAGGGTTTTCAAGCGCGGTCGGTAGTGGGTGGGCTGTTCATCAAGCTGCTGTCCGATCCCGAGATCTGGCGAAAGTGGGCGACAAGATAAGGATCCGGTTGACACAGCCGGATCGCCGCAGAAGTGGCGGAAGACAGTGCGAATCGAACACACCAGCGGCCTGAACAGCCGCCGAACGGTTTTGAAGACCGCCCCGGACACCAGTCCAGATTGCCTTCCGCATTCATTGTATCCGGGAATGCGGCACGCCCGACGTTGCGGTGACAGCGCGCGGGTGGTTAAACTGGATTCACCACCTGAATATCGATCCCCGGTCGTCTAATGGTAGGACAGCGGCCTTTGGAGCCGTGAATCGTGGTTCGAATCCATGCCGGGGAGCCAATTGATTCCTTCTTTTCAATGTCTTAGACGTGCCGATTCGCTGGTG
>Ga0335079_10002956_pt1 | contig 19578 bp, 22 predicted proteins | sample Lox_Sample_33_FD_206719 | JGI IMG/M metagenome (GOLD analysis project Ga0335079, IMG submission 206719) | Soil microbial communities from Loxahatchee National Wildlife Refuge, Florida, United States - Lox_Sample_3.3 | ecosystem: Environmental > Terrestrial > Soil > Wetlands | place: USA... | reverse complement strand
CTCGTGCATGGCCTCCCGCCGGGCAAGGCCCGGCTCCGGCCGCCACCGGCTGCGTGTAGCGATCGAACGGCGTTGCCGCAACGTCACGAGCTCCCGACCTCTGGAGAAGGCCTCGGGGTCCCTTAGAGATTTCCGCGGAGCGCCTGCTCGCGCTCGATCGCCTCGAACAGCGCCTTGAAGTTGCCGTCGCCGAAGCCGCGAGCGCCGTGGCGTTCGATGACCTCGAAGAACAGCGTCGGGCGATCCTGCGCCGTCTTCGTGAAGATCTGGAGCAGATAGCCGTCGTCGTCGCGGTCGGCCAGGATCCGGAGGCGGCGGAGGTCGTCCCAGCTCTCGTCGATCGTCCCGACGCGGCCCGGCGTCTCCTCGTAGTAGGCGTCCGGGGTCGAGAGGAAGAGGATGCCGCGCCGCTGGAGCGCCTCGACGGTCTCGACGATGTTCGACGTCTGCAGCGCGATGTGCTGCGCCCCCGGGCCGTGGTTGAAGTCGAGGTACTCCTCGATCTGGCTCTTGCGCTTGCCCTCGGCCGGCTCGTTGATCGGGAACTTGATCTTCCCCTGGCCGTCGGTCATCACCTTGCTCATCAGCGCCGAGTACTCGGTCGAGATGTCCTCGTCGGAGAAGTGGATCATCTCGGTCATCCCGAAGACACGCTCGTAGAACCCGACCCAGTGCTCCATGCGGCCGAGCTCGACGTTGCCGACGATGTGGTCGATGGCGAGCAGGCCGACGTCGGAGACCGGGACCGGCGTGTCCTGCGCGACGTAGCCGGGCAGATAGGCGCCCTCGTAGCCGGCCCGGTTGACGAACGTGTGGACGACGTCGCCGTAGGCCCCGATCGAGGCGACCTCGACGCGGCCGTAATCGTCCTCGAGCCACGTCGGCTCGCCGATGCCGCGCGCGCCGCGCTGAACGGCCTGGCGGTACGCCTCGGTCGCATCGGGGACGCGCAGCGAGATGTCCTTGACGCCGTCGCCGTGGACGAATGCGAACTCGCCGATCTGGTGGTCGCGCCGGAGGGCGCTGGTCAGGACGAGCCGGACGTCGCCCTGCTCGAGCACGTAGCTCGCGCGGTCGCGCACGCCCGTCTCGGGCCCGGCGTAGGCCGTGCGGTGGAACCCGAAGCCGTCCTCGTAGAAGAAGGCAGCCTGCTTCGCGTTCCCAACCCAGAGCTCGACGTGGTCCCAGCCGTCGAGCGGCATGAAGTCCTGGCCCATCGACCCGAAGTCTAGGCCCCTGCCTACGCCTCTGCAGGGGGCGCCGCCGGGGCTCCGGCGGCCGCCTCGGCAGGCGAGAGCTCGTCCAGCGAGCGGCGGAGCGGGATCTCCTTCACGCCGACCACCGCGATCACCCAGGCGAGCGCGGAGGCGCACACGGCGGCGAAGAACGCAGGATGGAGGGCGTCCGCGAGCGCGACGCGGAGGTGCTCGGGCAGCCGGTGGATCGCGGCGGTGCCGTCCTCCCCGGGCACGGAGACGCCGGGCGGGAGGCCGTGGTTCACGATCGCGCCCATCACGGTCACGCCGATCGTCGCCCCCATCTGCCGCGAGAACTGCGTGAGCGCGGTCGCCGAGCCGATCATCGACCGCGGCACGGCGTTCTGCACCGAGAGCACGAACACCTGCATCATCGATCCGATCCCGATGCCGGCGATCACCATGTTGCGGGCGGCCTCGGCGTTCGTCGTGTCGACGCCCATCTGCCAGATCAGCACCATGCCGGCGGTCAGCACGAGCGGCCCGATCACGGCGTTCCAGCGATAGCGGCCGGTGCGCGACACGAGCTGCCCACTGAGAATCGACGTCGCCACGGCGCCGAGCATCAGCGGCGTGAGCACGACGCCCGACGACGCGGCCGAGGTGCCGATCACGCCCTGGACGAACAGCGGGACGTACGAGATCGTCCCGAACATCGCCGCTCCGACGAGTGCCATGCACGCCACGCTCGAGCCGACGACCGGATTGCGGAGGACCTGGAACGGAAGGATCGGCTCTGGAGAGTGCCGCTCGACGTAGGCGAACGCCGCGAGCAGCGCGGCCGCGAGCGTGAACGCCCCGAGCACGTGCTCGCTGGTCCAGCCGTACTGGCGACCACCCCAGACGAGGGCCATCAGCAGGGCGGCGGTCCCGCCCGCGAGCAGACCCGCGCCGAGCCAGTCGACGTCGTGACGATGCGTGACCGACCGCCGCGGCATCGTCAGCGAGATGACGACGAGCGCGAGCCCTCCGACCGGCAGGTTGACGAAGAACACCCAGCGCCAGGTCGTGTTGTCGACGATGAAGCCGCCGAGGGCCGGGCCGATGATCGAGGACGCGGCGAACACTGCACCGATCAGCCCCTGCCACCGCCCGCGATCGCGCGGCGGGACGATGTTTCCGATCACCGCGAGCGAGAGCGGAAAGAGGCCGCCGGCGCCGATGCCCTGAACGGCGCGGAAGATCACGAGCTGCGTCATCGTCTGGGCCAGGCCGCACAGCGCAGAGCCGATCAGGAAGACGACGATCGCGAACAGAAACAGGTTCTTGCGGCCGTAGGCGTCGCCGAGCTTGCCGTACAACGGCACGGTCACCGTCGACGTGAGCATGTACGCCGTGAACACCCACGAGTACTGCGACAGGCCTCCGAGGTCGCCGACGATGCGCGGCAGCGCAGTCGCCACGATCGTCTGGTCGAGCGCCGCGAGCATCAGCGTGACCATCAGCCCGGCGTAGATCGCCAGGATGCGGCCGATCGTGTACGAGTAGCCCGGAGGGCGCCGACTGAGTCGCTCGGCGAAGCTCACCGCTAAAGGTTAACCACGTTAATCAGTCTGCGGCGGAGAGCGACGGCCTGCGCCGGCGGGTGCGCTCGAGGGCGATGCCCGCGAAGATCGCGGCTGCGCCGACGAGCTCGTAGCGGTTGAGCCGCTCCCCGAGGATCAGCAGCGCGAAGATGACCGCGAAGAACGGCTGCAGGTTGGCGAACAGCGAGGCGCGGGCGGGCCCGACCCGGCTGATCGCCGTGAACCAGAGGATGTTCGTCATGAACAGCGGGCCGACGACGGCGTAGGCGAACCCGATCCACGTGATCGTCGCGAAGTGGAACGACTGGCCCGCCGTCTGGTTCGCCCCGGCGATCGCGAGCGGGATCCACCCGATCGCGAGCACGAGGGCGCTGATGCGAAACGGCGAGTAGCGCCGCATCAGCGGGGCGATCGTCACCGAGTACGCGGCCCACGTCGAGGCCGTGAGCAGCGCGAAGAGGTCGCCGCGGGCGTGACCGGCGAACCCTCCCCCGCCCCAGGCGATGAACCCGACGCCGGCGAACGACACGATCGCGGCGGCCCAGAACGAGCGCTGGACCCGCTCGACGTGCGCGAGGGTCGCGATGATGCCGATGAAGATCGGCGTCGTGCCGAGGATCAGCGCGACCGTCGCCGCGTCGGAGTCGTCGACGCCGTACACGAATCCGAGCTGGTTGACGAAGATCAGGAGCGCTGCGAGCACGACGAGCCACAGGTCTCGGCGCTCGATCCGGAACGACCGCTCGCGCACGTACGTGAAGACCCAGAAGAGCGTCGTCGCCGCGAAGTAGCGGATCGTCGCGTACGAGAGCGGCCGGAAGCCGTGCTGCAGCACGTACTTGGTGACCGTGATGTTGAGCGCCCACAGAAGGACGGTCCCGAGCAGCATCGCATCGACTGCACTCGGGGTACGCCGCATCGCGGCTCGACCATACCGACCGCTGTAGGCTTCGGCCGCCATGGTGCGCGAGCCGACCCGCGACGACGTCGACGCCCTCGTGGGGCCCGCGACGCCGCACTTCGCCTACCAGATCCGCGCGAGGGTGCGGGAGCTCGTCGACGACCTGCCCGAGACCCACCCGGTCCGGCGCTACGCCGCCGAGCAGATGGCGCGGCTCGACCGGCTCGGTCATGCGTCGTCGAAGGCCGACGAGGGCCCGAGGCTCGCTCGGGTCGGCCCGGGCTGGGCCGAGATCCCGTCCTCGGCGCCGGCGGACGAGCCCCTTCCGCGGCGCGCTTGACGGTCCTCGTCACCGGCGGGTCGCGGGGAATCGGGAGGGCGATCGCCCTTCGCTTCGCGCGCGACGGCGCCCGCCGCGTGGCGATCGGCTACCTCCGCAACGACCGGGTGGCCGAGGAGACCGCAGCCGAGATCGAGGCCGCCGGGGCCGAAGCAGTGCTCGTGCGCGGCAACGTCACGTCTCAGCGCGTGCTCGACCAGGTCGCGGGGCTCGGCCCATTGGACGCGCTGATTCACAACGCCGCGACCGGTGTGATCCGGCCGGCGTTGGAGACGGCGGACAAGCACTGGGACTGGACGCTGAACGCGAACGCCCGCGCGCTGCTCCAGCTCACCCGCGCCGCGGCGCCGAACCTCGGTGAGGGGTCGTCGATCGTCGCGATCTCGTCGCTCGGCGCCCAGCGCGTCCTCGAGAACTACGTCCTCGTCGGCACGTCCAAGGCCGCTCTCGAGGCGCTCGTGCGCTACCTGGCCGTCGAGCTCGCCCCGCGCGGAATCCGCGTGAACGCGGTGTCGGGAGGGGTCGTCGACACGGCCGCGCTCGACCACTTCCCGAACCGCGAGCGCATGCTCGCCGGGGGTGCCTCCAATCCGGTCGGCCGGCTCGTCGAGCCCGATGACATCGCCGGCGCGGTGGCGTTCCTCTGCTCGTCCGACGCCGACATGATCCGCGGCCAGACGCTGATCGTCGACGGCGGTTTTTCCCTGCTTGCTTGAGCCCTCGGCGGGGGGTTGAGCGGCCCGGCCGCTCGACCGATGCAGCCTGGGAGATGGATGCGACCGAAGTGGGTACCCCGTCCGGGGGAGGCAGCGGCCTGCTGCCACCGATTGACTTGGTCTCGACGGCCTCCGAACGCACGGGAGCAGCCAACACCAACATGCGGCACGAGACACACGACGAGGTGGACCTCGTCGACTCCTATCGCCGGCTGACGGCGATCTACCACGACCTGCTCTCCCACGACGACCTCGAGCAGCTGCTCGAGCGCATCGCGGACAGCATCGTGCAGCTCGTGCCGTGCGACTCCCTGCTCGTCGCCGAGCTCGATCCGATCCACGGCGTCCTCGTCCCGATCCTCGCCCGTGGACGCTGGTCCGACTCTGTGCTCGAACTGCGCCCGAGGCTCGGCGAAGGCCTGATCGGCTGGGCGGCTGCGAACGCGCGCCCGGTGATGGCGAACGACGCGAACTCGGACCCGCGCGCCGGGCATGTCGAAGGAACGCCCGAGTCCGAGCCCGAGGCGATCATCTCCGTGCCGCTCGTCGCGCGCGGCGCCGTGCTCGGCGCGATCAGCATGTACCGCGAGGCGGACGGGAACATCTTCTCGGCGGACGAGTTCGAGCTCGCCCAGCGCTTCGGCGACGCGGCCACGCTGGCGCTCGTCAACTTCAAGACGCGCACCAATCTCGAGCAGCAGGCATGCACCGACGACCTCACGCAGGTGCTCAACCGCCGCGGCTTCTTCTCGACCGCGCGCCGCGCCCTCGCCGAGGCCGGCACCGCGCCGTCCGCGCTCCTGCTGGTCGACCTCGACGAGTTCAAGTCCGTGAACGACGGCTGCGGGCACGACGTCGGTGACGACCTGCTCAAGCACGTCGCCCGCCAGCTGTGCTCCGTCGTCCGCAGCGACGACCTCGTCGCGCGCCTCGGCGGCGACGAGTTCGCAGTGTTGCTGCCGCGTACCCCGCCGGAGGACGCGCGAACGGTCGCCTCCCGCATCTACCGTGCGCTCGACCAGGCGCCTTACATCGGGCCGCACGGCCGGCTGTCGATCCCCGCCAGCGTCGGGTTCGCGGTGGCGGCGGTCAGCGAGGACACCGCACTCGATGCACTTCTCGCCGAGGCCGACGCGCAGATGTACCGCGCGAAACGCGCTCGATCCGATGCACCGCGCGCGCGGCGGCTGCAGGCGTAGGCGGAGCTCGCGATGACCGACGTTGCAAAGTCCGCCGAATCGGGCACCGTCAACCAGGGTCGGGCCTTGCGGGGCACCGGTGGGTGACGCAGACTCCACCGCGATCCCGGGCGCGCCCCTCGCCGAGGACGTCTCCCCGAGGACGGTGGCAAACGGAGCAGTGAGCGAACTGCCGGAAGGAACGGCACCACAGGCGCACCCGACACTTCCCCAGGCCGACGAGGGGCTCGAGCTCCTCGCCCGCGTGGCGGCCGATGCCGCGACCGATCTGCCCGCGTCGTCGCTGGCCGACGCAGCGCACGCCGCCGCTCAGCTGCCGGCCGACGCGCGGCTCCGCTCGATCGCCTTCACCGCGTGGCTCGTCGCGACGTCGGCGGTCGAAGGGCTGCCCACGCAGCCCCTCCTCGACAGCCTGACCGAGGCCGCCGGGAACCACCTCGCGCTCGGCGCCGACACGGTGCTCGTCGAGATCCACGCCTATGCGGCCGCCGATCCGCGCTTCACGGAGCTCCACCCGGCATCGTCCATCTCGCGTCAGCTAGCGCTGGCCGGAGCGTTCGTGGACTCGAGCGACCTCTCGATCTGGCGGATGGGGTCGAGCGGCAGCGTCGAGTGCGTCGCGCAGCTCGAAGCCGACCGCAGGCACGAGGGCGCCGTCGCCGTCGCGACGGCCGCGATCGCGCGCGCGGAAGAGCAGTGGACGGATGTGGGCGCGATTCTCGCGGCGATCCCGATCTCACGCTGGCAGCAGCCCGTCGCGGCGCTCGTCGGATGCCTCCCGCACGTGCCGCGGCTCGGGAACGCCCGCACCGGCGCCGCGATCCTGCGCGCGACGGCGACACGGCTCGCGCAGGTCCTCGAGCGCGAAATGCTGCTCGAGCGCAACGCGGCGCACGACGAGATTCTCACCGCCACCGCCGACCGGCGCCTTGCCCGTCTCGGCTACGACCTGCACGACGGCCCGACGCAGGATCTGATCGTGCTCGCAGGCGACCTCGAGCGTCTGCGCAGGCAGGTCTCCGAGCACGGCCTCGTCGACTCGCGTATCGACGCCGCGTTCGAGGAGCTGCAACGCCGGATCGAGGCGACAGACGAGTCGCTCCGCGAGCTCGCCCGCTCGCTCCAGCCGCAGACGATCGTCGAGCGCCCGCTCGACTCCCTGCTCGGCCGGGAGCTCGACCATCTTCGCAACCGCTACTCGATCGACGGCACACTCGAGATCGACGGCGACCTGCACGACCTCACGGCGACCCAGCGCATTACGATCTTCCGCACGATCCAGGAGGCGCTCACGAACGTCCGCGAGCACAGCTGCGCCTCGACCACGAACGTCCGTGTCACCGTCGACGAGCGCGCGATCGCCGTTCGTGTCGCCGACGACGGCGTGGGCTTCGACGTCGCGACTTCCCTGGAGTCGGCGCGCCTCCGCGGCCGCATGGGCGTCGCCGGGATCGGCGAGCGCGTCCGTATGCTCGGCGGCATCTTCTCGATCGACTCGCGGCCCGGCGGGCCGACGGTCGTTCGAGCCACGCTTCCGCGGTGGCGTCCTCCCGGTGATCAGGCATCCGCATGAGGTGCAGGAGTGGGCAGGCGTGGGAAGAAGCGTTCGATGCGCCGGTGGCCGTCCTTGACTTCGACGGCTCGAAGTGGCGGTCGCCGGCGCGCTTCGCCGGCCGGGCGCCCGCGACCGTCACCCGGTGTTGCTATTGATGCCGACATGAGGGTCCTGATCGCGGACGACCATCGGCTGATCGCAGAAGGGATCCGCCGCGCACTCGACGACACGGACGACTTCGAGGTCGTCGGCGAGGCGAACACCGGCAGCCAGGTGATGCCGCTCGTCCGCCGCACCACGCCCGATCTCGTGCTGCTCGACCTGCGGATGCCCGGCATGGACGGGCTCGCGTGCCTCGAGCAGATCCGCGAGCAGCATCCGGACATCAAGGTGGTGATCCTCTCCGCGTCGACCGACCCGAACCTGATCCAGACAGCGCTCAAGCGCGGTGCGTCGGCGTTCGTGATCAAGAGCGTGAACCCCGTCGATCTGCCGTCGGCTCTCCGCCAGGCGATCGAAGGCACGGTCTTCTCGGCGATCGGCCAGGACGCCGCGGCCGAGGCCGAGGCGATTCGGGAGTTCGGGCTCACCGAGCGGGAGCTGACGATCCTGCGCGCCCTGTCACGCGGCCTGTCGAACCAGGCGATCGCCAAGGAGCTCTGGCTCGCCGAGCAGACGGTGAAGTTCCACCTGACGAACATCTACCGCAAGCTCGGCGTCGGGAACCGCACGGAGGCCGTCCGGCTCGCCTACCAGCACGGGCTGATCGAGAACCCGCTCTACGACGGCCAGTAGCGCTACGCGGGCAGCTTCAGCTCGTCGAGCAGCCGCGACACGAGCATCCGCGGGAGCGCCGATCCGCCTGCTGCGACATCACGCAGAGCGAACTCCAGCCGGTCCGGGTCCATGTCCTCGAAGAGGACGCCTGCCGCCCCCGACTTGACCGCCTCGATCGCCAGCTCGTCGTTCGTCTCGGCCGCCGTCATCAGGAAGACGACGGCCAGCCTCGAGCGCCGCGCTCGTGCCCGCCGCGCCGCGGCGAGGGCACCGCCCGGGAGCGCCGCGTCGATCAGGCAGATGTCCGGCCGGTGGGCCCGCACGGCGGCGACCAGCTCCTGCGCCGTGGCCGCCTCGCCGACGACTTCGAAGCCGTGGCCCTCGAGCCGTCCCCGCACGCCGAGGGCGAGCAGCGGGTGCGCGGAGGCAATCACGACCGTGAGCTCGTCGCTCGCTCGGTCGGTGGTCGGTACGCGCGTAGACATGCCGGCATGGCCCCCCATGGCCGCCAGTTTCGCCTGCTCGGAGCGGTGATGGGAGAGGCGTTCGGCTAGGCCACGCTCGCCCTTCGGGTAGGCCGTGACGGCCCGGCTCAGCGCTCGCGCATGAAGCCCTGACGGGCTGCGCTCACGAGCGCCACGGCCTCGGGGAAGAGGACCCGCATCGCGTCGCGCAGGGCGAGCGCCTGTCCGTCCGCAGGGCCCTCGACCTGTAGCTGGGACAACGCCGCCGCGGTCAGCTCGACGGCCGTGTTCAGCGTGAGCGTTGCGAACTGCTCCCGCTGGGCCTCCTGCACCGACTCGGCCTGCTGCTCGGCGAACTCGCGCAAACCGCGGAGCAGGTCCTCGGGGTCGCCCCCGAACGGAAACCCGAATCCGCTGCCTTCCATGCAGTCACGTTAGCGGAGCGGGAGCGCGTAACCGCGCTCGACGTCCTTCATGAACTCGTCGACGGCGCCCGAGCCCGAGCGCAGCGCCGCCGCGAAGGGCGATGAGAGATCGCCGAGAGCGCCTTCGAGCGCCGTGGTCGCCTCACCGACGGCGTCGAGGTAGCCGGGCGATGCGACACGCGGCGGCACCCCGATCACGCGCTCCAGCTCGTCGGCCGCCTCTTCGGCCTCAGCGACCCCAGGGGCCTGCTCGAGCAGCCGGAGCCGCGCCAGCTCCTGGCGCAGCTCGGCGAGGTTGCCGCCGCCCGCGACGTCGGCCGCGAGCTCGCAGAGCGCCACGATCGATGCGACGCTGCGGACGTCCTCGCGCCGGTCGACTGCAGCGCCGTCACGATCGACGACGATCCAGCGCGTTCCCTCACCGTCCTGGAGGGAGACGAGATACAGGCGCAGGCCTTCCCGCGGCTCCGCCGCGAGGACGCCGGTCACCTCACCCGAGGGTGCGGCGGCTTCGGCGGCCCGGACAAGCTCCTCGTCCAGCGTCGACATGGGGTCGTGACCTCGCAGCCCGAGTCAGGGCGCAGACTGTTCCCGCGCGATGTGCGACGTCGAGTAGACATCCTTGCGCGCGATCGCCCCGTTACGGATCGGCATCACGTCGACGCCGTCCCACTCGATGCGACGGCCGTCCGGTGTCGTCGCACGTGCGGTCCACTCGCTCGTGCAGAAGCCGTCGGCGAGGTAGAGCCGACGCGACGTGAAACGCATATCGGGCCACCGCTCGAAGATCGCGGCGATGTGCGCGAGGACCGCCTCGCGTCCCTCCACCGGCTCCTCTCCTGCCGTGTGGTTCTGGAAGACGACGTCCTCGGTGTACAGCTCGGCCAGCGCACCGACGTCCTGGCTGTTCCAGGCCTCGTCGTGCCTCCGGACGAGCGACTCTGCGTCGGACACGTGGAAAGACTAAGCCCTTAGAGTCGCGGGGGTGGACGCGCCAGCCCTGTTCGCGCCGATCGGGCCGACATACGACCGCTGGGCCGCGATCCTGTCGTTCGGGCAGGACCCGCGCTGGCGGCGATTCCTCGTGTCGCGGGTCGATGCGGGGCCGTACGACACCGTGCTCGACGTGGCGACCGGGACCGGGGCAGTCGCGCTCGAGCTCGTGCGCCAGAAGGACTGCTACGTCGTCGGGATCGACCGTACGCCGCAGATGCTCGACGAAGGGCGTCGCCGCGTGACGCTCGCGGCAGCGACGAAGAAGGTCCGGCTCGTCGAGGGCGACGCGCGCGCGCTGCCGTTCGACGACGGCTGCTTCGACGCAGTGACCTTCACCTACCTCCTCCGTTACGTCGACGATCCGGCGGCGACGCTGCGAGAGCTCGTGCGCGTCGTCAAGCCGCGGGGGACGGTCGCCGGGCTCGAGTTCGGCGTCCCCGAAGGCCCGTGGCGGCCGCTCTGGGAGGCCTGGGTCCGCGCCGGGCTGCCGGCTGCCGGCCGGGTGATCGGCGGCGGGTGGGACGAGGTCGGGACGTTCCTGGGCCCGTCGATCAGGGAGCACTACGAACGCTGGCCGCTGCCGGCCCTGCTGCAGCTGTGGCGCGAGGCGGGGATCGGCGACGTCTCCTTCCGGCGGCTGAGCCTCGGCGGCGGGGTCGTGACGTGGGGACGCCGGAGCTAGGCACTCCGAGGCCGGCGTGGTACGCGCTGCGCCCGGGCCGCGTTCGAGACTGGGTGACGGTTCTTCACCCCCCGTACACGCTGTGGCATCTCTCGTACGTCGCTCTCGGCGCAGCGCTCGCGCAGCACTTCCACCTCAACCGTCTCGTTGCCGCACTGGTCGCGTTCTTCCTCGCGCTCGGAATCGCCGCGCACGTGCTCGACGAGCTCCGCGGGCGGCCGCTCCGCACCCGGATCCCAGGGCCAGCCCTGGTCGCTGCGGCCGTCGTCTCGCTGGCGGGTGCGGTTGCGATCGGGATCGTCGCTGCCGCTGCGTGGGGCTACGGCCTGCTGGTCTTCGTCGCGGTCGGTGCCGTGCTCGTCCCGGCCTACAACCTCGAGTGGTTCGGCGGCCGCATTCACACGGACTGGGGGTTCGCGCTCGCGTGGGGCGCGTTCCCGGTGCTCACGGCGTACTTCGTCGAGGCGCAGACGATCCGGGTCGAGGCGGTGATCGCCGCCGGCTACGCGACGGCTGCGAGCCTGATGCAGCGAACGCTCTCGACCACGGCGCGCCGGGCCCGCCGCATGCACGGAACCCCGGCGGAGGCGGCAGCGGCCGAGCGCGCGCTTCGTCTCGGGTCGATTGCCGCGGTTTGCATCGCGGCGGCCGCGGTCGCGGCCCGCCTACGATGATGCCGTGACCGCCGCAGCAATCGTCGCCGTCGTCGCGGCCGTGATCGCGATCGCCGCGCTGATCGCGTGCTTCCTGGTGCTTGCGCGCGTGCGCAGCCAGGAGCGAATGCTCGAGCGGGAGCTCGAACGCGGCCGCGAGCAGTTCGACGCGATCGTCGCCAAGGAAATCGAGGAGCGAAGCCGGGAGCTCGAGCTGACACTCACCCGCGAGCGAGCCGAGTCCCTGTCGCGACTCGCGGAAGAGGAACGCCGCATTGCAGCCGAGCGCCGCCTCGACGTCGCCGAACGGGAACGCTCGGGCAGCGAGCAGCTCGCAGCGCAGCTCGTCGCCGCGCAGAAGGTCGTCGAGCAGCGCCTCGCGAGCTGGACGGCCGACGTCGAGAAGCTGCAGGAAGGACTGACGGAAGAGCTTCGCCGGATCGAAACGCGGCAGCGGCAGCTGATGGCGGAGATCGAGTCGCGGATCGGAAAGGACGCCGACGGCCTGCAGCTGCAGCTCGAGGAGCAGCGGCAGCTGATCGCCCGCCAGCGCGACGAGCTCACCCGCGCCGCCCAGGCCGTCGTGGAACAGGCGAACGTGGAGCTCGAGCAGCACGGCGCCGAGCGGCGCCGAGCGCTCCAGGAGATCGCAGACCGCCTGCGGCGGCGGGAGAGCGAGTTGAAGGAGATCATCGACCGCGAGAGCAGCGACGCTGCGGTGCGCGTCCAGTCGTCGGTCGGCGACATCGAGCGACGCCAGGTCGAGCAGCTGCAGCGCGTCGTCGCGCGGGAGACGCAGCGCTACACCGAGGCGGCGTCGCAGAGCTTCGACACGACGATCCGCTCCGCCCGCGAGGACGCTGCCCGCCGGCTCAGCCGCGAGCTCGATCTCGCCGTCGAGCGGTTTGCACGGCAGGCCGAGGGTGTGTTGACGGAGCGGCTCAACGCCCTGACCGAAGCCGCCGGGAAACGCATGGAGGAGCGGATCGGCCGCAGCCGCGGCGCGGTCGAGCGGCAGCGCGACGAGGCCCTGCAGGTGTTGGAGGACCGGGCGCACGCCGTCGAGGCGGGGCTGCGCGAGCGATTGCGGCAGATCGCTCATGAAGCCGAGGCCGAACGCGGCGTTCTGGAGTCCCGTTTGCACGAACTGCAGCGGCGACTCGACGAAATGGCGGCGCGCATCTAGACCAACCGATGGCGCGCCGTTTGCGCGTTCGGGCCAACTTTCATGGGCAGGGTTCGTCTAGAGGAAGGCGAATCGCTCACATCATGGCCCAGACGATCGAACACGTTCAGACGGAGCGCGAGAAGGTTGAATCGTGGCGGTTGCACGTGCTGATCGAGGCCGGGTACCCGCTGACGCTCGCCGAGAAGGTGGCTCATTCGGAGGCCGATCTGCACCGGGCGGTCGAGCTGGTGATCGCCGGCTGCACCTACCAGACCGCAGCCGAGATCCTGCTGTAGGCGAAGCTACGATCGCCTCGTGAAGGTCGAGGCGACGGAGGTCGACGGGCGCAAGGTCTACGCGGTGCGCGCGTTCTCGAAGGGCATCGCGTCGTGGCTCAGCCGCCTGCCCACCGTCTGGGTGGAAGGCGAGGTGACGGAGCTCCGCCGCCAGGTGCGCTGGGCGTCGGTCTTCTTCACCCTCAAGGACCCCGACGACGGCGCGAGCCTCGCCGTGCAGATGCAGCGGACGAAGTTCGACGCGCTCGACCTCGATCTCGTCGACGGCGAGCGCGTCCACGTGTTCGGTCGTCCCGAGCTGTACGAGCAGCGCGGCGAGCTGCGGCTGCGCGCGCTGACGATCGAGCGCTTCGGGCTCGGCGCGCACCTGGCGGCGCTCGAGCGGCTCAAGCGGGTGCTTGCCGCCGAAGGGCTCTTCGACGTCGCGCGCAAGCAGCCGCTCCCGCGCTTCCCGCGGCTGATCGGCCTCGTCACGGGCAACGATGCAGCCGCGAAACGTGACGTGCTGACGCACGTCGTGCAGCGCTTCCCTCCGGCGAACGTGCTGGTCGCGGAGACGTACGTCCAGGGGCCGCGCGCTCCCGATGCGATCGTGACGGCGATCGGCGATCTCTGCCGGCGCGGCGTCGACGTGCTCGTGCTCGCGCGCGGCGGCGGCAGCTTCGAGGACCTGCTTCCGTTCTCGGACGAGCGCGTCGTCCGCGCGATCGCCGCATGCACCGTGCCGGTCGTGTCGGCCGTCGGTCACGAGCAGGACACCCCGCTCTGCGACCTCGCAGCCGACGCGCGCGCATCGACGCCGACCGCAGCCGCGAAGCTCGTCGTCCCGGACGCGGCGGAGCTGCGCGCTGCTCTCGTCCGCTCCCGCGCCGCGCTCCACCGCGGTGCAGCCGTCGCCGCGGAACGACACGCGCAGCGACTCGCGCGCTCCCGCGAGCGGCTCCACCGAGCGCCGCTGCTGACGCTCGAGCGCCGGCGCAGCCGCCTCGACACGGCGCACGCGCGGCTCGTTGCGCTCGGCCCGCAGGCGACGCTCGAACGCGGCTATGCGATCGTGCGCAGCGGAGACCAGGTCGTCCGCTCCCCCACCGACGTCGAGCACGGGCAGCAGATCGACGTGCTCGTCGCCGAGGGCACATTCGGAGCGACCGTCGAGTGACCGGCGCGGCCGAGCCGACGTTCGAGGAGGCCGAGCGCGAGCTGGAGGCGATCGTGGAGCGGCTGGAGCGCGGCGACGCCGACGTCGACGAGCTGACCAAGCTCTGGGAGCGCGGTGAGGAGCTCTACCGCCTGTGCGTGACGAAGCTCGACACGGTGCGCGGGCGGATCGAAGAGCTCTCACGCACCAGCGAGAGCTAGCCGCTCGGCAAGCGCGGAGAGATCGTCCGCCGCGCGCGACGGATCGCCCGAGAGCGGATGCGCGTCGAAACCCGGCGCGACAAGGCCCCCGAACAGCTCGCAGCGAGCCCCGAGCGTGCGGCAACGGCCGACGACGGCGCCCGGCGCCTTCCCCTCGAACGTCGTCGCGTCGACCGTGCCCTCACCCGTGATCACGAGGTCGGCGACGCGAGCAAGCGCATCGAAGCCGATCAGGTCGAGCACGAGCTCCGCGCCTTCGACCAGCTCGGCGCCGAGCGCCGCGAACGCGGCACCGAGCCCGCCGCCCGCTCCCGCACCGCGCACGTCACGGTAGGGCACGAGCTCGGGGAGGGTGGCAAGACGCCGCTCGAGCTCGTCGATCGCCGGTGCGTCCGCCCCCTTCTGCGCCGCGAACACGCGAGCCGCGCCGCGCTCTCCGAGCAGCGGGTTGCGCACGTCGCAGGCGATGCGGACAGGGATGTCCCGCAGGCGCTCGCCGAGCACACGGCGCATGCCGACGCCGCCGTCGACCGTCGCCGTGCCGCCGATGCACACGACGAGCGCGCGTGCGCCTTCGTCGAGCGCGCGGGCGATCAGCTCGCCGAGGCCGTCGCTGGTCGCACGCAACGGGTCGCGGTCGGACGGATCCACCAGCGGCAGCCCGAGCGCGGCAGCGGCCTCGACGATCGCGGTCCCGTCCTCGAGCAGGAGCCAGTGCGCGTCGACCGGACGGCCGAGCGGATCGGCGACGACGGCTGTCCGCCATTCACCCCCTAGGGTCGCCCGCAGGACCGCGGCCGTTCCCTCGCCCCCGTCGGCGACGGGCGCCTCGCGCGCCTCGACTCCCTCGACACGGCGCAGGCCGATCGCGAGCGATTCGGCAGCGGCAAGCGGAGAGAGAACGCCCTTGAGGCTAGCCGGAGACGCCAGCGCGAGCACGCTCGGGCCGTTCGACTTCCTCGATCGGGATGTCCTCGGCCGGCTCGGACGCCGGGCTCTCGAACTGCTTGAGCATCGCGTACGAGAGACCTTCGCGCGCGAGGAAGATCGTCCCGATGCCGATCCCGACGGACGCCTCGATCAGCTGCAGCCCGATACCGAAGGCGAAGCCGTGCGCGTAGTCGACGCCGTAGCGCACCAGCGGGAGCGCGATCGCGGCCTGGGTCAGCCCTACGTTGCCGGGCCAGAGCGGGAAAATCGTCGCGACGTTCATCAACACGAGCACGAGGCCCGCGGCGACGATCGGCAGGTGGAGGTGGAACGCGTACATCGTCGACCAGACCGCGAGCAGCTGCAGCGTCCAGCCGAGGAGCTGGAACGCACCGGCCGTTGCTGCGGCGAGCGGCTTGCGCATCACCCCGAGGCCCTGGCGCGCCCGGTCCCAGAGCAGGCGCAGGCGCCCCATGCCCTCGACGGCGCTGCTCTGGTGCATCCGCGCGAGCGCGAGGCCGATCAGGAAGAGCAGGACGCCGATCCCGAGCGCGACCTCGATCGACAGGTACGCCCACCTCGGGATCCGCGCGAAGAGCAGCACCCAGATGACGAGCGCGATCATCGGGAACACGTCGAACATGCGATGCGCGAACACGGACCCGACGAGCCGCGGCGTCGAGCCGCTGCGGCCCGGAAGGTGGCGGCGGAGCACGGCCACGCGCGCGAGCTCGCCCACGCGACCCGGAAGCACCGCGTTGCCGAAGAGCCCGACGCAGAAGGCGGAGAAGACGAGCGGGTACCGCGGGTGAGGCGGCGGCATCGACTGCTTGATCGCCATGTCCCAGGCCAGCGACCGCGCGAAGACCGAGAGCAGGTTGAACAGGATCGCGACGATCACCCATTCCCAGCTCATCGCCGCCAGGGCGTCGTGCACGGGCTTCCAGTCGGGCCCACGCCAGATGATCAGCGCGAAGGCGATCGCGAGCACGGGAAGCACGAGCAGCACGCGGAGGCGGCGATCGCGCAGGTTCATGCGGCGGCCTCGTCGTACGTCGCCTCGAGCCGCCGCGCGATGTCGTCCCACGCGTAGTTAGCCAGCGCGTGGGCGCGTGCAGCCCGCCCCATGGCCACGCGCCGCTCCTCGTCGGACAGCACGTCGACGATCGCAGCCGCGAGCGCATCGGGATCGCTCGGAGGGACGAGCACCGCCGCCTCGGGCGTCGCGACGGCCGCATAGCCGGGGATGTCCGACGCAACGGCCGGCGTCGCGCATGCGAACGCCTCGGCGAGGACGAGACCGAAGCTCTCGCCGCCCAGCGCAGGGGTCACCGACACCTTCGCCCGGAGCAGCTCGGTCGTTCGCACCTCGTTCGTCACGATTCCCAGTACGTCGATGCCCGCGTCGTCGACGCGAAGCCGTGAGTGAAGCAGACGGTACTGCAGAGGGTCGGTTCCGATCAGCCTCAGTCGCGCTCCGGTCGCTTTGTGCACCTCGGGCCAGGCCCTGAGGAGGGTTGCGAGCCCTTTCCGAGGATCATGGCGCCCGATGAAGACAACGTGATGGTCCCGGTTCGACGGATCGGCCGCCGGCGGGATGAGGACGCCGTTCGGGATCACGCGATAGTCGCCCGGCAGCCAGCGGGCAGCGGACTCGGCGGCCATCGGCGAGACGGCGATCCTGACGTCGATGCGGTCGATCAGGAACCCCCAGAAGTGAACGCCGGCGCGCAGCCAGCCGAGCTCGCCGTGGGCGTGCCAGGTCGCGACGACCGGGCACTGGGCAAGGGCGAGCGTCGCGACACAAACGGCAGGCGTCATCGGCTCGTGGAGGTGGACGACGTCGAACCGCTCCTGGGCGAGGGTGTCGCGGATTCGTCCGATCGAGCGCGGCGACAGCACGATGTTCGGGAGTGACCCGTTCGCCGGCACGACGACCGACCTGCCGATCGGGATCACGTCGGCCGGGAGGTTGCCGTGGCGGCCGCTGCGCGGGTGCAGGAAACGCGTGAACCTGCCGGGCGGGTCGTGCCCCATCACGACCTTGACCTCGTGACCTCGTCGGCGCAGCGCCTCGGACTGGTGCTCGGCGTGCTCGACGACGCCGCCCCAGTACGACCAGGAGAACGGAACGACGATCCCGATCTTCATGCGTAGGCTGCCGCGAACGCGCGGCCGAGACGCTCCGCACCGAGCTCGATCGCCTCGTCGGTGACGGCCAGCGAGAGCCGCGCCCAACCGGCGCCGCTCGGGCCGAAGCCCTCGCCGGGCGCGACCGCGACGCGCTCCTCGACGAGCAGCCGCTCGGGCGTGAGGCCGGCCGGCAGCCGGACCCAGACGAAGAACGTGCCTTCGCAGACGGGGCGGTCGGGCAGGGCTGCGGCGAGCAGGTCGCGTCTGCGCCCGTAATCGGCGACACGGCGGACGACGGACTCCTGCGGTCCTTCGAGGGCGGCGATCGCAGCCGACTGCATCGGCGAGAAGATCCCGACGCGCGTGTGGTCGTTGAACAGGTTGATGCGCTCGACGATCTCGGCGTTGCCCACGACGAAGCCGATCCGCCAGCCGGCCATGCCGTAGGTCTTCGACATCGACCACAGCTCGACGCCGACCTCCTTCGCTCCGGGCTCCGCGAGGAAGCTCTGCGGCGGGCGCCCGTCGAACACGAGGTCGATGTAGGCGGCGTCGTGGACGACGGCCCCGCCGGTCCGCCTCGCCCACTCGACCGCTGCGGCGAACGTCCCGGCGGGCGCGCAGACCGCGCACGGGTTCGAGGGATAGTTGAGGTAGAGCGCGGCCGCGGCCGGTGCTTCGTCGAGGGCCGGAGCCCAGCCCAGCTCCGGGTCGAGCGGGACCGTCGCGAGCGCCGCGCCGGCGAGTGCCAGGCCGGACGGGTAGTCGGGGTAGTAAGGATCGGGGAGCAGGATCGTGTCGCCCTCCTCCGCGAGCGAGAGCGGGAGCTCCGCCAGGGCGGTCTTGGTGCCGGGCACGATCGCGACCTCGGTCTCGGGATCGAGCTCGACGCCGTAGTCGCGCCGGTAGCGGGCCGCGACGGCTTCGCGGAGGCGCCGCATGCCGCGGATGCCGGCGTAGCCGTGGACGTCGGGGCCGAGGGCGGAGCCGCGAAGCGCCTCGATCACATGCGGAGGAGGTCCCACGTCCGGGTTTCCGCGGCCGAGGTCGACCAGCGCCGGACCTGCCTCCGCCGCCGCTTCGGCGACGCGGCCGAGCAGCTGGACGAAGTACTGCTGCGGCAGTCGGTCCAGGCGTTGCGGACGGGCGCCCACCCCGCCGGACTCTACTCACCGCCGCAGGGTCGACCTTCGGCGTGGCTAGAGTCGGAGGGTGTTCGACGAGGGGCTCGCAGAGCTGCACACGCACCTGGGCGGCTCGGTTGCCTCCGACATCATGTGGAGCCTGGCGCACGAGCAGGGGATCGCCCTGCCGACACGCGACTTCTGGGAGTTCGACCGCCTCGTGACGGTCTCCGACCCGCGCGGGGTCGCGAACCTCGACGCGCTCGACCAGATCTACCACCTGACCGAGCTGATCCAGAGCTCGCCGCTGGCGGTGGAGCGGAGCGTGCACGCCGCGATCGGCGGCGCATACAGGTCGCAGCGCATCACGACGCTCGAGCTTCGCTTCAACCCGATGAAGCGCAACCGCGGCGGCGAGCGCGACCTGGATCACATCATCCTCGCCGCGGTTCGCGGGCTCGACATCGCGTCGCTCGAGTACCCGCAGGTCCGCGCGGGCCTGATCCTGATGATGGACCGGACGTTCACGCCGCAGCAGAACCTGATCATCGTCGAGAAGGCGCTCAAGTACGCCTCGCGGGGAATCGTCGGTGTCGACATCGCCGGGCCGCGCCCCGGCGGCGCGCGCTACGACTACACGCAGCTCCGCGAGCACATCGAGCTGGCGCGCAACGGCGGGCTGGGCGTGACGATTCACGTCGGCGAGGAAGGCGGCGAGCTCGGCCTCGCCGAGACGGCCGAGGTGCTCGACTACCTGCGGCCCGACCGCATCGGGCACGGGGTGCTGGCTGCGCGCGACCCCGAGCTGATGGCGGCGCTCCGCGACGCGGACGTGACGCTCGAGATCTGCCCCACCTCGAACCTGCTGACGGGCGCGCTCGCCAACCAGGAGTCGGTGCGCGACACCTTCCGGACGTTCGTCGAGCACGGCGTGAGGTTCACGATCGCGACCGACGGGCCCGAGATGATGCGGACGCACCTTAGAGACGAGTTCGAGCTCCTCCTGCGGATCGGCGCGCTCGACGAGGACGAGCTCCGGGAGGCGAACGAGCGAGGCCACGAAGCCTCGTTCATCGGC